>JAEEGL014659698.1_pt1 | contig 12169 bp, 8 predicted proteins | sample 9134231 | NCBI WGS metagenome assembly JAEEGL01 (sample SAMN16246548, study PRJNA631951) | gut metagenome | biome: gut microbiome; feature: rumen; material: fiber-attached | host: Bos | place: Iran: Karaj | collected 2018-10
CTTTCCTGTGTTTTTATCCCACAAAATTACTGTTTCGCGCTGGTTTGTAATGCCAACGGCTTCTATCTGCTCCGGATTAAGGTCTGCCTTCATTACAGCTTCTTTCATTACAGAAAGCTGGCTTATAAAAATATCTTCGGGATTATGCTCAACCCAACCCGGCTTTGGAAAATACTGCTGAAATTCGCGTTGTGCAACTGCAATTTTTTCTACGTTTTTATTAAAGACAACTGCCCGGCTGGAGGTTGTGCCCTGGTCTAAGGCAAGGATATATTTATTCATTTTACGCTCCTTTACTGTACCAACCCGTCAATTGCCGGGGCAATGGCTTTGCGAACTTCTGACAAATCCCGGGATTCAAGAACAGCAATTCGGAAAATTGACGATTCTACCAGAATATAAATCAGTTCAACTACAGAATGGACATTTAAATCTTTTTTAAACTCGCCGGACTTTATTCCACGGATTATTACTGTACTGAGCATGTGACGCATTCTAATAATTCTACGGGCTATTTTTTCTCTTGGGTTTTCTTTGGACTTTTTGAGTTGTAAAAGATAGGCATGTAAAACATTAAACAGCTTTAAGTTTTGTTCACAGTAATCAATTATACACATGGCCATTTTGTAAAGCGCATCATGGGACGAAAGACTTTCATCATCAATAATGGCATTAAGGTCCATTTCCATGGCAATAAGAATCTGTTTGAGGCTGCCAATAAAAATGTCTTTTTTGTTATCAAAATATATATAAAGAGTAGTACGGGTTACACCGCAGGAATCTGCAATTTTTTGAAAAGTGGTGTCTTCGTACCCTTCTGTTGCAAAAACATCAAGGGAACGTTCCAGAATGTCGTGTCTACGTTTATCATGCTCTACTACAATTGCCATTTAATCAACTCCTGCGTCATTGCGAGCACAACGTGCGTGGCAATCCATTTTTATGTATGCCTTTTTGTACATGGATTGCCACGTCGCTACACTCCTCGCAATGACGTTACCTTTTGTATATATACAACTTTGTATCTAAATTACCGGCTTTTAATGCCTTTATACTTCCTGTCTTATGACCAAAATTTTCCATAAAACTTTGGTGCGAGGTTATTATTCCAAGATCCCAGCCGGGAAAATCATTCCAGAGGCTGCCCATGCTTTTGTACAACTGTGCGGCCTGTTCTTCATCTCCAAGACGTTCACCATATGGAGGATTACACAAAAGAAGTCCGTTTTCATACGGGGCTTCAAGGTTTGCAAAATCACTCTGAATAAAATCAGGACGAGGAATATGTGCGCTCACTCCAATAGATTTAAGGGCTCGTCCTGCCATTACACAGGCATGCTCGGCATTTTTCTTTGCACGTTCTACTGCTTCTGTGTCTATATCTGAACCGGTTATTCGAACTTCTACATCTGTTCGAATCTGGGCAGCTTCTTCTTCACGGATTTTCTGTGCCTTCTGTTCATCAAAAAACGGAAGATTTTCAATTGCAAAACGTCTTCCAAAACCCGGTGCTACATTAAAAGCATACAGGGTTGCTTCTATTGCAATTGTGCCGGAGCCGCAGAACGGATCATGCAAAGGAGTTTTTCGCCTCCACATCATTTCCTGAAGCAGAGTTGCCGCAAGAGTTTCGCGCAAGGGGGCAATTCCGCCGTCTGTACGGTAACCGCGTTTGTGCAAAGGCAGGCCTGACAAATCAAGCAGAATCAGAACCTTGTTTTCATCAACATATACACGAACGTCGCTTTGTTCTCCGCTTTCGGGCATGGTAGACATATGCCATACATCACCACATTTGGAATAAATTGCTTTATGAACCATTCCTTGAATTGAGTGCTCAGAGTTTAATTTAGATTTATAAGTGCGCACTTTATCTACTACAACACGCGAATCACGACGTAAAAAATCCTGCCAGGCGATTGAATAAACCCCGTCATAAAGCTCGTCAAAATTATAAGCGGAATATTCTGCCAGTTGAAGATAAACACGATCAGCAGTACGCAGGCACAAATTTGCTCTGAACAAAGCAGCATCATCACCGGTAAAACTCACGCGGCCCGGGGCATTTGAGACAAGCTTATAACCAAGATGTTTAATTTCGTTGCCTAGGATTTTTTCGGCACCTACGGCACACAGAGCTACCAGTGTATTCATTTTAGTTTTCGTTATCGCTATTTATGGAGTAATCAAAACCTTCATCTCCATATTTCATTTCAATTTTAATTACAGAAAGAGTATTATTCTGTCCGTCTTTAATTGCTATTTTGGCAATGTCGGTCCAGGTTATTGACTGAAGTTCTGTTGTTTTTCCGGAAGTATTTTCTACTTTTTTTTGTCCAACAATTCCCAATAAACTTATATCTGTATTCAAAAAACTCTGTGGTAAAAGGGTTTTAAGATTTACCAGTTTTGTTGTATTAGGATCAGAAAGCTCAAAAGCCTGAATCAAGTCTCCTGCCTGAAAAACCAGGGCCGGCTTATATTTATCAATATCATCAATAACTGTTGAAAGTGGCGGTGTAAAATCAGTAGCCCCCTGAATTGTAAGGGTCATGCTGTCTTTATCATATTTATAATAACCACTGTTAAGGTTGTAGGCAAAGCTGGCAGAACTTTCAGCCCCAATATTTGGATGCTGTTTTACTTCTGACCACTCTGTTCTATTTTTTTCTCCTTTTGAAACAAAACGAACATAATATCTGTATTTATGATTTTTATAAATATTCTTATCTATATAAAAATAATTTTGATTTCCAGGAGTTGGATCACCTTTTGGAAAAAGAACCGCAATTCTTTCTATTTTTGCTTTACCTGCATCCTGAAGATCCTCTCTATAAATATTTATATAATCAATTTCTGAACTTACATAATTACCATTGATACGAAAACCAGAATCAATTAATTCCACATCCGGCCGTTCAAGATATTTTGTGTCTGAAAGGTTCCAGTTACAGCCTGTTAATGCGGACAAACAAACCGCTGCTATAATCAAAACAAAAAGAGATCTGTTAATTTTTTTCATAGAACACCTCACTTAATTATCGGCAGATTTGGCAGATTTCTTCTGTTTTATTATCATTATAGAAGCACAGATAATAGAACCAAGAATCATTAAAAAGCAGAGGATTTGTCCTGTAGAAAAATTGGTAAGCGAAGCATTTTCATAAATATTTGCACTTTTATCACCCAAAACAAATCCAATTTCTTCATCAGGTTCACGAAAATACTCTATAAAAAAGCGGAAAAGACCATAACCACCCGTATAAATACAGCTGAGCATTCCGTCAAATTTTTTATGCTTACGACAAAGCCAGATTATTGTCCACAAAATTATTCCTTCAAACAGAGCTTCGTACAGCTGACTTGGATGCCGTGGAAGATTTACAAGTCTGACAGATGAAATATCCATTCCAATTTTTGCAGCAATATCCTGAACCCATTGAAGTGAAGAAGAAAATCTTTCTGCCGCAGGAAAAACCATACCCCAGGGAGCTGTTGTTACACGGCCAAAAAGCTCACCGTTCATAAAGTTTCCAAGACGTCCAAAGGTATAACCAAGCGGAATACAGCAAACCATTGCATCCGTCCATCTTGCGATTGGCTGTTTGTGACGTTTGCACCAGACAATCATTCCCAAAAGTCCGCCTACAAAACCCCCGTGATAGGACATGCCTGCAAAGCCTGTATAATTCCAGTTTTCATCAAACGGAAGAAACACAAACCACGGTTTGCGCCAGTAAAGCCCCGTACGGTCATAAATAAGAGTAGAACCAATACGTGCACCTATGAGCAGAAAAAGAATTCCTGTTCCCAAAAAACTGAACAAATCGTCTTCGGTAATTTTATAGGATTTTCCAAGCTTGTTTGTGCCGTCAAGCATTCCTTCGCCGGCAACTTTTTTTAACAAAAAGTAAGCGGTTCCAAAAGCAAAAACATACATGAGCCCATACCATCGCAAGAGCCCCAGAATTTTTACTCCCGGAAAAATCTGCGGATGTATCCAGGATGGAAAGTTTATATATAAGAACATTTTAACCTCAACAGTCATTGCGAGCCAAAGGCGAAGTAATCCAATAATAGATTGCCACGTCGCTATGCTCCTGTCGCAGAGCTTACCGACATTTTGCTACGCAAAAGTCTCGCAATGACATAGTAAATCTAAATCTTGAATCCCTGTTGCGCAGCCTTTACCAATTTTGACTTAAGAAGCTGGTTTTCCTTCTTCAGCTGAATCAATTCAAACTGCTGGGTTTTTATCATTTCTGCAAGCTCGCCGATTGTTAACTCTCCACCGCCAACAAGATCTTCAATTCCCGAAAGCTTAAAGTCGTAGTCGCTGTTGGCTTCTTCTTCGGCATTAATAAAGGTATCGGTATTAAAGGTTTCAGGATCAAATTCGTCATCGAAAAAGCGTGGTGGAGTTTCTATAACCTTGTCTGCAATACGGTAAATTGCCTGACCAAGAACAGACTGCGGCTTATAAACAACCAGAGGCAGTTGAGAAGAAAGTGCTTTATCCTGAAGCATATCACGGTACATAAGACCAAGCAAATCTATATCCAGACCACGATACTGATTACAGCTGGTTTTAATTCTCTGAGCCTTGTTTGCATCCGCCGGATTTTCAATCATATTCATAACAAGCCGCGGACGGAACTGCTGCATACGGTTTATAAAAAGCTGAGTTGTCTGCGGATCCACCTTTGCAAGAGCCTGAACCAGCTGCGGAATATAAAGCTTTTGCATGGAAGCAGAATCTTTTTTAAGGTTATCGAGCAGCTCGCGGCCCGGAGTGTTTTTCTTAAAGGTTGTATAAAGCAGACGGAACACTGCATTTTTAAGGAAAAGATAGCCGTTAAGGGTTGCTGTTACAGCAGGAGCAGAAACAACAATTCCCTGCGGAGAAAGCAAAAACATATCCAGAATAAACTGATGTGTACCGGCTCCCAAATCAAGAATAAGATAATCGGTATCTATGTTTTTAAGATTGCGGATAAGTTTAATTTTCTGCATGTGCTTGAGCGAAGTTAAATCCGGAATCTGACTGTCGCCCGCAACAAAGCTTACGTTCTGGTAATCGGTTGGCTGAATTATGTCCTTGAACATGGTTTTTTCTGTAAACCACGAACCAAGACTTGCCGCCCCCGGATGCTGCCCGATAACCAGATGAAGGTTAGACGCACCAAGATCCAGGTCTACAAGAACGACTCTTTTTCCCTGTTGTCCCAGAGCAATTGCTAAATTGGCAGAAAGAAGGCTTTTTCCAACACCCCCCTTTCCACTCGCGATTGGTATTATCTGTGCCATAAGATTATTATATCATATTTTACGCGACTTGGAAAATGAAAAAACCATATATGGAGATTTTATGGAGCTGATCGGACTTGAACCGACTACCTTTTGAATGCCATTCAAACGCTCTAGCCAGGTGAGCTACAGCCCCGTATTTTATTAGTTTATTATAGCAAATTGTTTTAGGATTTACTATATTTTTTGGGCAGATTTTGCACAGATTTTTCCGGATTTTTTATTTCATAAAATATGTCTTTATCGGCGGAAATCCGTTAAAGGCCACTGACGCATAAGTGGAAGTATATGCACCGGTAGAAAGCCAGTACAATTTGTCTCCTTCTTTTAGAGAAACCGGAAGCTTGTATTTGGCATCCTCGTACATTATGTCCATGCTGTCACAGGTTGGGCCGGCAATAATTACAATGCCTTCTTTTTCACCCGGATTGTCGCGGTTTGTTACAACAGGATATTTGATTGATTCATCAAGGGTTTCTATAAGACCATTGAATTTTCCTGCATCAACATAAACCCAGCGGGCAAGAGCTGTGTTGTTTTTGCGGGAAGTAAGAATAACTTCGCTGGTAAGAATGCCACTGTCTCCAACAAGAGAACGTCCCGGCTCCAGAATAATTTCCGGAATATCTTCTCCAAAGTCTTCTTCAATATAACGGGTAATTTCAGAAGCATATTCTGCAAGGGTGTTTGTAGGTTCAACATAACTTGCAGGAAAACCACCACCCATATTAATCATGCTCAGGCGGATCCCTTCTTCTTCTTCAAGTGATGTAAAAAGATATTTTACCTTGGCAATGGCGTCGTTCCACTGACCAATATCACGCTGCTGGCTTCCTACGTGAAAGCTGATTCCATAAGGAGTAAGTCCAAGATCGCGGGCAAGTACAAGTAAATCATAAGCCATATCAGGGTGACAGCCAAATTTACGAGAAAGAGGCCAGTCTGCACTAACAGAATTTTCTACAAGAATGCGTACATAAATACGGCTGCCGGGAGCGTTTTCTGCAATTGCCTTAAGATCATCCTTGCTGTCGGTGGCAAACATGCGCACGCCCTTGTCATAAAAATATTTGATGTCGCGTGCTTTTTTGATTGTATTGCCGTAGGAAAGACGTTCCGGTTCAACATTAAACTTACTGATTAAATCAAGCTCATAGCGCGAAGCAATATCAAAACAGGAGCCCATCTGCGCAAGCATCTCCAAAACCGGCTCACCAGGATTTGCCTTCATTGCGTAATAAATGCGTGCATACGGAAAAGAATCTTTAAGCCTGATGTAATTGTTTTTGATTGTGTTAAGATTAATTACAATATTTGGTGTTTCCAAATCTTTAGAGAAATCTAAAAATCGCTGCCAGTCTTTGTCGCTGAGGTAATCTTTACGATTGAACATAAAATTTCACAAGCTCCTACTTTTTTTAATGTCGGCTGAATAATAACAAAAATCACCCATGATGTAAATCAAAAATGTAATTTTTTTTGCACATTAAATTTTTTTTTTGTCCGTAAAATTTTCTTTTGGCAGTTTTACTCAAGCCGTGTTATACTCTTTTTTATGGATATTAAACAGATTGCTAGACCCGGGTCCTGTAAGGCCCAGATGATTTACCATGAAAATCCTGATGTTTTTCATGTAAACACTTTGGAAAACCATTGTTATTTTATTCCCTTTGGAAAAGACGCTCCGGCAAAGGGTGGCCCGGCAAAAAAAACTCCGGACCCTTTTGCACCCCGCGAAAAATCTAACCGCTTTGAACTGCTTAACGGCAGATGGGGCTTTGCCTATTATTCAAGTGTGATTGATCTTGAGGATGACTTTGCAGAACCTTCTTTTGCAGAAAAAGTTTTGACTCAGAAAAAAAAGATTCCTGTTCCTTCTAACTGGCAGCTGCACGGCTACGATAAACCTCAATACACAAATGTTAATTACCCTATTCCATATAACCCGCCGTTTGTCCCGGACGAAAATCCGTGTGGTGTTTACTACCGTGAATACGAATACAAAAACGACGGCCTTGAACGCATTCTTTGTTTTGAAGGTGCAGACAGCTGTATTTATTTATATGTAAACGGAAAATTCTGCGGCTTTTCTGAAGTTTCTCATCACACTGCAGAATTTAACATTACTCCACTTTTGAAGGAAGGAAAAAATCAGATTACAGCTGCTGTTCTTAAATGGTGTTTTGGTACTTATATGGAAGACCAGGACAAGATAAGGCTTTCAGGAATTTTCCGTGATGTATATGTGCTTTCCCGTCCTAAAAAACGGATTACTGATTACCGCATAAAGACTATATTTCAAACTAACTACCGTTCGTCAGTTTTGGAACTCACGGTTTCTGGTCAGGATGCAACGACCACGCTTTACTCTCCTGACGGAAAAATGATTTTTCAAGGCCCTGTACAAAAAAATAAACCGCTTAAAATTAAAGTTCAAAATCCTGCTTTATGGACTGCAGAAACTCCATTTCTTTACAAGCTCACTCTGGAAACACAAGACGAAATTATTGGAGAAGAAGTTGGCTTTAGAGATGTCCGTAGTGTTCAGGGTATTCTTAAAATTAATGGAGTTCCGGTAAAATTCCGTGGAGTAAACAGACATGACAGTTACCCGGACACTGGTTATGCAGCGAGCCTTGCGCAGATAAAAAATGATCTTGAAATGATGAAGCGTCATAATATAAATGCAATAAGAACTTCGCACTACCCTAACGCTCCTGTTTTTTACAAGCTTTGCGACAAATATGGCTTTTATGTAATCTGCGAAACCGATCTTGAAATGCACGGAAGTGTTTCTGTAAATAATACAGCTCACTGGGACTGGTCCGATTATTCCGGAATTGCGCTGGCCGCAAGTAATCCTCTTTTTTACAAGGGAATTATAGACCGCCAGGACAGCAATGTTGTACGCAACTTTAATCGCCCTTGTGTAGTTATCTGGTCCCTGGGTAACGAAAGCGGAAACGGAAACAATTTAACAAAGGCCGCAGAATACATTAAAAAGCTGGACAACACCCGGCTTGTTCATTACGAAAGTGTACATAATCAGGGAGACACAACAGACGCTCCTTTTGATATGGTTTCCAGAATGTATCCAAGTGTAGAAAGCTGGAAACAGATGGCAGAAAATAAAAAAGAAAAACGCCCTTTTGTTCTTTGTGAATACTGTCACGCAATGGGAAACGGTCCCGGAGATCTTGAAGATTATCATAAACTCTTTCACAGTTCAGACAGATTCTGTGGAGGCTTTATCTGGGAATGGTGTGACCACTCTGTTGAAATGGGTAAAACAAGAGACGGACAGACAAAGTTTGGTTACGGTGGCGATTGGGGTGAAAAACACAACGACAACAACTTTTGCTGTGACGGACTTGTTTATCCGGACAGACGCCCGCACACAGGTCTTTTGGAAGCAAAACAGGTTTACAGACCGGTTCGTGTATACCGCTTAAATGACAACACTTTTGTTTTCTGGAATCTTCTTGCATTTACAGATGCATCAAAATTATTTGATTGCCGTTACGAAATAACAGCAGGCGGTAAAATTGTTCAAAAAGCTAAACTGGCTCTGCCCCCACTTAAACCACTTAAAGAAACAAAAATATCTTTTGAGGACAGCATTAATCCAGCGCAATATAAAAACAAAGACTCATATATCCGATTTATTTTTACGCAGAACGCAGACACTCTGTGGGAAAAAAAAGATTATGAGGTTTGCTTTGACCAGATTCAGTTGGGTACAACACCAGATGCCGACAACGAAGCAGAGCTTTTAAGAATAGCCTCCTATATGCCGGCTTTACCCGGACAAAAACCATTCCTCCCGGGAAAACGCAATGAAAAAGGAATTCAGGAAAATGCCCGTGCTGAAATTGCCGCACTGCAAAAGTTTACAACTACTGCTGCAAAGAAAAATCAATCAGATTATTCGGGGCTCAGTTTTACAATAGACGATGTTAAAACCAGACTCAGCTTTAACCGCCGCACAGGAGTTTTTGATTCAATTAAAATTGACGGCAAAGAGCTTTTACAACAACCCCTCAAATTTAACTTTATGCGTGCGCCAACCGACAACGACCCTATGCGCGACGAATGGTTTGGCTCCCACCTTAATGATTTTGAAACAAAAGTTTACGGCTCCCGAATGGAACAAAGCGACAACGGCAAAACAATAAAAATTATTGTAGACCAGGGCTTTGTCTGGAGTATAAATCAGCCGTTCCTGTATGGCACGGTGACCTACACCTACAAGAAAGCAACAGCAAAAAATCCGTCAACCCTTTCTGTTGAATTTGCTTTTACCGCCACAAGAAAAATCTTTATGCTTCCGCGTGTTGGGCTCCGACTCTTTCTGGACAAAGCGTTTAATAATGTTGAATACTATGGCTACGGTCCTACAGAAAGTTACATAGATAAACATCAGGCAACTTATGCGGGAGTGTTCCATTCAAAGGTCAGCGATATGTATGAACCTTACATCCGGCCGCAGGAAAATTCTTCTCATTACGGCTGCCGCTATGTTAAGGTTAGCAGTAAAAATACCGTGCTCACATTTACAGGAACAGACCCGGACACACAAAAACAAAAATACATAAGCTTTAATGCATCCGAATATACACAGGAAGAACTCTGGACCAGACGCCACAATTTTGAGCTTGAAAAATGCGGAAACACCGTTCTTTGTGTGGATTATAAAATGGCCGGAGTTGGTTCAAATTCATGCGGGCCGGCGCTTGCCCTTAAATACAGAATTCAGCTGCCAAAGGTAAAAGGTCAGCTGAATATTGTATTTGCAGAGAAAAATAAATAGCAGCCGCCAATTAGAACTTAAAAAAACAGAAGTCTCCCGGCTGAATGCGGGTATGGAACAAAGTCTCTTTTTCCGGTGAACGCATGCTTATTCTTCTTGTGCATACAGGCTCAAGAGGAAAGCTGTTCCAAGGCATTGGTTTTTCGCCGTCCAGAACCCGATGAAGCTCTTTAACTTCTCCCTTGATGTGAATATCAAATTCCAAAGGAGTACAGCCGTCCCAGGTGTGACAGTATAAACCAAAGGTATTGTTGTCATAAACAAAAAGAGAAACTCCGGCAGCACCGTCAATTGTTACTTCGGTTGCATCCAGCTCCTGTCTTATTTGAGTAAGTACCGGAACAGGAAGCTCATAAAGCTTAGATGGCATGTCCGGCACATTTAATATTGTTAGTCTTCCCTTACCGTAGGTGTCATAACACAATATGCTTTCGTGATATTCGCCGTGTCCTGCATTCATAATTGACCAGGTAGCATTATTACGGTGTTCAATTAAAGGGAAAGTAATTGGGCCGGCAGCTTTTACAAAATTGCGTCCATACTGTCCGTTTACCGTATATTGAAATTCATCTGCTGTGAGTGTGCGGTCTCTGTAACTAACGCCCGTTAGTTTTTCCAATTGTTCAGGCCATTTTTTAAGAGCACCAATAACAAAGCCGCTTGTTACAATTGCATTTCCTCCGGCAGCAACATAGGCTTGAGTTTTTTCCAGCACCTTTTCATCTTTAAGGGCTGCAGCGGTCAAAAGAATTTTTGCTGCGTCATCAGGAAAATCACACACAGGTTCCATAGGAATACCGGTCATTCCCAGAAAATCTTCCAGATGATCTTCTCCCTGAGAATTGAATGGTATATAAGTTTTGAGGCCCAAAGGTTTTCCCAGCTGTCCAACAATTGCATCCAGCTTTGAATACATAAAACCAAGAGGGGTTGCTCTTTTGTTGCCTGCAAGTGCCGGCCAGCAGAACATCATAATTTCTTTAGCTTTTGCAAAGGCTGTAAGATAGGCCTGCTCCAGATAAGTGTCTATTCTGTCGCAGTCAAAAGGATCAAACCAACCGCCGCCATTACGACCAGGAGCAACACTTTCAAAATAGCGCATAAGAGAATAGCTTAAATATCTTGGCAAATGCTGGTCTGTCTGAGCCCCATGACGGGTTTCTGTTCCGGTATAAATGGAATCAAAAATGTCGCGCTGCTGGCCAGGGTTATAACCGGTTTGCGCAAAGCTTTCTCTCCAGTTTGGATATTTAATTATTATATGAACCTTTGGGTTTACCTTTTTTGCAGGACCAATAATAAGGTCTCGGGAAACCTCCATCATTTTTTCAAGACGGAACTGCTCCCAGGTGCGGCTGCCTTTTTCGCGCTGACAATCTTCGCACTGGCACTGTGTAAAAAAGAAATCATCAATTATAAATTCATCAAATTGACTTGCAGTATATTCACTTACTTCCTTAAGACGTTCGCGCATCGGTTCATTACAGTAACAGAAGGTATTAAACAAACGCTGACGTTTTTTATCGCTGTCGTTCAAATCAGGAGTAACAGTTGTAATTCCGCCGGAAACTTCTATTCCATAATCTGCCATAACCTTTTTGAACATTTGCAGTTGTTCCTTTGCTGCAAATTCATCGCGGTAGGTTTCCAGATATATTTTGTCTATTCCAACATATTTTTGAAGCCATTCAGTCTGTTCGCGCAAATCCTTTTCTGTAATATGATTCACCCATCCGGCAACACAGTAAGTTACGGTTTTAAAATTCTTGTAATGCATAAGAAAGCTCCTTTTAAAATTGTTGTGTGATTCTGCGGCAATCAGAAACCGCCTTTATTATACATTTTAGTATAACATTGAATCCTATATAAAGTTGGATTTTTCTCTATAAAAATGGATTGCATCGCTGCGGTCACAGAGACGTTGTTTTGGCTAAATTTTTACAGGGCTTCCGCATTATAAATAAAATATCACTATTATAGTGGCTCCCAGTCACAAAAACAATTTGCGAATTCTCAAAAAGTGGAGTACCATTATATGTATGTTTTCAAGAA
>JAEEGL016293339.1_pt1 | contig 12169 bp, 4 predicted proteins | sample 9134231 | NCBI WGS metagenome assembly JAEEGL01 (sample SAMN16246548, study PRJNA631951) | gut metagenome | biome: gut microbiome; feature: rumen; material: fiber-attached | host: Bos | place: Iran: Karaj | collected 2018-10
AATAGACTTTTTTTGATTTTTTGTTATAATATTTTTAACTGTAAAGATTATAATATAATTTTCTCTAAAATTAGAGAAAAAATATTGTATGTCGGGTATTTTTATATAAACTAAATTAATATTTTTAAAACTTTTAAATAAAATCCTTGCACTTTGGTCAAAAGTGCTAGGTTTTTTTAAATTTATTTTCGTTGATATTATTTATAAAAAAGTAATATTTAACGTTATTCTTTTTCCTGTTTATAAAATTTATAAAAAATTAGTAAAAGATATTACTTCTAATACTAATATTAAATTTTCTACTATAGGAAAGATTTTTGCGGTTGTTTTTAGTAAGAAGTTGGTTGGAGCTTTTATTGTTTTACTTCTTTTCTTATTTATTATTATAGATAATTTAACTGTTTATAGTATTTATGATAGGGAATTAAAGCTTAATGATAGTGTGTTTATTGCTATTTCTGGTGGAAGTACAACAATTGGTTCTGTTATTATTGATGATGTTGTTTTGAGTAAAAAACCTTATTCTGATTCAAGTTCATATTTAACTCAGAATGATATTGATATTTCAGCTGAAAATGATTTTGTATTGTCTGGTCCAGATGATATGACTTATTTCGTTTTTGATAATACTTCTGTTGTAAATCCTAATATTATGAAGTATGGAAATTCTAGTATTGTTGATTCTGGTGAGTCTGGAACTAGTACAACTATTGCATCTTCTTTTGCTACAAAGACTATCTATGTTGTGAAGAGTGGGGATACATTATCTAGCATTGCGAAAAATTTTGGTATAAGTAAGGATACTATTTTGTATGAAAATAAATTGACTGAAAATGCGGTTTTGAAGATTGGTCAAAAGTTAACTATTTTGCCGTTTACTGGTGTAAGTCATAAGATTACTTATGGTGATACTTTGCTTGGTCTTGCGATAAAGTATGATGTAGATGTTGATGATATTAAAGAATATAACCTTATTAGAGGTGATGTGTTGAAGTTTGGTGAAACTCTTCTTATTCCTACAACTAAAGTTCCTAAATATACTGTCGTTGCTACTAGAACTAATACTTCTACTAGAACTAATACAAGTTCGTCTGGAACTAAAGTTACTTCTGTAACGTCTGGTTTGTATCCTCAGGTTCCTCAAGTTCAAGGTACTGGTACTTTAAAGGCTCATAGTTTCCCATATGGTCAATGTACTTGGTATGTTGCAACGAGAAGATTTGTTCCATGGAGTGGTCATGCTAAGAGTTGGCTTGTTAATGCGCAGAAATATGGTTATAGTATTGGTACTACTCCTGCTGTTGGTTCTATTGTTGTTACAAAGGAAAATGCTTTGTATGGTCATGTGGCGTATGTTGAAGATGTTACTGATTCTTATATTCTTATTTCGGAAATGAATTATAAAGGATGGGGTATTGTGAACCAAAGACAAATTCCTATTAATGATTATAGGATTGTTGGTTATATTTATTAATGAAATCGAGCTTTTTGCTCGATTTTTTTTATTAACATGATCTCTAACTCACGTGCATAGGTTCCGTTTATATTGGTCTGGCTTGCGCCTGTATTTTTTTAGAAGTTCTCGCTATTCGCTCAAAGTTTTTAAATAACACGGGATACTCCACACGAATTCTGTTACGTGATTTAAGGGCTGTTAAAATTAGGGTGTAATTTGTTTTTGATGTAAAGTTTACTCGAAGCTAGAAGGTAAAAATTATAAAACGGGCTAAGAGGCTTATGGTTTTATCTCGTCTGAATATGTGTGCGCCTCGAACCCCGTTTTAAATTTTCACCGCCAGCTTCTTAATAAAGAATTTTTGTTTCCGATTCTATTTATCTTTAATTTAAATAATACGACACGGACCACACGACTTCTGTTACGCAGTCTAATGGCTATTAAAATTAAACTTGTTTAATTTTAATGGGGAATTGTCTATTGAAAAAATTGCTAAAATATGCTATAATTATAGTATATATGTTATATCGCTTTTAGCGATTTTTTCTTTTTAATTTTTTATATGGATCTTCTTCAAGAAACGCTTAATTTATGTAAAATCTATAATATTACTCCTAATAAACTTTTGGGGCAGAATTTTTTGGTTGATGAATTTACTTTGGATAGTATTATTTCTAATGTTTTGGAAATTAAAAAGAATAATGGTTCTAAAAAATTGAATGTTCTTGAAATTGGCGGTGGTTTTGGTGTTCTTACTTCTCGTCTTGTTGATATTGCTGATAAGGTTTTTTTGATTGAAAAGGATGATAAACTTTTTGCTGGTCTTAAGGGAATTGAGGTTAATTCTAATGGTAAGTTAAAGGTTGTTTTGGACGATGCTTTGAATCTTGATAATGTTAATTCTGATTTGATTGATTCTTTGAAAGACTTTTTTGGTGGTGAAGAATTTTATGTTGTTGCTAATATTCCTTATTCTATTACTTCTCGTTTAATCAGAATTCTTCTTGAAATGGAATATTGTCCTAGGGAAATTGTTATTATGATTCAAAAGGAAGTCGCTGAAAGAATTTGTGCTAAGAAAGGTGATGATTCTATTCTATCTATTTCTTCTAAATTTTATTCTAATCCTGAAATTTTGTTTTTTGTTAATAAGAATTGTTTTTATCCGGCTCCTGAGGTTGATTCTGCTATTATTCGTTTATCTAGAAAATCTGATTTAGTTATTAATGACAAGAAAGATATTGATAGTTTCTTTAAATTTGTGAAAGCTGGTTTTTCTAATAAGCGTAAGATGCTTTATCATAATTTGAGTGGTGTTTATAGAAAAGATAAAAATGTTGTTAAAGATATTTTAACTAAAACTGATTTGTCTGATAAATCTAGAGCTCAAGATTTGTGTTTGGAGGATTGGGTGAAGTTATGGTATAATTTTAATGATAAGTAATTTAAAATTATGAGCAAAAATAATTTTCCCCTAAAAGAATTTATTTCTGATGTTAAAAACGATGAGTCTAAAAAGAATCGTTTAATCATTGTTTTTATTTTGTTTATTGGTTGTGTGTCTGTTGTTGTTGGTATTGTTAATTCTAAAAAGAATATTAATTTTTATACAAACGAACAAGAATATAAAGAACAACAAGCTATTGATAAGGTTTATGAAAAATATAATCAATTAAAAGCTCAGGGAAAAATTAAAGATGAAAATACTGTTGCTAATAACTCCGACACTTCTAGTTCTGATAGTTATTCAAAAAATAAAGATACTGATGGTGATGGTATTTCTGATTATGATGAAAAATATATTTTTCAGACTTCTGTTTATTTAACTGATACTGATGGCGATGGTATTTCTGATTACGATGAAGTTATAGCTGGTTCTAATCCAAGTGATCAAGGATCTTTTTCTAAAGTTACTCAAGAGATTTCTTCTAAATATAGTAATTTAAATAAAGACGTTGATATGAATCAAGTTAGGAGCGAATTGTATAATATTGTTCCTGATGAGTATAAAGAGTATATATCAAAGATGTCTGATGCTGATATTTTGGAAGTTTTATCTACTGTATATAATAATACTAATAGTAATACTGATAATAAGAATAACAATACTGGGAGCGGAGATTATGTTGCAGAATTAAAATCTAAATTACCAACTTTTTCTGATGCAAATTTAGCTACAATGCAAAACATGAGTGAAGCAGAAATTAAACAATTATTATTAGATTCTAATATTGCAAGTGAAAGTTTGTTATCAAAGTTTAAAGAAGGGGAATTAAAATCTACTGTTTTAAATAATAAAAGATAAGGCATGTGCCTTATTTTTTATTAGTTTTCCACATTAAAATATTTAGCTTATTTATGGTATAATTTTAAAGAATTGTTTAATAAAAAAAGTTTAAAAAGCCAACGCTATGACCAAAATAAAAAGAAAAATTTATTCAATATTTATATTAACTTGTTTTTTGTTTTCAGGATTAACAGCTAATGTTGCATATGCCGGTATGCCGGTTATTGATGCTGTTGATAATGCATGGAAGATTACTCAAGATATTTTGAGTAAAGTAACTGAACTTGGTAAAGATGTAATGAAGGTTAGTATATCTCAGACATTAAATGAGTTTGCAAAAAATTTGGCAAAGAATACTGTTTCTGGTATTGCGTCTGGTGATTGGGGACAAGAACCTTTATATTTTAATTTGTCTGTTAAAGATTACCTTACAAACATAGTAGATCAAGCTACTGGAGATTTGATTGATCAATTGGAAAAAGATATGAATATTGCAAATCTTTGTGCTCCTCTTGATGCAAATATAAACTATAAATTTAAGTTGGTTTTAAATATTCTTCCTAGTAGTGGTAGTAATAATGTTGTAACATCTGCTTCTAGTTGTTCATTTTCAGAATTCGTTTCAAATTTAAAGACTAGCTATAGTAATGTTGTTAGAGCTGTAAAGAATGCAATAATAGAAGATTGTTTTGAAGAGTATCTACCTAATTATCATAACGAAGCTTCTAGTAAAGCTATAGGTGGTGATTATACTGAGTTTTATGGTGGTGTTATGGATAGTGAAATGAATAGTTTTGCAAATAATTTAGGTAATAGTTTAACAAATAGTGCAACTAATCTTGTTGCGTCGTTATCATCTGCTACAATTAATCCAGATGTATTAAAGAGTACTTATTTATATACAGTTAGTCCTGATAGTATTGACGGAGCTAATGCTTCATATTTTACAAAAAAGAATACTTATTATAGACAAAAAGAACCTGCGTCTGGATGTGTGTCTTCAGGGATAAGATTTAAACAAAAAGAGGATGGAAGTTACGAAAAAGCAGATGATGGAAATTTTGGTTATCTTTGTACATTAGCTGAAAAGCCTAATGCAAATAATAATCAAGAATGTATAACTGATAAATTTATTGATTTTGTTAATTATAAATTAAATCCAGTAAATACTTTAAGTATGCTTGATTTTACTAGTATGACTGGTGGATTAGTAACTGGTGCTTCTATAGCTTTCGAAGTTACTAGAGATATAATACTAGAAGCTAATGAAGGTATTCATAAAAAAATAGCAGATGCAAAGACATATGAAGAATTTGAAGATGCTGTAAATAATATGTTAAATGAACAATATAATTGGGTAGTACCGATAAAAGTTTGTAATAATGATATTAATAGAGTATGTTTAACTGAAGCTGGTTGTTCTGATGGGGCTAAATGTGTTAATTATAAAGATCTTCAGTTAGAAGAAAAAGATATACATAAGAAGGTTTGTAATAATAATTATGCTGCTTTCTGTATAAATGATAATCAATGTGGTGGAGGAAGGTGTGTTGATCCATTAAGAGGTGAGCTTGGTGGTACTTGTTTATCATATAATATTGCATCAAAGAATGATAAAGGTGAATATGATTATGATAAGGCTAAACAAAGAGCTTTTGTAAATGCATATAATAGTTGTTATTTAAAAAATATTAAAGATTTATTAAATAGTACTATTGAAGTTGGTGAATATGATCCAAATAAGCCTAGTGTTTTCTGGGAAAATGAAAGTAGCTCTCAAGTTTATAAAAATTATGAAGCTGAATATAGACAAGTTTGTTCAGTAGCTGTAGATATGTTTGTTGATAGTGACGAAAGTACAGTTAAAGAGACAAGCTTCCCAGAACTTTATTATGCTTATGTAAGAAATGACGATGTTTCTAGGGATGTAATTTTAGGTGATAAATATAAGCAAATTTTAACTGCTGCGCTAGTTAATGATGATAAAGGATTTTTATATAATGCATTAAGTACTAGATTGAAGATATTCCAACCTTTTGAACAAAGTGCTTATAGACAACATACTGGACAAAAATACGATTATATAGAAGAAGGTCAGGTTTATGGATATAGAAAGAAGAAGACTGAATTATTGATGTATTCTAATCCTACAACTGCAAAAGATTCTAATGCTTTTTATTATAATGATAATGATGATAATGGAGGTTGTTTAGTATTACCAAGTGCAAGTAATAAGAGTCCTAGAAGAACTATATGCACAAAGAATATTAATGTTGAAAAGAAGCCTCTTACTTATGAAGAATTTAAAGGAAAAAATAAAAATAAAATTGAAGCTGTAAGAAATGATTTGATTACTGCATGTGTTGAGAATGCTAAATATGATGCAGAATCATATAGAATTGCTGAAATAGAAAAGAATAGAATTGCACTAGAAAAAGAAAGACAAAAACAAGAAGAAGAAATAGCAAAAAACACTGAATCATTTAAAGAAGAATATCAAGCCGGAAGTGGTTCTGCTAAACCAGCAACAGAAAAGATTAGTAAAGAAGTTACAACTCCAAGTACACAAGTTAATGCGAGTCTTACTCAATCTTTAAATATGGGTACTGAATTGTTAGCTCCTACTGGTGACCCTGTTGTAGATGCTATTAAGATATTCGTTTCAACATTCCTTTCAGAAGCTTCTAATTCTTTATTAGGCGGTTTATTTGGAAGAGTATTTAAACAAATGGATGAAGAAAATCTTGATTTTACTCCTCCATCTTTAAATGGAAATACAGGTGAAGCGACTGATACTGAAAATAATGAGGAAACTACTTCTAAGGAAGAAAATTCTAATCTTTTAGAAAACGGTGCAAGATGTCAACATGATGGTCAATGTAAATCTGGATATTGTAGTAGAGATGATACAAATGGTTCTGCATTTACTTGTAAAAGTAAAAACTAATTTTAAAAAACAAGCTGAAATACGCTTGTTTTTTAATTATCCACATTAAAATATTTAGCTTATTTATGATATAATTTTAAAGAATAGTTTAATAAAAAAGATTTAAAAATATGCACGACAAAATAAAAAAAATCTTAACTATATTTTTTATAGTATTTTTTATTTGTATTAAAAATGTAAATGCTGAGATAAGACCAGAAAACACAAAATGTAATAATAATTCTGATTGTAATAGTGGTTGCTGCATGATTAATATTTTTGATAATAATAATGCCGACTTTTTACGATGGGTTAGATGTGAAGCTAATAATGGAACTAGTTGTGGTGATATGCCAAGAACTAGTGGAAATGGTAATAATGCTTGTTGGCCAACAGAAGCTTGTGAATCTACAAATGTTATTAATTATTTTAAACAAGCTGTTGCTATAAATGGTGAATGCGGTTCTATTGTTAGTTATTCTGATGGTGTTACTGTAGAAACATTTAATAATTCATCTGATAATAATAAATGTTCAAATGGAAATTACGGAGATTACTCTATAGATAGTAATTCTATTAACTGGACATGTTTTGGTAATTACGGAGGAAAAAATGTTTATTGTGGAGTTAAAATTGCGTCAGCTGTTTCTGAAAAACAAAATGGTGTATGTAAGAAAATGGATGGAGAGATTACAACATTGCCTAAAAATAATGAGGGATGTGTTGTTGGAACTCAAACTAAAGCTATTATAAATAAAGATGGTAATGAAATTACTTGGTCTTGTACTGGAATAAAAGGTGGAGCGTCTGTTACTTGTAGCGCTGATTATAGAGATATTACAATGCCCGCAGAAATAAAAGAAACAGATCCTTATAAAGCTGTAGAGAATATTGTTAGTGATAAAAATACAAATAAATCTCAAGATCAAACTCAAAATACTCCTGTTAAATCTAATCTTAGTTTTTCTGAACAACCAGATAATACAGGAATGCAAGAATATGAATTATTAAGTAAATTTGCTCAAGATTGTCAGATTCTTTATGATCCAAATTGTGAAGTAATAGATCAAAAATTTTATCAAGCGATTTCGTCAAAAGAAACAATTCAGGAAGCTATAGATAAAGGACATTTAAATCAAAATTTTCTTGTTGCTCCTTTTAAATATGAACCACCTAAAGAATTTATAGAGGCATGTAATAGTAGTAATACAAAATTTTATACTAGTAGTGGAGAAATTAAAGAAAATGGTGATCGTAATTCTGCATATACATTAACTAATATACAAAAATTAAGAAAGGCAAGAATTTTGCCTGTTGGTTTTGAATTGGCTGCAATGTGTATTACAGGACAAACACAATGCTCTGATGGATACCAATACGACGTTTATTGTGCTGATGGTAAATGTTGGTCAATAATAGACGGTACTTTATATAGACCTTCAACTAATGATCCAAAAGTATATTTACAAGTTAAGTGTGATGGAGAACTTTGTGAAGGAGATTCGTGCATTAAGCATAAAGAATATAATAATGAGGTTAAATTAATAGATGTAATTAGTGGATATACTGATTGTAATAGTGATACCGCTTCTGTTGTTGAAGGTGGTTTTAATACAAAAAACAATAAATTCTGTCATTTAGTAAATAAAGACTGGGTTTTAAAAAATCCAAAATATAGATGTGAATCCGGAGAGACATATTCATATTTATTGTATGCAACAAATAAAAATAGCGTTAACAATAGATATTCTATGTGTAACGATATTTCTTCTTGTTTAAAAGAAAAGGATAATGGTCAATGTGAGGAATATGGATATTGTTTAAGAGAAAAAAATATATGGAAGTTTTCTGGTGGTGATGTGCAATCATGTTCAGCAAATAATGTAGGATGTAAAAAATATACTTATACAGTTGATAAAACTAATTCATCTCAAACAACACTTGGTTTTATTGATGATACTTTGGATTATTCTGTATGTGATGCTAGTAATAGTGGATGTAGAAGATATAGTACATCTACTGTTGCTGATGGTTCTAATCAATGGAGAACATCTGATGAGTATAAAATATATTTAAACGATAATGCAGATTCTTGTTTATCTAGTGATGTAGGTTGTACAGCTTTTATTAGAAGAGATATTGCAAATTTAATAAAAAATTCTAGCTTTGAAAATTATTTAACTTCAAAATCAAATAATATAAAAATTAATTCTTGGAGCTTCACTGGTAGTAATAGTGGGGTGTCTTATAATATTATTACAAAGGGTAATGGTGGTTTAGTTGTTGACGGTGATAACGCTATAAGAATATCAGCAGATAGTAATAAAATTGGTATTATACATTTTGATAATAAAAATTTAATAGAAGTTCAACCATCTAGAACTTATATTTTAAGTTATTATGTAAAAGGGGATATTGATTTTAACGGAATGAACGTAGAATGTTTTGAAAGTAGTAATGGATGTGATAAATCTATAGCAGCTACAAGTTTTGGGTATGGTGCGTTTGTAAATGTAAAGGAATTTAATTCTAGTAAAAATAAAATAAAAACAACAAATAACGAAGTAATTGATATTGATAATATTAAATATGTTAATTCTACTATAAGTAATACAGTATATACTAGAAAATCTTTTAAATTTAAAACATCAGAAAATACAAAATATATAGATGTTTTATTGGTATTTAATAATAAAAACAATAATCAAAGAGAAGCTTATTTTGATGCTATTCAATTACAAGAAGGTGAAAGACTTAATGCTTTTTCTACATATGAAAACTCAGAAAAAATCTATTTAAAGAAAGCCCCAGATACTTCATCTTGTTATAGTAATAATAATGTAAATGATATTTACTGTGACAATTTTATTAAAAAATGTGAAGAAAAAGATGTTGGATGTAGAGGATATAGAGAAATATTGAGCAATACAAATGCTACTTCAGAAATTTTTATTCCTGCAAAACCAAAGGAAATAGATTATTGTCCATCTGAATGTAGAGGATATTCTAGATTTTTAGAATCTGGACCTTCTTATGATCCAAAAAACGGAACAAGTTTCCAACAATTTATAGCAAACAATACAAAAACTTGTAATGTTGCTGGATGTTCTGAATATCAAAAAATTAAAGTTGGTGGTATTGAAAACGAATATTATTCATCAATAAATACATGTATAAAAGAAACTAATGATATTGGTATTTGTACTCAAGGTACTTATCAAGGAGCATATTGTAATAAAGATGAAGATTGTGGTACTAATGGTGCATGTGATTTGAGTAATAATGAAATTCAATATAACGATTATTTCACATATTCTGGATCTGAAAATTCTGGATATAGATTAAATGTATATAGATTATTAAGAAGAAAAATTTGTAGTAATGCAATTAACCATTCTACAGAAGAAGCAAAGAGTTGTAATTCTGACAGTGATTGCGGTGAAGGTGCAAGTTGTATATATAATGACAATGATATTAACGGAGCAAATGCCCCTGCGTTAATTAGAGAGACTAGTTTTAATGTATGTAATTATAATGTATATAGTAGACCTGATCATACAATAAAATATCCAGACTGTAGAGAATTCCATGGTCCAAAGAAACATAATTCTAATAGTAGCTCAGATGATGATTATATACTTTACTATGCAAATATGAGCGAAGTTATTCCTGTTAGTGATGAAAAATGTGAGTATTATTCTATTAAGACTTTTGGAAATGAAATAATTACAAAAGATGATTGTGATAAAATTTCATATTTACCAGCGGGAATTAGATATAATAATATATCAAATACATGTAATATTGGTATTAATACAAGTTCTTCTGTTACTTGTAGTAGTAGTGAATTAAATTGTAGAGAATATATTGGAACTGGAAATATGGCTTCTAGGGAAACGAAATTTATAACTTCGTTTGAAGTTGATGTTGATACTCAAGAATGGAAAAAGATAAATAATAATTCTGTAACAAGCGATATAGTTAATGAATCTATATTCCAAGGAGATCACTCTTTGCGTGTAGATTCTAACGGAATTGTGTTTACAGAAGTTGATTATCAAGATGATGAAACTAATGCTACATATTTGATTTCAGCATATATAAAGAATGCTTCTTTGAGTGGAGATTCTAGTAATGTTTGTTTCTATACTGGTGCGGCTGATAAAAATTGTGAACAAGAAAATAGTGCAAGCAAGATTAATAACGAATGGAAAAATATTGTTCGCCAGGTATCTTTCACTTATAAAGATTTAGCGGATAGTAACGGTAGAATTTATTTCAAAAATCTTAGTAATGATTTTGTTGTGTATGTTGATAATATTGTTTTAGAAAAATCAACTTCTATACGTGCTATAAAACAAGAAACTTGGAATGTCCCTGTAAGTTGCGATAATAAATTAGATAATTCTGATGGTATTTGTACTGAAGAGGAAAGTGAAGATGGAATTTGTGTACGTGATCCAAATGATTTAAATAAAAATAAAGGATATAGATTATATCCTGGTAATATGGTTGGCTGTAAATATTATATAGATTCTTATAATAATTACGGATACTATAAATTCAATGAATTAGCATTGTGTGATAGAAGCAGTGTTGGTTGTGAAGCATTATATGATACAAAAAATTCTAGCAGTAGCGAGAAACAGATTTTTAATAGTAAAATTGATTATTCTGGAATGATTTCTGAAATCAGTTTTGATAATGAAGATAAGATCGGTTTTGATGATTATAATTTTGATGAATACACTCCTGCTGCAAATACTCAAATTACTTATTCTAGTCTAGGAAAAATTTCTGGTGCAGCATCATTCTCTGGCGGTTACCTTCAAAAACAAAGCACTTCTACAGGAGCTTCTTCTGCAGTGTCTTTTTCTGCTTGGATATATCCAAACAGTAATTTAAGTAATGCAACAATTGTATCAGCAGAAAGCGAAGAGACAGTTGCTCAAACTACTACAGGTATAAATAGTAACGATAAAAAAGCATATTATAGAATGAGTATTAATGGTAGCGGAGAAAGTGGATATACAATTAAATGTTCTGTTGGCGGTGGAGATTTATTTGCAGAATATAATGTTGGTAATATTAAAAATAATTGGCATTATATTTTATGTAGTTATGATGGAAATAAGATTTATTTGTATATGGATGGCAAGAAAATTAAGGATTATAACATAACGAATACTTCTATTATTTTAAATACAACTTCAAATTCAAATATAAAAACAAAGATAGGGGAAGGATTTAGAGGATATATAGATGAAGTTAGAATATACAGTAAGATGTTTACTGCGCAAGATGTTTATAATGCGTATATTGATTTTAGTGATGATTATGTAGTTCCTGCTGATACATTAGGATATTATGTTATTGATGATAACTATAAGTGTTCAGCTAATATGAAAGGATGTTCTGCTATCGGAAAGGGTGAAGATAAATATAATTCAAACGGAAAATATTCTACTGTATATAGAATTGTAGATCCTGATAAATTTGT
>JAEEGL016995680.1_pt1 | contig 12169 bp, 10 predicted proteins | sample 9134231 | NCBI WGS metagenome assembly JAEEGL01 (sample SAMN16246548, study PRJNA631951) | gut metagenome | biome: gut microbiome; feature: rumen; material: fiber-attached | host: Bos | place: Iran: Karaj | collected 2018-10
ATGAATCTTTTTCTATTCTAGAAGTTGCTTCTTTTAATTTTTCATCACTAGTTACAAATAAAGATGCTGGAAATATACTAACAGTTCTAACACTATTTAAATTTCTTCCAGTAAGTGGATCAAATAAGCTAATTTTTTCAATTTCATCATCAAACATATCTACTCTAATACCACTTTTCTTTTCTCCAATAGGTATTAGTTCAATAATATCACCATTTACTCTAAATGTACCACGATGAAAATCCATAGTACTTCTTTCATATTGCATACCAATTAGTTTTTCTAGTATTGCATCTCTATCAATCTTTTGCCCAACATAAAGATTAAGCATCTTATTAACATATTCATCTTTTTCACCAATATTATATATACATGAAACACTAGATACTATTATTGTATCTCTTCTATCTATTAATGCTGATACAGCAGCATGTCTTAATTCATCAATCTCATCATTTATTGATGAATCTTTTTCAATATATAAATCTTTAGATGGTACATATGCTTCTGGTTGATAATAATCATAGTATGAAACAAAGTACTCTACTCTGTTTTCTGGAAACAATTCTTTAAACTCAGCATATAATTGACCAGCAAGAGTTTTATTGTGTGCTAAAACTAAAGTTGGTTTATCAACTTCTTTAATAACATTTGCCATTGTAAATGTTTTACCAGTTCCAGTAGCGCCAAGTAATACTTGATCTTTTTTACCAGCTTTAATACCATCAACAAGTTCTTTAATGGCCTGTGGTTGATCTCCACTTGGAGTATAATTGCTAACAAGTTTAAACATACATACCCCTCCTTAAAACATAAATATTTTATCATTTAAATAATAATAAAACAATAATTCTTATGATATAATGTAATTAGTGATTTATATGATTAACAGTGGAATTGATTTAATAAAAGTTGATAGATTTGAAACATTAAAGAATAATTCAAAATTTATGAATTCTATTTTTAATGAAAATGAACTAGAATACATAGAAAAATCTAATTATTCTAATAGTACAATCGCAGGATTATATTCTGCTAAGGAAGCATTTTTAAAAGCAATAAAAAAAGGCATTAATCACTATGATATGAAAGATATTGAAATCTCTCATAATAAGGATACTGCACCTTTTATAATTTTACATAATTCACTTGAAAATAAATATAAAAATATTTCTTTATCAATATCACATGATGGTGATTACGCAGTATCAATCGTTACTTTGATCGATTGATCTTTCAACATAAAGTTTATATGCTTTATGCCAATCCTTATATTTGTCATCATTTCTATGATCTTCAAGAACATTTAATTTATCAAGATAGTTTCCTACAAATGTGGAAACTTTTTTTGCGCCGTTAAAGTTCATATGTTCTCCACCATCTTTAGTATCTGTTTGCCAATCAATTCCTACTTCTTCTAGATTTAAATCTAGAAATTCTAAATTATAATCATCAGCAAGTTTTTGAATTGTATTATGTCTTACCATATTAAAGTTTTGATGATTTGGAACATCTATTAATATTAATTTAGCATTATTGTCTTCACAAGCCTTTGCTATCTTATCAAATATTTTCATGTTCTCTTCTCTAATTTGAACATATTTATCAGTTACTTCAACTGGTTTAAAGTTAGTAACTGGAACAGCTTTAACATTTATTTTATATCCCTTATAGATGTTAATAAATCCATCTGATCCAAATTGCTTCCAATTATTATGAAACTTTAAAATTGGAACCCAATTTTTTAATGCTTTAATTTCATTTTTAGTTTTAGCTCTACTCTTAAGTGCTCTAAATACAACATCTGCTTCAATAGTTACTACTTTTGGATGTTGACTTTCAATAGCAACTTCTAAATAATCATAAGAATTATCAAGTGCTTGAGCAGGAAGAGAACAATCAAATGTGGTAAAACCATGTTCATTCCATATATGCATTGGAATTATTGAAGAATAAATAAGACTATCTCCAATAAACACAGCATCTACTGTATCATTCTTTTCATCTAAAAGTTCATATTGACCTTTTTTATAAAATCCAAATTGACCTAAATTGCTAATATTAGGAATAAATATTATTGATAATGCTTGTACTATTATAAATAATATTCCAAAAAATAATATTACTTTAAAATACCACTTCATGCCTGCCTCCTAAAAATCTGCATATATTGGATCAACTGGAATATAACCAGGTCCATATGCTCCAAATATTATAACAGCAAGAATTACCGCATATAATATTGCCCATCTTACCCATACTTTCTTCGTAGATAATTTTTCTCTAACATTAATGCCTTTTTCTTTAAGAAGACTCATTATAAATACAAAGATAAGAGCAATAATCAATATAATATAATCTTGTACATCAAGTCCAAGACTTAATAATTCAGGATTTCTAAATTTAAACTTTGTAAATATTTTATTAAACATTGCAAAAGCATCTTTCATAGTATTAGCTCTAAAGAATAATTCACCAATTACAACGAAGAAAGACATTTTTACTGATTGTAAAACTCTATAAACAATGTTTTCTCTATTTATATGTAACTTTTCACATACTTTTATAACTACTGGTCCCATAAAGTTACCAAGAACTATAAAGAAGAAATGATACATTCCAAAGAACAAGAATGTATAACCTGCTCCATGCCAAAGTCCATTTAAGAACCATACCACAAGAAGTGCAATACTACCACTAATAAGTGGTCCATAATGGTTTCCTAAGAACTTTCTCATTTTAACAGTTAACTTCTTTAATGGTTTTGATAATGATAATGGATAATATATATAATCTCTAAACCATGCACCTAAACTAATATGCCATCTTGTCCAGAATTCAGAAATATTCTTAGCAAAAAATGGTTGTCTAAAGTTCTCTGGAATACTTACTCCAAATAACTCACCAGTTCCAAGAACTATATCCATTGTTCCTGAAAATTCCATATATAATAATATTACATAACCTACTACACCAAGAAATACTGAAGCACCATTGTATTGTGAATAATTTGTAAATATACAGTCAACTAAAATGTTAATTCTATCTGCAATAACTTTCTTCTTAAAGAATCCATAAAGAATCCTTTGATATCCAAAGCATAAATCCTTATATGTAGTTCTTCTTGCTTCATATAAACTATCTGCTGTATCAGAAAATCTTGCCATTGGTCCTTCAATAATTTGAGTAAAGAATGTTAAATATAAAGCAACTTTAACAAATGACTTACTTCCTTCAATTTTATTATTATATACATCAAGTAAATAAGATATTGCCATTAATGTATAGAATGATATACCAATTGGAGCAATTATCTTAGGAATAATCATTTGATAATTAGATCCAAATGCTTTCATTAAAAGATTAAAGTTTAATGAGAAAAATTTTAGATATTTAAAATATACTAAAAAACCAACATTTATAAGTAAACAAGCAAGCAATACAAGTTTCTTTCTTCTCTTAATCTTTTTACTAACTAATTTTTTATCATCAATAGTTTTAGAAAGACTTTCCTTTTGTCCTTCAATCTTATTCATAAGTATTCCACTTAAGTACACAGATAAAACAGTTAATAATAAATATATTATTAACTTTTCACCCATAAAATAATAAAAAGCAAGGTTTACAAAAAGTAGAAAATACTTTCTACCCTTTGGTATTAAATTATATAAAATTAAAATTATAGGCAATGCAATAAACAAGTAATATGACGTAAAGTAAGACATTTTATTCCTCTTTTAACTTTTCAATCAATGCCCATATTTTTTTAGCAGAATTAAAATTATCAGGTATTATTTCTACAGTTGGAATCTCAACATCAAATGCATCTTCTATTTCAGACACTAAAGCTAAAATAGTAAGTGAATCTAAATATCTTCCATCAATTAAATTTTCAGTAGTTTCATAATCTACCTCTGGTTGTAATTCTTCTAATATTTCAATTAACTTTTCCATAATCTTCCTCACCTTTTAAACTATTATTTTTCATATTTTGGATAATTAATATCACTTGTATTCATTATATCACGTACTAATATATTTTTGCTACCTTTACTTATAATTATTTTTGGTAAATCTCTACTTAAGAATAAAGCAATACCTTCTGTAGCTGAATAAGCACCTGTTAATTTAAAACAAAATACATCTCCAAATTTAAGTTTTCCTAATGTTACATTTTTTAAAAGCACATCATTAATAGTACATAAAGAACCATATACATTGTAAGTTTCTTCTTCTTTTTTACTATTACCCAAAACTTCGAATGGAGGAGTTTTCATAGCAAGAGTACTTCCATAATATACTAAATGATTAATCCCACCATCTACAATTACATATTTACCAGTATCATTTTCTTTCATATCAACAACACTTGTTAAATATGAACCACAGCTTGCTACTAAACTTCTTCCTGATTCAATTAATATATTTTTTGAGTTTATTCTATTTAATGCACTCTTTAATTCACTAAAGAATTCATCCTCATCAAATTCATCTTGTTTATAATATTCAACTGGCATTCCAGGACCATATTCAACTTCCTCTGGAACGTATCCAAGTTCAGTCTTTAAAATTTCTAAAAATTCATTTAAATAATCAACTTCTTTTTCAATTCTTCTCATATGTTTTTGTGTTCCTGAAAAATATTCAATACCACAAATATGTAAATAATCTTTATCATAATTCTTAATTACATATTTAAAATCACTTTCACTAACACCAAATTGATTACCAGATGTAAGACGAACTAAGACATCTATTTTTTTGTTATATTTTTTAGATAATTCACTTAAAATGTTAAAATGTTCTAAAGATTCAATTGTATATCTTCCAATATCATAATTCGATATTAATTCTTCAATAAATGTTCTATCTTTATTAACACCAGATATAACCATTTTTTTATAATCTATTCCTAGTTTATTGCAAATGTAAAATTCACCTGGAGAACATATTTCAAATTTATCAACAAATGGATCTATCTCTTTTACTACAAATGTATTTGCTTTAATAGCATAAACTATTTTAATATTGTCCCCTACACTTTTTTTAACATAGTTAACTCTATTTTTTAATTCGTCTGCATCATAAACAAACATAGGAGTACTATATTCTTTTAATAACTTTTTATAATCAACCATTACTGTTCCTCCTTATAAATAGCCATTAATTTCTTTCTATCAGTTTTTCCATTTTTAGTCATTGGGAACTCATCCATTTGAATTAATTTTGTTGGTATCATATGTACTGGTAGTGTTTTAGATAAAAACGCGTGTAAATCTTTTTTATCAATATCTCCAATATAGAAACCAAGCAATTTAGATTTTTCTTCATCAAACAATGTACATGCTCTTACAACTTTATCACATTTCATTACTGATTTATCAACGTCTTCTAACTCAATACGATGACCTAAATATTTAATTTGGAAGTCTTTTCTTCCATTAAATACAAGTTCTCCTCTTTCATTATAATAAGCTACATCTCCAGTATGATATAAAAGTTCTATATAATCTTTTACACATGGATTTTGAGTAAAGTTTTTATTTGTTTGTTCAGGATTATTAAAATATCCCATTCCAAGAGAAGTACCACTTACACATAGTTCTCCTGGTTTATTAATTTCAGTTATTTGTTTATTATTTTCATCTAAAAGAATTACTCTTTCATTTATAAATGGTTTTCCAATTGGTATTTTATCTTCATATTTTCTTTTTCTATCAATAATATGATATGTACAATTACATGTTATTTCAGTAGGCCCATATAGATTTACAAATGTTGTATTTGGTAAATGATCCATCCATATTTTAAGATGCTTCATTGGCATTACTTCACCACTAAATAATATCTTTCTAACATGTGTTGGAACTTTATAATCAAGGCCATGGAAAGTTGTAATTAAACAAAGAGCTGACACTGCCCATGTCATAGTAGTTACTTTATTTTTACAAATATAATCAAGAAGTAAAGATGGATTAGAAAAATACCTAGTTGGTACAATTACTAGTGTTGCGCCCATCTTCATCGCAGGATAAATATCTTTAACAGATACATCAAAATCAAATGGAGCTTGATTAGCAATAATATCATCTTCACTAAAATTAAATATCTTTGTATATTTTTCAATAAAATCTATAACACTTCTATGACTAATAACAACTCCCTTTGGAGTACCAGTAGACCCAGAAGTAAAGTTAACATATAGTGGATCATAATTAATATGCTTACTCTCTACTTCAAGTAATGCTTTTTTATTTATTTTATGTTCCTTTAACTCACCGATTGTTTTAACCATAAGTCCTTTAAAATAAGACTTTGCTAAATCGAAATGTGCTTCATCAGTAATAATTAATCTAGAATTAATAGTATCTCTAATTTGAGCAATTCTACTTTCTGGAAAATCAGGATTAATTAAAGAATAATAACATCCAGCATAAACCGCACCAAAGAAAGAAATAAGCGTATCTATTCCTTTATCCATAAAAACAACAATTGGCTCATTAAAAATAGAATTCTCAGCAATAAAAGATCCTACTGATGCGCTATAATTATTTAAATCCCTATAAGATATTCTTTTTTCTTCCTCAATTACTGCTATTTTCTTACTATGATTTTTAGCAGATTCTTTTAAATAATCAATAACACTATACATAAAAAACCTCTTTCTTATAACCAAAATTATTTTATCATTATTAAAAATATAAAACAAGGCAATTGCCTTGTTTTTTAATATGAATTTATCTTAGACAAGAATGTTTTTAATTTCTCATCCTTAGGATTTTCAAAAATATCTTTGCTGCTACCCTCTTCTTTAATAACCCCATCACTCATAAATATTACTCTTGTGCAAAAACTCTTAATAAAGTTCATTTCATGAGAAACTATTAACATAGTCATACCAGTAGATGCGATTTTTCTCATTAAGTTAGTAACCTCTCCTATCATTTCAGGGTCAAGTGCGCTTGTTGGCTCATCAAATAATATAATATCTGGATTCATAATCATCGTTCTAATTATCGCAACCCTTTGCTTTTGACCACCAGATATATTAGATGGATATGAATCCTTTATTTCAAGCAAATCAATTTCACTAAGTAATTCTTCAGCTCTTTTAATTGCGTCTTTTTTACTCATTATTTTTAATTTAACCGGAGCATAAATAATATTATCAAGAACACTCATATGATTAAATAAATTAAACTGTTGAAATACCATACCAATCTTTCTTCTTGTATCATGAAAAGAAGTATTATCTGTTAAATCATCACCCTCGAATATTACCTTTCCACTATCAGGTTTTTCAAGAAGATTCACACATCTTAATAATGTTGATTTACCGCAACCAGAAGGTCCGATTATTCCAATGATGTCTCCCTTTTCTACCTTTAAATCTATACCTTTTAGTACTTTCTTTTTACCAAAACTCTTTTTTAAATCTTTAATTTCTAGCATTATTTAACCTCTTTTCCATAACATTAATCATCTTTGTTAAGAACATTGTAATAATTAAATAAATGATAGCAATTAATATAAGTGGGAAGAAATAATCATATGTTCTTGATGCGATTATATCTGATGCCTTAGTTAACTCTACAATTCCAATATAAGCACCAATTGATGTTTCTTTAACAAGTGTAATAAACTCATTACCAAGAGCTGGCAATATATTCTTAACTGCTTGTGGAAGAATAATATGTGCCATTACCTGTGAATACTTTAGTCCCAAAGAATAACCTGCCTCCCATTGACCTTTATCAATTGAAGAAATACCAGATCTAATAATCTCAGCCACATAAGCGCCACTATTAATACCAAAAGCAAGTATACCAACAAGCACTATATTAATATTAGTTTGTTTAAATATAACATAATAAATAATCATTAATTGTAGTGTTGATGGTGTTCCTCTAATAATATTTACATAACCTTTTGATATATAATTAAGTATCTTTAAATGCCCAGTATTTTCATATATATTTCTTGCTATTGAAGCAATTGTTCCAAGAAAAACACCAATTAGAACAGCACCTAGCGCTATTAATAAAGTGTTTCTTAAACCTTCTAAAATATATTTATATCTTCCATCAAAAATAACACTATTATAAAATCTATCATAAAGTGAAACTTTTTCCGTCTCCTTCTTTTCTTCAATGCCCATATGAACTAAAATGAATTCATCTATTTTTCCATTATTCTTTAGTTCATTAATAACATGATTAGCAGCATCCAAAAGTTCTGTATTACCCTTTGCCACTATCATTCCATAACTATCAGTTAAAAGTGCATCATCAAGAACTCTCATACTACTATCAATTAATTTCTTAGCAGGTAAATCATCCATTACAACTGCATCAACTTTGCCATCTTTCAAATCTTGAATACATGCAAGAAACTTCTTTTCACGAACAAGTTCAATATTTGGATACTCTTCACTAATATAAGTATCAGCTACACTTCCAAGTTGAACAGCTACTTTCTTATTATCTATATCATTAACATCAATAATTTCACTTTCGTTATTAACAATTATTATTTGTTTTGATTCAGAATAATTAATTGTAAAATTAACTTCCTTTTCTCTTTCTTCAGTAAAACTAATTCCCGCAGCACCAATATCACTCTTACCAGTTTTTACTTCACTAATAATTGAATCAAAAGCAACATCTTTAATTACTAATTCCTTACCTAAATAATTAGCAATTTCTCTTGCTATATCAATATCAACTCCAACTATTTCTCCATTAGAATAGTATTCATATGGTGCAAACCCCGCTTCTGTTGATAAAACAAGTTCATCTCTTTTTGTATTACATCCAACTAAAAAGAATAAACAAATAATAACCAATAATATCTTCTTCATATTTTACCTCTATTATAATAATAACATATTTCAAAAAAAATGATTAGCAAAATGCTAATCATTTATTTATATTTTAGTTTTTATTTACTTACAATAGAATCATTGCAGCAGTTAAGATTACTATATTAACAAGGGCAAGACAAATAATAACCTTAAATACCCATTTTAACCATGTAGTAAATTCAACACCAGCAAGTCTTAGACCACCCATTATAGCTCCACAAGTTGGAGTAAATAAGTTAACAAGTCCATTAGCAGCTACCATACTCATTACAGTTGCTTCAACAGAATATCCAACTTCTGCTGCAAGAGGTCCCATAATTGGTGTTGATAGTGATGCTAAACCACTTGATGATGGAACTAGTACAGATAATACTACATGAAGTAAATAGTTAAGTGGTGCAAATACTACTGCAGGTACATGACTTAAGAATTTAGCCGCATTAAATATAATGTAATTATCTAAATATGTTTGAGTCATTAATACACTAGCACCTCTAGCAATTGCAATAACTAAGATAACTCCTACCATATCATCAGCACCATCTACAAATGTATCAACGAATACTGATTCGCTATTTCTATTGATTACTCCTATAATAATAGTCATAATTAAGAACCATAATGCTGCTTCATAGAACCACCAGTTTCCAAGTGAAGTTCCAGTGATTGCTGGCATTATTTTTCCTTTAGCAAATAATTCAATTCCAAATGATTCCCAAGGAATAAATCCAATAATCATTACTAAGAATGTTAATAAGAATAACCATAGAGTAACTTTTTGTCTTCCAGTAAGTTTAACATTCTTAACTTCTTGAGATGCATATGTTTTTTCCATATACTTTTGTTCTTGAAGTGATAAGAAAGTACTTCCTTTCTTATTAATTACTTTCTTAGCATAAGAAAGTACAAATGCTGCACAAAGTGCATAAGATGTTAACCATAATAATACACCTATTAAAATAATGTATCCTTGATTAACTGCTATACCTTCTGGTAAAGCATCAATTGCTGCTCCTACTGCAAATGGGTTAATAGTTGAACCTAAAACACCACTTCCAGCACCAAGTAATACTGTTGCTGATGCAACTAATGTATCCATTCCAGCAGCTACCATTGCAACACTTAGTAGTGCATAGAAACCAACAGTTTCTTCTAGCATTCCATATGTTGTTCCACCTATTGAGAAGATGAACATTAAGATTGCTATTAATAGTAATTCTTTTCCTTTTAATTTCTTAATTAGAACTTGAATTCCTGTTTCTAAAGCACCTGTTTTAGTAACAACTTTTAAGAATCCACCTAATATTAGAATGAATATTCCAACATCGATTGCATCCTCAAAACCTAATATTGGAGCAAGTAATGTTTGTGATAGTGTTGCTCCAACAACTCCACTACCATCAACGATTTCTTCACCTACAAATTCTGCAGCAGGTAAGAAATGTGTTAAAATGGCAAGAACGAATATAAGAATTAGGATAATTGTAAAAGCTGATAAGGTTATGCCTCTACTTTTCTTAGCTCTTTTTCTTGTCTTTTTTTCTTGGTCTTCCATTTTCCTAATTACCTCCTTCTATGGTCGTACCAGTTTTACCTTCTATTGCAAACTTGGCTTTTGCTAAGGATGTAATTATAGCTTTTTTGCCCTTACAATGTTCTACAAAATACATACATGCTTCAACTTTTGGAAGCATACTTCCTTCTGCAAACTCCTTGTTTTCAATATATGCTTTAGCCTCATCAAGAGTGATTTTACCAATCTTCTTTTCATTTGGCTTGTTAAAATTGATAGATGCCTTTTCAACTGTAGTTAATATAAGAAGAGCATCTGCTTTTAGCTTAACTGCTAGAAGAGCGCTTGTTCTATCTTTATCAATAACAGCATCTACGCCTTTATAACCTTTTTTTGTCTTAACAACTGGAATGCCCCCACCACCACAAGTAATAACAACATTCTTTTCTTTTAACATTCTTTCGATTGTTGCAAGTTCACATATCGCAGTTGGAATTGGAGAAGGAACCACCCTTCTATAACCTCTTCCTGCGTCTTCCTTATAAACTCCTCCACCTTCGCTTTGAAGTTTTAAAGCTTCTTTCTTTGTATAAAAACTACCAATTGGTTTTGTTGGATTATTAAATGCACTATCATGTGGATCTACTTCAACTTGAGAAACAATAGTAGCTACTTTCCTTCTCATGTTTCTTTTAGTAAATTCAGCTTGCATTGCTTGTTGTAAATGATATCCTATATACCCTTGACTCATAGCTCCGCATTCTGCAAATGGAACAGCATTTTCACCTGTATTAGTTGCTGCCATTGCCTTATAAATCATACCAACTTGTGGTCCATTTCCATGAGTAATAATTACTTCATTACCCATAGCAACAAGGTCAACTAAACGTCTTGCTGTCTTTTTAACAGTTGCTAGTTGTTCACGAGCATTACTTCCAAGAGCATTGCCACCTAGGGCTACTACTATCCTACTCATTTTTTAAGTGTCTCCAACATTACGGCTTTAATAGTATGCATTCTATTTTCAGCCTCTTCAAATACTCTAGATTGTGGTGACTCAAATACTTCGTCACTAACTTCCATTTCTTTTAATCCATATTTTTCATAAATTTCTTTACCAATTGTAGTATCTATATTGTGGAAAGATGGTAAGCAATGTAAGAAAATTGCATTTGGTTTTGCATTCTTCATTACTTTCATATTAACTTGATATGGTAATAATAGTTTAATTCTATCTTTCCATAATTCCATTGGTTCACCCATTGAAACCCAAACATCAGTATATAATGCATCAGCATCTTTAGTAGCTTTCATTATATCTGTTTCAAGTCTAATAGTTCCACCAGTTTCTTTGCATATTTCTTTGCAAGTCTTAACTAATTTTTCTTCTGGAAATAATTCTTTTGGTGCTGCACAAACAAAATTCATTCCTAATTTTGAACATACAACCATTAATGAATTACCAACATTGTTTCTAGCATCTCCACAGAAACATAATGTCTTTCCCTTTAATGATCCAAACTCTTCTTTAATAGTCATAACATCAGCAAGCATTTGAGTTGGATGGAATTCATTAGTAAGACCATTCCATACAGGCACACTTGAATACTTGGCTAGGTCTTCAACAATAGCTTGATCAAAACCTCTGTATTCAATACCATCATACATTCTACAAAGTACTCTAGCAGTATCTGCAATTGTTTCTTTTTTACCTAATTGGGAACCAGTTGGGCCAATATAAGTTGCTTGCATTCCTAAGTCTACAGCACCTGCTTCAAAGGCACATCTAGTTC
>JAEEGL017206423.1_pt1 | contig 12169 bp, 5 predicted proteins | sample 9134231 | NCBI WGS metagenome assembly JAEEGL01 (sample SAMN16246548, study PRJNA631951) | gut metagenome | biome: gut microbiome; feature: rumen; material: fiber-attached | host: Bos | place: Iran: Karaj | collected 2018-10
GTCGTAGTCCGTCCCCGCGAAATCCCTGCTTAAATTTTTCCGCTCGTCGCCGTCAAAGCGGTATCCGCCGCTTCCGAAGCTGCCGCCCATCGTTATCCGTCCCCTTTCATCGACTTAATTTGCGTGTAAAAAAACATGTGAATTTGTCAGAGGTTAACAATTTCACATTCCACACGCAGCACCGCTTATTTCTTTACTTCATATTTCCTAATTGATAATATAATAGCATTTTTTTCGCCGTTTTTCAAGCCTTCCGAAAACTTTTTACATAAATTTCAGGTTTGGTTTTTATATTTTTAACCGTCAGCTCTTTTTTTCATTCGCTTGAAATTTATAATAATTTACAAAGCTGTAACAATTAATTAGAAATTGCTTAACTCTCGTTTAATCATATCAATTATAATTGTTATTGGTAATTAAATTCGGTTATTTGCGTGTGATCCTTTCTTTTGTGAAAAGTACGGAATCAAGTTTATTGTGAAAACAGGTGAGGCTTCAATGGCAGGCAAGAGTACGGGTAAGTATTATGCGCCGGTTTACCGCGCCAGAAAATCCCCCGTTAAAATGAGATATTCAAGGATTATCAGACGCTCTATCATTATCGCTGCGGCTGTCGCTTTCGCCGCCGTCTCTATTGCGGCTGTGCAGATAAGCAGGGGGGAAAGCGATTCTTTTGTAAAGGTCGCCGCTTCAAGACAGTCTCTCGCCAACGTCCAGTCATATCCCCGCGTTGTCTCCAGCTCCGCTCCGCTTCCGGACGGCTTCGCTCCCGAATACCTCATGTCGCTCGGTATGCTCCCAAACGGCGAGGATATCCTGCTACGTGCCGACGCTGCCGAGGCGTTCCTCAGTATGTGCGCCGCTATGTCCGAGGACGGTCTTGGCATTGTTCCTATCAGCGGCTATGTCTCTTTCGACGAGCAGAGGGCGCTCCTTGATTCGACTGCCGACAGACTCGTGGCTGAGGGCGTTTCCACTGAGGAGGCAAGACAACGCGCCTCTCAGGAGGTTTCCGCTCCGGGTCAGGACGAGGCTCAGCTCGGAACCTCTATCGACGTTTCCACCGATATATCCTCTCCTTCGGGCTTTTCGCTCACCGAGCAGTATCAGTGGATCTGCCGCAATGCTCACAAGTATGGCTTCATAATAAGATATACCGCTTCAAAAAGAAAAGTTACCGGCGTCGCTGAAAAACCGTGGCGGCTGAGATATGTAGGCGTTCAGGCGGCGGAATGTATGGTTTCGTCGAATATGTGCCTTGAAGAATATGCCGGCGCGGTCAGAAGCGACAATCCTGACGCAACCGAGGAATTCTAAGTGTTTTTTTAAGGAGAACAAAATGAGTGCATTCAAAAGAATAATCGCCCTTTCCGCCGCGGCTCTCGCCGTATGCTTTGCCCTTTCCTCCTGCTCCGCGCAGAAAGAGGATAACGGCGTCGCCGATGAAAAGAATATGAAAATTTCTTCCGCTGCCGATCTCAACGGCAAGGCGGTCGCCGTTCAGCTCCGTTCCGCCGCTGATAATTACATTGTGGAAAATAATCTCACCAATTATCCCAAGCGCTACAGCGATATGTCCAAGGCTGTGCAGGACCTTATCGACAAGAAGGTAGCCGCCGTTGTGGTTGACTCCAATTACGCTAAAAAGCTTACCGACGGCGTTGAGGGCGTGAAAATCCTTGACGCTGTAGTTGGCACGGTCGATTACAGATTCCTCCTCAATAAGTCCGACGCGAAGCTCGCTGATAAGCTCAACGAACAGATCGCCGCTTTCAGGGAATCGGAGGATTATGCCGCCATGATTAAGTCCGAGCTTGCAGAGGGCGGAAGCTATCGAGTGGCTAAGGACTCCGACAAGGAGCTTAAAAAGACCCTTACTTTCGTAACTGAACCCGCCTTTGAGCCTTTTGTCTACATTAACGAAAAGGACGAGGTCTCCGGTCTTTTCGTGGCTGCCGCCGACGGTATCGCTTACGGCTGCGGCTTTAAATCCGACGCAAAGACCGTCGATCCACTTGAGAGAAACGACGCCGCAAGCGGTGAGGAAAGCAGTCTTGACCCCGCCTTCACTACCAATGAGGCTCAGACCGTCTCCGGCGTTAAGAATTCCTTCTGTGTCGTCTCCGTTCAGGCTCCTGAGGACAGCGAAGCCTTTATCACTACCGACAGCTTCTATACCTCTGAACTGGTTATGATTATTCGTACCGAGAAAAAATAAGCTTGAAATAATTACCGTCGGCGCTGTCGTTTGTTGTGCTTATTTCACATCTATCACAATGCGCCGGCGGTATTTTTTGACATTTTGCAGATTTTTTTTATTTTAAAAAAAACTCTTGACAAATCAATTCAGGCAGTGTATAATGTAACACGCTGTTAAGCACGCGGGTGTAGTTCAATGGCAGAACCCCAGCCTTCCAAGCTGGTCGTGTGGGTTCGATTCCCATCACCCGCTCCATGAAGTCCTGCGGGACTTCTTTATATATATCGTTTCTTACGGTATGCGCCAGTAGCTCAGTTGGATAGAGCAACTGCCTTCTAAGCAGTAGGTCGGGGGTTCGAGCCCCTCCTGGCGCGCCAGCTTCTTTCCATCTTTCATATTTGGTGGTATTGGCGCAGTTGGTTAGCGCGCCAGATTGTGGCTCTGGAGGTCATCGGTTCGACTCCGATATACCACCCCATGACGACCGGTGCGGGTTGAAGTGTGGTGCGGCGTAGTGGTGCGACTATATTTTTAATACGGCGTGGTGGTGCGGCTGTATTTATAGTCTATGCTTTCTTCTAAGTGGTGCGCCGCACCGGTTGTCCCTTTTTTTTGAATTCTCGCTTACCCTGTATTGGGGTGTCGCCAAGCGGTAAGGCAACGGATTTTGATTCCGTCATCACGCTGGTTCGATCCCAGCCACCCCAGCCAGCATTTCTGCTTGCTGTCTGAGGTTTGATTTTTTCTTCTTTCTTCCCTCCGGCGGCAGGCAGTTATATGACCCATTAGCTCAGTTGGCAGAGCACTTGACTTTTAATCAAGGTGTCCGGAGTTCGAATCTCCGATGGGTCACCATATCAGCCGCGCTTTGCTTGCGCGGCGTTGTCGTGGACAGAGAACGGTTTCGCTTTGAACTGTTCTCTGTCTTTTTCTTTTTTTCTGGCAACTCTTCATTGATTTGCATTCCTCCATGTAGTAAAATGTTAGTATGAAGAGCGGGGCGCGGGGGAGTAGTATCAAATTAAAAACACGGCGGTGTTCCGGAAATTCTTCCGGTTGTCCACAGCCGTGTTTTTTTTTTTCAGGTTAATTCATTTTTCTGCTTTGCGATTGGCTATTCTACGACCGCATCAAGCCTTCTTCTCACCGTGAAGACTATGCAGTACGATGCCAGAAGCATCAGCGCAGCCGCTGCCGCCGTTGGCGCGCCGCTTTCGCCTGTGCCGGATATTGTCAATGTGCCGTCGTCCGACAGACTCCATGTCGCGTTGGTTCCGCAGGTTCCGCTGTTACCCTGTTTTTCGGTAGGCTCGGTTTCGCCGCGTATTACGGTATTGTCGCTGTCGCTGACTTCCTTGCCGTTCTGAGAGGGATTTTCAATGTCCTGAGCCGGATTTTCAATGTCCTCAGAGGAAATGTCGGATCCGGAGAGAATCTCGCCCTCCGCCGCGAAGCCGCGCAGGAACGGAACCGCCCCCACTGCCAGCACAACCGCCAGTGACGCGCAGCCAAGCCGCACAAGCTGCTTCTGCTGCGGTTTAAACGGTTTGATACTATGAAAACGCTGAATGAAATGTTCTTTGAACACATTTTGAAGCTTCATATCCATAAGCTCCTTTCAATTTTTTTATTAAATTCATTATAACATATATTTCAAGTTTCTGTAATATTTTTGAAAATATTTTTTTTGAAAAGTGTAAAAAAATGTAAACAAGCCCTTGATTTTTTTATTGAAATTTGGTATAATTACTATATATTTTTTTTATCAGGGGGATCAGCTATGTCAGATATGAATTCCGTTCAGACCTTGCCTCAAAAGAAAATCAGCGCTTTTCAGATGCTTCTCCTTTGCGCTGTCGGCATTATGATTAATATTGCCGGCGTGCGTATCGCGTCTGAATTTGACGTGCCGCTTTATCTCGATACCGCTGGCACGATGCTTACCGCCGTAGCCGCGGGCGGCTTACCCGGTATTATCGTTGGCTTTATAACAAATATGTTAAAGGGCTTGTTTATTACTGAGGGTATGTATTACGGCATTCTCAATATGTTTACCGCGATTATGGCTTCATTCTTCGCCAAAAAGGGCGCTTTCAGGAATTTTTTCCTTCCGCTGCTCACTATTCCCGCGTTCGCGATTGTTACCGGCGTTCTGAGCGCCGTGCTGACGTGGTTCCTGAACGGCTGCCAGATGGGCGGCAGCGCTCTGGTCTTTGCTCAGTATTTTTACGACAACACCCCTCTCGATTATTTCCTCTCACAGCTCTGCGGCGATATCTCGCTTGAGCTTATCGACAAGAGCTTAATCGTCGTTCTTGTCGCGCTGCTGCTCCTGCTCGTTCCCAAGTCCATGCGCGGCAACTTCAGTCCCGACGCCCGGGACAGCGAACGCGCCGCCGCTCAAAAGAATCGGGAAAAAACCGCCTGCCGCCTTATTTCTCTCAGGACTAAGATTATCCTGATTCTCACCGCCGCTTCGCTGCTTATCGCCGTAACCTCCACCGCAATCAGCTTCGTGCTTTTCAAGAATTCCACCAGGGAGGAGCATATCAAGCTCGCCAACGGCATTACCGAGCTTGCCGCCAGCGTTATCGACGGCAACCGCGTCAATGAATTCATTGAAAAGGGCGACTCCTTCAAGGATTACAGCGATACAGAAAAAATGCTCTACAAGCTCAGAAACAGTTCGCCTGATATCGAGTACCTCTATGCGTACAAGATTGAAAAGGACGGCTGCCACGTCGTATTCGACCTTGATACCGATGAACTCAAGGGCGAGGATCCGGGTACTGTCGTGCCGTTTGACGAGACATTCCTGCCCTATGTGCCTAAGCTGCTCGAAGGCGGCGAAATTGAGCCTATTATCTCCGACGACGCTTACGGCTGGCTGCTTACGGTTTACAAACCGGTATATGACGATCTCGGCATTTGCAGGTGCTATGTGGCGGCTGACGTCTCCATGAACCTGCTCTCACAGTACGGCTACGGCTTTATTACAAGAATGCTCTCGCTCTTTGTCAGCTTCTTCATTCTCTCGCTCGTATGCTGCGCCGCGCTGGTGAACCGCAGCGTTATCCGTCCCATAAACAAAATGGCGTATTCAGCCGGAGCCTTCGTCTATGGCGGCGACAGCGCCGAAGCCGAAAACGTCGGGCGAATCAAGGCTCTCAATATCCGCACCGGAGATGAAATCGAAAATCTATACAACGCTTTCGTGAGCATGACTCAGCAGAGCGTTGAGTATGTAGAGGAAATAGAGCGGCATAACGAGACTATTTCCCAGATGCAGAACGGTCTTATTATGGTGCTTGCGGATATCGTCGAAAGCCGCGACAAGTGTACCGGCGACCACGTTCGCAAGACCGCCGCTTATGTCAGGATTATTGTCAATAAAATGAAGGAAATGGGTCTTTACGCCGATCAGCTCACCGACAGGTTCATTAAGGACGTCATAAATTCCGCCCCGCTTCACGACATTGGCAAGATACACGTTCCCGACAATATCCTCAACAAGCCCGGCAAGCTCACCGACGAGGAATTTGAAATAATGAAGGAACATACCACCGTCGGCTCCCGCATTATTCAGGAGGCAATTGACATGGTTCCTGAATCCGGTTATCTTGAGGAGGCTAAGAATTTAGCCGAATATCATCATGAAAAGTGGAACGGCAAGGGCTATCCCAACGGCATTCAGGGCGAACAGATTCCTCTCTCCGCCAGAATTATGGCTGTCGCGGACGTTTTTGACGCGCTTGTTTCCCGCAGAAGCTACAAGAAGCCATTCAGCTTTGAAAAGGCTATGAGCATTATTCAGGAGGACGCGGGAACTCACTTTGATCCTCTCGTCGCTAAGGCATTCGTCGCTTCCGCAGACGAGGTAAAGAAGGTTATGGAGGAATTTGACCGCATCAGCAATCCATACGGCGAGGAAATCGACGTTGACGGCTCCTCCGATCAGAAAAGATAATTGCAAAAGATAATTAATGAAAAACACGACTGTGTTAATTCCCTTATGAATTCAGGAACACAGTCGTGCTTTTTATTCTTTTATTTATTTTATTATGACCTTTTTTGTATCTGGAATGTCTTTTCAAGCGCGTTGGCAAGCGCACGGGCTATTTTGTCGGGATTCCGGATTATCCAATTTGCCGAGTCCGCGTTGTCATGGTATTCCACCTCCGCGAGAAGGCTTACCATTCCGAAATACGCCGGATCCCTTACTTCGCCGTAGCCGATGTTGTCAAAGGCTGACATGCCGTTTGTCGTGCTGCTCGCCACTGTAGGTGTGAACGGCGAGATTTTGCCCATTTCTTCGGCCATGTTCTGTCCGAGAGCCTTGCTCTGCGAACACCCCGGGAAGTAGTAGCCTACCGCGCCGTACATTCTCTTGGTTGTGTGGGCGTTGCTGTGTATGGCAAGGTAGATGTCCGCTTCCTTATTATACGCGTCCTGTGGACGGCCGTTCAGATTTATCTCAAGGCTCACAGGCGGCATATATACTACGCAGATGTATTCGTCCTCCAGAATCTTTTTGAGCGCTTCGCCTACGCGGTACATCTGCTTCTGCTCCGTCGTGGAACCGACGGCGTATTCGTTGTGAACCTGCCGCGAGGGGGAGAGGTATATGATCGGAACGCCTCCGTCTTTGAAGCTCCGGTCGGGTATCGTTACGAACTGGTCGCTCACGTTTGTCTTTTTTCGCGAAATCCACGCGCTCTTGCCGTTCCAGTTGAACCGGAACCATGTCACGTCGTTTGAATCGCTGCCCCATTCGAGCGCGGTGTATATCTCGCCTGCTTTAAGAGTGCCGAGCGCGGTGTAATTCGTGCCGGGACCGCTGTAGATTTTAGTGCCGTTGCTCTTGACCTTGAATGTGCGTATGATGTAGCGCTGGTCGCTCTTCTTGGTTATCATGGCAAAGGCGGTTTTGCTGTCGGCAATCTCGCCAGTCTCGTCGGTGACGCGGCAGAATACCTGCATGACGTGCCATGTGCAGTCGGCTTTTCCGGATGCCGTCTTTCCGGTCATTCCCTTCCAGAGCGTCCATTCGCTCTTGCCTGCTTTCTTGTAGTACCACTGGTATTTCAGCCCGCTGCCCGTGGCGTTTACCGTGAATGAAGCCGTCTCGCCCGAATGAACCGTCGCCTGCGCGGGCTGCGAGGTTATTTTGATTGCCGGAACGGCTGTCAGCGTCGCCGCTTCCGTATCCAGATATGTCCCCGACTCGTCCTGCACGCGGCAGCGCACCTGCGTTCCGTTTAAATTCTCCTCCGCCATTAATGTCAGTGTACGGGCGGTCTGACCCTCAATTTCAATCCACTGCGCCTCGGCGTTTTCGCGGCTGTACCATCTGTAGGTATATTCGCCGGTTCCCTGCGGCTTTACGCTGAATTGAGCTGTCCTGCCGACTTTAACTGTGACGCTCTTGGGCTGCGTCACTATTTTCAATGGCTGGGTCACCTTCACGACCGCCCGCTCCGAATCAAGCTTTCCGCCGGATTCGTCGGTCACGGTGCAGTAGACCTCCATGAGATTCCATGTGCCGTTGGCGGAGGCGAATGTCGTCGCCGTCGTGTGACCCTTCCAAAGACTCCATTCCTCCGCGCCGTATTTCCTGTAATACCACTGATAATTCAGCCTGCCTGTGCCTTGCGCGGCAACTCTGAAATATACGGTGTCGCCCGATTTCACGCCCGCGTTCTCAGGCTGGCTGAGAATTATGAGCGGTCGGCTCAGTATTAATTTCGCCACTCCGGACTTCACGCTCGCGCCGGAGCCGTCGCTTACAACGCACCACACCTTCATTTCGCCGTATTCGCCAGCCGTGGCTGTGAATGTTGACGAGGTTTCGCCCTCCATCAGCATGTCGCTTGCTGTGCCGGAAGGGCGCGTGTACCACTGATAGCTGATGTTTCCCGTTCCCCTTGCCTTCAGCGAGAATACCGCCTGTTCGCCAGCCGCCGCGGTCACGTTCTCCGGCTGCAGGGTGATTTCGAGCGGCTGGTCAAGAATGACCGTCGCGGGCTGAGTTTCGGCTGTTTCGCCCGACTCGTCCGTTATTTCGCAGTAGACACGCATGAGATTCCACGTTGTATTTGCCGAAGCAAAAGTCGTCGCCGTCGTGTGACCCTTCCATTTGGAGAATCCGGAAGCGCCGGCTTTTTTGTAGTACCACTGATATTGCAGCCTGCCGGTTCCCCGCGCCGTCACTCTGAAATAGGCAGTCCCGCCGGTTTTCACGGTAACGTCCTCAGGCTGGGCGAGAATTTCAAGCGGCTGGCGCAGCGAAACCGTCGCCGCCCGCGACATGACGCTCTCGCCGTCAGCGTCGGTTATCAGGCAGCGCACCTTCATCAGATTCCATGTGGAATTGGCGACGGCGCGTGCGTCCGCGTCGGTGTGCCCTTTCCAGACCGACCACGCGGAGCTGCCCTCCTTGCGGTAGTACCACTGGTAGCTGAGTCCGTCGCCTTCAGCCCTCACGCTGAATGAAACCGCTTCGCCGCCGGAAAGCGTCACGTCCTCAGGCTGCGACGTTATGGCGAGAGGCGTTTTTTCCTGCTCCTGCTGCTCCTGCACGGCTTCTGGCGTATCGTCAACTCCTGAGGCAAATGCCCGCGAAGCTTCCCAATCCGGCGAAGCGGAAATCGTCAATGTAAGCGACGCGGCGGCTATCAGCGCCGTTATTTTCTTTAAGCCGCACCGACACGCGGCGGATTTTAAGGATAATTTCATCTGATGCTCTCCTGTCGTATTTTTTTTTTTCATACTATTTTATTATACCACCCCCGCGGATTTATTTTTTGACGGAGTTGTAAATTTAACTTGATGCAATTAACAAGAATATTCAACTTATAAATTTGCTTTTTTATTGAATTTATCTTTATTGACACGTTCAACGCTGTGGTGTATAATTATCGAGGAATTGTTTGTTCTGTGATAATATTCGTGAAACGAGGTAATTCGTATGAAACGCAAAGAGCTGCGGGGCTTGATTCTCATTCCGCTTTTTACGCTTCTCGCCGCGCTGGTTCCGGCGATTTCCGGCTCAAACGCCGCGTATGCCGCGGGGGATTTTGAAATATCCGACGGCGTTCTCACCAATTACAGCGGGAAAGGCGGTGCTGTCGCCATTCCCTCCGGCAAGGTCACGGCGATTGCCGATTATGCCTTCTACGGCTGCTCCAACATAACCTCCCTCACTGTTCCGGAGGGCGTTAAGTCCATCGGCAAGCAGGCTTTTTTCAATTGCTCCGGCATGACTTCCCTTTCGCTTCCGGCTTCCGTCCGGTCGATTGGCGAGCTTTGCTTCAACGGCTGTCAGAAGCTCCAAAGCATATCCGTTCCGGCAAGCAGCGGCTATTTCTCGTCCGAGGACGGCGTGCTTTTCAATTACGGCGCAACCACGCTCATACGCTGTCCGGAGGGCTTTACGGATACGGAATACACTGTTCCTGAATCAGTTACTACAATTGACAGCTCGGCTTTTTCGCGCTGTCTTTCCCTCAAAAGGGTAAATCTCCCGTCCGGACTCAATCTGATACGCGACAGGGCATTCTATGAGGACGTTAATCTCAGATCTATGATAATTCCCGCTTCTGTCGCCGCTGTAGGCAGCGAGGCGTTCCGCTCAACCGGCGGAATCAAAACGCTGTCGCTCGAAGCGGTGAGTCCGTCCTTCGGTAGCGACGCTTTCAAAAGCACGGGTGTTTCCCGCGTGCTTTACGCCGGAACCGGCTCTCAGTGGGGCGACGCCGATCTGAGCGATGTTTTCGGCGGCTCGGTCAAGGTGTATTACGGAATGTCCGGTATGGACGTTGAGGACGACGTCCTTCTTTCGTATTCCGGCGCGGCGGAAAGCGTCTCCGTTCCGGGATTCATCGTGAAAATAGGCGAAAGCGCGTTCTATGGCTGCGATTCGGTCAGAAGCCTGACGCTGCCCACTTCGCTTAAATACATATGCCAGTCGGCATTCGACGGCTGTTCCTCCCTCGAACGCGTTACCATTCCTTCGTCCGTTGTATCAATCGGAGAATGGGCGTTCGACGGCTGTTACTCGCTTGCGAAAATATCGGTCGTTTCGGACAACGCGTATTATTCCTCCTCCGGCGGCGCGCTTTATGACAGGGACAGGACCACTCTGCTACGCTGCCCGCCCGCTCTGTCAGTCGAAAGCTTCACGGTCCCTTCGACGGTCACTAAAATCGGGGATTCCGCTTTTTCACTCTGCGACGGAATTAAAAATGTCGTGATTCCCTCCGGCGTCACCGAAATCGATCATTATGCCTTTGACCAGTGTTCCTCGCTCACGGAAATCAGCATTCCCGCGTCGGTGAAATCGGTCGGGCGCTGCGCCTTCCGCATGAATGGCAATCTGACCTGCGTCAGGCTCGGTTCCGTTTCCACATCGTTCGGCAACGGCGCGTTCTCCGGTTCGCCCGTCGCCAGAGTGCTGTATCCCGGGACGGAGGCGCAATGGAATTCCGCCGGTCTCGGCAGCGTTTTCGGCTCGGCAAGGGTTTATTATTCTAACTCGGATTTTGAAATCGACGGCTCTTCCCTCGTATCCTACAAAGGCAGCGCGGATTCCGTCACAATTCCCGATTTCATCGAAAAAATAGCAAACCGCGCCTTCTACGGCAATTCAAAGATAAGGAGCGTCACAATTCCGTCCGGAGTAACGTCCATAGGCGAATCCGCCTTCGCTCAGTGCGGCTCGCTCACGGGAATTTCCATACCCGCGTCGGTCACTTCGGTTGGAAAATGGGCGTTCGACGGCTGCGGAAAGCTCTCGTCCATCACCGTGCCGTCAGCCAGCGCGAATTACTCATCGTCGGACGGTGTGCTTTACAATAAGGACAAGTCCTCGCTGCTGCGCTATCCTCCAAATAAAGCCGGCGGCAGCTTCGCAATTCCGTCATCCGTCAGGACAATCGGCGATTCCGCCTTTGCCTCCTGCCGCAATCTGACGGAAATATCCGTTCCCTCCGGAGTACGGAATATCGAGCAGTACGCCTTTGACCAGTGCGTGTCATTAAAGTCGGTCAGACTTGCCGCTACCGTCACCTCCGTGGGACAGTACGCCTTCCGCTCGAATTACGGTCTGAAAACCGTGGTTATTATGGCAAAGTCGCCCTCTGTGAGCGGCAGCGCGTTCCATTCCGACAGCGTGGCGGCGGTATGCTTTGCCGGAAGCGCGGCTCAGTGGGATTCGGCGGGGCTTTCCGGAGCATTCGGCGGCGGTGCGGCTGTTTACTGCGATTACAGATATCCCGCGATAACTCTCCAGCCCGAAAGCGTAAGCTCCGTTGCCGGAAAGAGCGTTACATTCTCCGTTGGCGCTGACGGCAGCGGTCTGAAATACCAGTGGTACTTCAAAAAGGCGGGTCAGGATTCGTTCAGCCTGTGGAAAGGACACACCGCGGCTTCCGAAACCGTCGCTCCGAACGACACTTGGAACGGAATCAGACTGCGCTGCTCGCTGACCGACGCCGCCGGAATTACGGTCACGTCCTCCGAGGCAACCGTAACGCTTTCTTCCGCAATAGTCATAACCACGCAGCCTAAGGATATTTCAGCCGAAAAGGGCAGCTCTGTCACACTTTCGGTAGGCGCGTCGGGCAGCGGATTGAAATATCAGTGGTACTTCAAAAAGTCCGGACAGGATTCATTCTCCCTCTGGAAGAACCGCACCCATTCCTCCGAGACAGTTACACCCAACGACACATGGGACGGAATTCAGCTCTTCTGCGTGATGAAGGATTCATACGGCAATTCGCTGAAATCCGGTTCGGCGACTGTCACGCTCAGGGAACCGCTCAGAATTACCTCACAGCCGCGCAGCGCGACTATTCAGAAGGGCGGCTCCGTAGCGCTTTCGGTAAGCGCGTCGAGCAGCGGAGTGAAATATCACGAGTACTTCAAAAAGTCCGGTCAGAATTCATTCTCCCTCTGGAAGAACCGCACCCA
>JAEEGL010882852.1_pt1 | contig 12168 bp, 7 predicted proteins | sample 9134231 | NCBI WGS metagenome assembly JAEEGL01 (sample SAMN16246548, study PRJNA631951) | gut metagenome | biome: gut microbiome; feature: rumen; material: fiber-attached | host: Bos | place: Iran: Karaj | collected 2018-10
CCAGACAGAGCACCTCGAGCGAGTGACCGTCGGCCAACGCTTTGTGGATGGCATTGTCCGCATCTTCGAAACTTGATGTCTGATAGAAGCCGGTGCAGGTGCCACCGTATGGATTGTCAAAGCGGGCCACATAGCGTCCCATAGCCTCGTTATAATATACGGACGAAGTCTCGCCGACGCGCTCCACGGTGTTGTGCATCGGTGACACGGCCTCGGCGGTGCCGTCCTCGTGGAATACCACATCGAGCAGGTCGGCCACAGGCAGGGTGGGTTCTACGGGTTCCACCTCGTTGTAGTAGGTGCCGTCCTCCTTCATATAGACGGTCTTCGGGCATATTGGCGAGGGGTAGTCGTCCTTGCCCAGCTCCTGACCCCATCCCAGGGTGTAGGCCAGTTCACCACTCTTCAGCTGTGCGGGAGTAATGGCTGTGGCACCGTCATCGATACGTCCGCCAAAGCCTTCGAGATAGTAGCAGTTGACGACACTTCCCTTCTTATTCGAGTTGCGGGCAATCGCATACGAGGTATTATCCATCTGGACGTCCAACTCTCCGATTGCCATACAGTTGACGAACTCGGTGTTGCCGCTAATCCATCCGCAGATACCACCGGCCTTGATGGCATCCTGACGGACAATCTTTCCAGCGAAGAGGCAATCTTCAACCAGTCCGCCCGTCTGCCCACGGGCAATCAGACCACCGCCGGTGATGTCGCCACCGAATGTAGGCAGAATGGTCACAGTGGAGACGCACCGTGAAAGGGTGCCGTAATGATAGGCCGAGAAACTGCCGATGTTTTTGCTTTTTGCATTAATCACACCTGCAAGTCCCAGATTCTGGAACGTGCCGACAAGCTCATAGCAGAGTGCCGCGCTGCCCTCATCATCGGTACTCGTCCGATTGATTGTAATCGTATGTCCCTGTCCGTCCAGGAATCCGCTGAATTTCTTCAACTGCATGTTGTATTCCGAGAAGTCAATGTCGTTCATCAAGTTGACGTTGGCATTAGCTGCGCCCGAATTGATAAGGATAAACATGTAGTAGAGCTGGGACGGTGTGGAAATTGAATACCATCCGTCGGCATACGGAATGTAAGGCGAGATGTATTCCGAGTTCAACTCATTAGCCACATTCAGCGCCTCCTCTGCCGTCTTCGTGCCATTCGTATAAGCATCTATAGCAGCGGCGGTTTGCTCTGTCACTTGGACGTATTCTTCCGAAGTAATCTTTTGCATCGTGAGCAGGTCACCGGCAAAGTCGGTCACTGTGCTCCCGGCTCTTGCCAGTTCGATGTATGCCTTGCGGCAAGCGTAGATGTCATTGAAGAGCGTAGAGAAGCTATTGACGAGACTCATCTTCTGAACGCCGCTCTCTGCGGTCTCTGCCTCGGCCAGCAGTTCGGCAAGCTGTGTCTTCAATGCAGTAGAATAGTTGGGTGCTGTGGCAAATTCCGTCAGCGACGACTCAAAGTTCTGAATGTACTTCGCACGAGCAATATAGCCGTTTAGTGTCGTGCTCAGCAACTCGGGAGACTCGTCGGCCTGTCCAAGATAGAAGACATGGATGTCGCCGAAGGGGAGCCAGTCGCCCTTCTGTCCCGTTCCGAGGCAACGCACACCGACGGTTAGCGTATTGTCAGTCACTTCGACTGCCACATAGTTCTCGTAACGTCCGCCGTTAAATGCATAGCTACAGCCTACCATATCGGAAGGAATATAGCCTTCCACTCCGTTCACCGAGACGGTTCTGTCGGATGTCAGATAGCAGTTTTGTCCGTCCTTGGCCTTCGATGTCGGGAGCGCTTCCTCGCTCACCATCGGAATGTAATTGACATTCCCATTCAGGAAAATCTGGCCGGCATAGAATCCACAGGCATCGTCACCGGCACAACGCATAAGCGCATTCACATTCAGCATATAGATTCCATTGGGCAATCCCTTGATTGTCTGCCCTACGGTGAATGTGTTATGCTGTCCGCGCATGATTTTCATTACTTCCGGCACGCCGCCGATGGCCATTCCGCCAAAGGCGCTGCTTTCAACGTCCCATCCTTCCCAATTGTCTTTAAACGTGGGGTTGTCAAGCATCTTCGTAATCTCTGTTCCTGCCACGAAGTTGCCTGCGATGGCACTGTTGAACAGTTGGCCCACATACTCCGTTTCGGCGGCAATCTCTGCATCGTTCAGCTTCCGCTCCTCGATAATGTAAGGATAACTTCCGTTGGGGAAAGTGCCAGGCTCTGTATTGTCCTCCAGATAGGCTTCGAGAGTCGCGCGCGCGTCATTAATAAAGATGTTGTTCTGCAGATAAGTGATGATGTATTCGCATCTTTCCTTATACTTTGCGTAGGCCGCGATGGAGGCATTGAGCTGTGTCTTCACCGCCTGTGCATTGGTGTAGGATGTACAGAATTCCTCGTAGTTCGTCATCGACTCCCACGAGTCCAATATTGCCAAGTAGCTTTCGGTAATCTGCGTGTTTGCGATGGCCTCGCTGGCAAAATTTGTCTCGGCTACAACCATGTTGCTGCGTGCATCGGCAAATGACGATTCGTTTGCAGGGTCGAAAGAGCCAAACGCATTTCCGTATGCATAGACCACCTGGCTCGAGGCAAAGGGTATGGGATGGTCTTCCTCGCCGAGGGTCTGATAGTACTTGGGATTGACGAAGCTTTCACCGTTCAGCAACCAAGCCAGTCGGCCCGAAATAGCATCGGCTTTAGTGACCAGCGAAACTTGTGTGCCAAAGTCGCAGTAGCAGTTTTCAATGTCCGTGGAGCCCTTTCTACGTGTGAAGCATTTCTCATCACTCTCAATGCCATCCACAATTCCGATGCTGTAGCTGTTGTAGATGGTTCCTCCGAGACCAATCCATCCACACATTGCCGCACTGTTTCCAGCACTCTCGATATTACCGACATTAAAGCACCTTTCCATGAATACAGTCCCCTGAGAATCTTCATTGTCACCCAGAATGGCTCCCGCATTGGTGCCCTTAAGAGTGATGTCAGCTTCGTTGCCCAGGCATTGTAACGTGACCTTGCCGCTTCCGTAAGTAGCACCCACGATACCTCCATTCTCAACGCCTTCGATAGAACTGGACTTGTCCAAAATGAAGTTCTTGATGGTGGCCCCGCCCGTTACGACACCAAAGACACCGCAGTTTTTGTCACCCTTGATCTTGAGATTCATGATGAGGTGACCTTGTCCGTCGAAGGTACCGTTATAACATTTCGATTCATTGCCGATTGGCACATAGCTCTCGACGCTAGACATATCAATGTCAGCTGTCAGTACAGCATTGATATTGGTCTGACCTTCGTTCACCAATGCAGAGAAGGCTACCAAGTCCTCGCCATTGGCAATCTCATAGATGCCTTCACCGTTGGGCTCCAATGCCCAAGCCGTTGCGCCTATCATGCTTGAAAGTACGAATAAGCACAGATGAGTAAAATTCTTTCTCATAGTGATGTGTTTTGTAGGTTAAATATGTTTTTACTGACGCAAAGTTACACATAATATTATAAGTAGGAAAGAAACAGGTAATATTTTTGCATATTTGCATGTTTTTTCCATGATTCTTGTCTGTGCAAGCGATGAAAAGAGCTGTCACACGAAATAATGTGGGACTAAAACGCAAAATTATCTCCATGCAGGTGTCGTTTATGGAAAAAAAAGTATATATTTGCACCACACTAATCATAAAACGAAACAACATGACAAACTTTTCGCTGACGGGGCGCGTGGCTCTCGTGACGGGCGGTTCCTACGGAATCGGTTTTGCCATCGGCAAGGCATTGGCTGAGGCTGGAGCCAAGCTGGCCTTTAACTGCAGGAACGAGGCCCACTTGGAGCAGGCACTCCACGACTATGAAGCACTGGGTATCAAAGCACAGGGATATATCTGCGACGTAACGGACGAAGCTGGCGTGCAGGCAATGGTGGCTGACATCGCTGCCACACTGGGCACCATCGACGTGCTGGTGAACAATGCCGGAATAATCAAGCGCATTCCGATGCACGAGATGAGTGTCGAGGAATACAAGCAGGTTATCGACATCGACCTGACAGCCCCCTTCATCGTGAGCAAAGCTGTGGTGCCGGGCATGATGCGTTTGGGGCACGGGAAGATTATCAACATCTGCTCGATGATGAGCGAGCTGGGCCGCGAGACGGTCTCAGCCTATGCAGCGGCGAAAGGCGGACTGAAGATGCTCACGCGAAACATGGCTTCGGAATACGGCGCATACAACATCCAGTGCAACGGCATCGGCCCGGGATATATCGCCACACCGCAGACAGCCCCCTTGCGCGAACGGCAGCCCGACGGAAGCCGCCATCCCTTCGATGCGTTTATCGTAGCCAAGACACCTGCAGGGCGTTGGGGAACCACGGACGATCTGGAAGGACCGGCAGTATTCCTGGCATCCGAGGCATCCGACTTCGTGAACGGTCACATCCTCTATGTGGATGGAGGCATTCTGGCCTATATCGGGAAGCAACCGTAAATCATTGACCATTCTACATAAGCTATGAACGTATTTAGCTATATCATCTCGCTGGGCGCTTCGGTAATGATGCCCATCATCTTCACCGTCCTCGGCATTCTGCTGAAGATAAAGCCCGGCAAGGCCCTTCTTTCCGGCTTGTATGTCGGCGTGGGATTCGTGGGTCTGGCTGTGGTCACAGGACTGCTCACCAGCGCGCTTGGCCCGGCACTCGAAACGGTGGTTCAGGTCTATGGCCTGCAATTAGACATCTTCGATATGGGATGGCCTGCCGCAGCCTCGGTTGCCTACAATACAGCAGTGGGGGCGTTTATCATTCCTGTCTGCCTAGGCATTAACGTGCTGATGCTGATTACGCGCACCACCCGCACCGTGAATATCGACCTCTGGAACTATTGGCACTACGCATTCATCGGGGCCATCGTCTATTTCGCCACCGACAGCCTCTGGTACGGCTTTGCCGCCGCCATCTTTTGCTTTATCGTGACCCTTGTCATGGCCGACCGCACAGCCGACGGCTTTCAGTCCTACTACGACGGGATGGACGGCATTTCCATTCCGCAGCCTTTTTGCCAGAGCTTTGTGCCTTTTGCCGTGCTGCTCAACAAAGGACTCGACCTCATCCCGGGTTTCAACCGTCTCGACATCGATGCCGAGGGAATGAAACGGCGCTTTGGTATTCTGGGCGAGCCGCTGTTCCTCGGTGTTATCGTGGGATGCGGCATCGGCCTGCTGGCACGCTATGATGTGGCCGGCACCTTGCTGTTGGGTGTCAAGATGGGTGCCGTGATGGAACTCATCCCCCGCATCACACGTCTCTTCATCGACGGACTTATCCCCATCTCGGAGGCCACCAAACAGATGATTGCACGCCGCTTCGGCGAGAAGGCACGCCTGCATATCGGCATGAGTCCCGCCCTCGTCATCGGACACCCCACGACACTCGTCGTCTCACTGCTGCTGATTCCTGTGGTGCTCGTGCTCGCTGTGGTGTTACCAGGCAACAAGTTCCTGCCCTTAGCATCGTTGGCCGGACTGTTCTATCTCTTCCCTGTGGTGCTCCCCATCACGCGGGGAAACGTACTGAAGACGTTTGTCATCGGCCTCGTTGCACTCATCGTCGGACTCTACTTTGCCACAAACATCGCCGAAGCTTTCACCGTAGCAGCCAACTCCGTGGCACAACTCCACCCCGAGGATGCTTCGGTGCGCATTCCCGAAGGCTTCAGTGCGGGTGCAGCTTTGGACTTCGCCTCCAGCCTCTTCTGCTGGGCCACCTATCATCTGTTCACCTCGCTGCGCTACATCGGCATTGCCGCCGCACTCCTCTTCACGGGCGGCATCGTCTTTTGGAACTATAAGAAAATAAATAATAACGTATGAAACTCTATCTATTGACGCTGGGACTCGCCCTGGCAACCTCATCTGTTATGGCACAGAAACACACGAACTACGAACTGCGCTACGCCACCCATCCGGCCGACGTAAAGCACTATGACACACAGACTCTGCGCGAGCGTTTTGTCATTGAGAAACTCTTCTCGCCCGACTCCGTGAACCTTGTTTACACCATTCACGACCGCTTCATCGTGGGCGGCGTCATGCCTGTAAAGGAGAGCGTGCACCTGGAAACCATCGAACCGCTGAAAGCACCCAACTTCCTGCATCGCCGCGAGCTCGGCATCATCAATGTCGGCGGCACGGGACGCGTAAAGGTCGGCGACAAGGAATATGAACTGAAGAACCGCGAAGCGCTCTATGTGGGCAGCGGAGACCATGAGGTGTATTTCTCCTCGGCCGATGCCTCACATCCGGCACACTTCTATTTTAACAGCGCCGCCGCCCACACATCCTATCCCACGAAGAAGGTCACGCTGGCCGATGCCGACGTACTGAAGGCCGGAAGCGCTGCCGAGTCGAACGACCGCGTGATAAACCGCCTCATCGTGCAGAAGACGGTGACCACTTGCCAGCTGCAGATGGGCATGACGGAACTCAAGAGCGGCTCCGTATGGAACACGATGCCGGCCCACACCCACTCGCGCCGCATGGAAGCCTATTTCTATTTCGACCTGCCCGAGACCCAAGCCGTCAGCCATTTCATGGGCGAACCGCAGGAAACGCGTGTCGTCTGGCTCCACAACGAGCAGGCAGTCATCTCGCCCGAGTGGTCGATTCATGCCGGCGCCGGCACTGCAAGCTACACCTTCATCTGGGGCATGGCCGGCGAGAACCTGAACTACGGCGACATGGATGGCGTGCAGCCTACGGAACTCCGGTAGTCTCGGCAATTCCTAATCCGATATGAGTTAATTACTTCAGTTCGGGATAAGAAAGTTGGTAATCTGAGATTATTGATGTCGTTTTGGGTAGATTGCATAAATTTTTCCAGGGTTATGAACGCGGGTTCCAAGGTTGGGGACGTGCGTTCATAAGTTTGGAATACGCATTCCAAACTAGGGATCTTGGTATGCAACGTATTTTTACTGTCTTTGCTACGTGAGGACGGACAGTATGCTCCGTATTGACAGAGATTATGTTATTCTAGCGAGTCCCGAACTCTTCATAAAAACGCGAAAGACCTCACATGAGTAAAAGTTTATGGTTCGCGTGTTATAAACCGGGGAACTGCACGTAGCGAACTTGCAGGGCAAGGCGATTTAGCGGAAGAAGGAGAAGTTCACGCTGCCATAGGCGCGGTGTTCCACGAAGCGGGGGTGGGAGGAGAAGTTCTGCGTCTTGCCGTGCTCCAAGACGAAAAGACCGTCGGGGAGTAGCAGGTCGCGGGAGAGGACGAGGTCGGGCAGTTGCTCGAGTTCGCGCAGCGTATATGGGGGATCGGCAAAGATGAAGTCGAACTGCTCGCGGCAACGTTCCAAGAAGCGGAACACATCGGCGCGCAGCGGCTCGGCAGCCGTATCGTGTAGTTTATCGACGAAAGCGCGGATAAAGCTGTAGTGGAGAGGGTCTTTCTCCACAGCTACGACTCGGCGACATCCGCGGCTCAGGAGTTCCAGAGTGATGCTGCCCGTGCCGGCAAAGAGGTCGAGAGCCACAGGCTCCGCGTCGAAATCGAGGTAACCGTTGAGGACATTGAAGAGGTTCTCCTTGGCAAAGTCGGTGGTGGGACGTGCCTTGAAGGTGCGGGGGACATCGAAATGGCGTCCCTTGTATTTACCGGTGATAACGCGCATAGGGCTCTAAGCGGCAGACTTTTCAATCAGACCTTTCAGGAATCGGTAATCTCGTGGATGTAGCAAGCGAGTTTCTCCCATAGCTCGACGGACGCGCCCCGCAGGTGGCAGACATCGCGGGAGACGTCAAGGCCAAGGGTCTTCCAGACGGAGAGGATGTAGTAGAGGCGGTCGGCATCATGCGTGGCCTCGTAGCTGCATGCGAAATTCGGTTTGTCCTTCCCGAGCTGGCAGAGGCTCATGCGCTCCCGGCCCACATCGACGAAGAGATGGCGGGCCGAGCTTTTCGTGCGGCGCAACGTCTCGCGGGCTTCCTCGAGGATGAGACTCTGGAGGCTGCGCAATGTGGCATCGGGATAAAGGCGTTGCACAGTCTGCACACAGCGGGAGTCGGCAGCAAAAAGAACCACCATCTCAAGCGAGGAGAGCAGTTCGTAGTGAATCTCGTCGGCCTTGGCCTCGGTGCGTGGAAAGCAGAGGCGATAGACGGCAGCGACCTCGCTGCTGCGGAAGTCCTCGAGAGGAAGGAAGGTGGCGGGGGTGTCGGCCACAATCTCGACGGACGCGTACCGATAATCCATAATGCGGGGGCGCGTCAGTGCAAGATGAAGTTCGCGGGGCAGCAAATCGGCATCGGCCACACGTTTTTCCTCGTACTGAAGCGGCTGTGAGGCGCCGGTTTGGCTGTCCACAGATAAAGAAAATCCATCCGCAGCAAGGCGGATGGACATTCTGTATGTGTGCAAGAGATTATTCCCAGTTGCCGGCATTGTTGTTCCAGTTGTTACCTGCATCGCCAATCTTCAGGCCTGCATAGGCACCCTTGGCGTCGGCATCCTCCTGGCGGTTGTAGATGAGGCGCTTGCCCTGCTTGCCCATACCCTTGAGGAAGCTGCTGTCGGGGGCGTTGCACTCCATCACCTGGATGATGCTACCCGAGCGGGTCGTATTGGGCACAGCAATCACCTCGAAGGTGTCGCCCTGCGAGAAGGGGATGTAGCGCATCGAGTCGGCCACGAAGCCCTCATAGTTGTAAAGTGAGTCGATGAGCGATACCCATACCGTATCGCGACGGAAGTTCTCGAGGCCGTTTTCCTTGATGGCCTTCTCGTCGCCACTGTTCACGATGGCTGCGGCCGAAGCTTCGGTCAGTCCCTTGTCCATCTGTTCATCGCTCAGGACGCCCTGCTTCATGACGATGGGCAGCTGTCCGTTCTTCACGAAATCAATCAGTTCATTCCAATCCGAGCAGTACACACCCTCGTGCTGAGCCTTGTATGCCTCCTCGGCACTTCGGATTTCCATCAGGCGAGCTTTCACGACACTCTCGCGATATGCCACCTTAGCATCAAACTCCTGGGTGTCGCGGATACTGCGGATGCAAATGAAGAGCAAACCCAGTGCGCAGACAGCCAAAACTGCATTAGTTACCTTTTTCATAACGCTATTTGTGATTTATTTTGTATATTCGCACCGCAAAAGTAAGATAAATTATTCAAATAACCGCTCTTTTCGTCCATTTTTTGCAAAAGAAACATGATAACAGACGATTTAGAAGCCCTGATGAGGCATAATTTTGCTCATTCGCCCACTCCAGAGCAGGAAAAAGTGCTCCAACAGTGGTGTGATTTCCTTCTTTCGCGAACGAGCGAAGATGAAGCGTTCCTTCTCTCGGGTTATGCGGGTACGGGAAAGACGTCGCTGGTGGGTGCACTGGTCCGCACGCTGAAGCAATTACAGCAGCCTGTGATGCTGCTCGCTCCGACGGGACGGGCGGCGAAGGTGTTCTCCCAATATGCCGACACACCGGCCTATACTATCCATCGACGCATCTATCGCCAGAAGTCGCTGACCGAGATGGACCGCTTCCAGCTAAACATGAACACCCATCGCCACATGCTCTTCCTGGTGGACGAGGCCTCGATGATTGCGAACGAAGGCATCTCGGGTGCGATGTTCGGCACAGGCCGCCTGTTGGACGACCTTGTCCACTTCGTCTATTCGGGCGAAGGATGCCGACTGATGCTTGTAGGCGACACGGCGCAGTTGCCGCCCGTGGGCGAGGAAGAGAGTCCTGCGCTGTGCCGCGAAATACTCGAGGGTTATGGCCTAACGGTGCAGGAAGCCCACCTGACACAAGTGGTGAGACAACTCGACGGCTCGGGCATCCTGTGGAACGCCACGCTGCTGCGACGCCTCATCGACGAATTCGACGTCTTCGAGTTTCCGCGCCTGCACTTGCAGGGCTTTGCCGACATCGAGGTGATGCCTGGCAGCGAACTCATCGAGGCACTCGAGGACAGCTACTATCAATGCGGACGCGACGACACAATCATCGTGACTCGCACTAACAAACGCGCGAACATCTTTAACCAAGGCGTGCGCGCACGCATATTAGACTATGAGGAAGAGCTGTGCAGCGGCGACCATGTGATGGTGGCCAAAAACAACTACTACTGGACAGAAAGGGAGAAGGACCCGACGTCCTCCCCTGGAGGAGAGAGCCAGGAGGAGGGGCTTTCCTTTATTGCGAACGGCGATGTGGCCATTGTGCGGCGCGTGCGCCACGAGCAATCGTTCTATGGATTCCGCTTTGCCGACGCCACCCTGCGTTTCCCCGACTATGGCAACCGCGAGATGGAGGTCACGGTGCTGTTGGATACCTTGCATAGCGAGGCGCCTGCCCTCACGCGTGAGCAACAGGACGAACTGTTCCGCCAGGTGTGGGAGGATTATCCCGAGATTCGCAACAAGCGCGACCGCTTCAAGCGGATACGGGAGGACCCCTACTACAACGCGCTGCAAATCAAGTATGCATACGCCGTCACCTGTCACAAGGCACAGGGCGGACAATGGAGTCGCGTCTTTATCGACCAAGGTTATGTGACCGAGGAAATGCTCTCGCCCGACTATTTCCGATGGCTCTATACCGCCCTTACGCGCGCCACCGAACGCATCTACCTTGTGAACTGGCCAGAGAGTCAGGTGGAGGAGGAATAACGTTCAACGTGCAAGGGCGAAATTGCAGAGAATGGCTTTTTTTTCAGGAAAGCGGCTAAATTCCACGCAAAGATTTTGTTGCTTTGCATTCTTCTTTATAACTTTGCATGGAAATAACCACCAAAAACGCCCTTGCAAGGCGCAATACTACCGACAAAACAAAAAACAAACCGATGAAAAGAATAACATTCGCAATGCTTGCAGGCGTGCTCCTGCTAACGGCCTGCCACGAACAAGTGGACAAGTCGGCACGCTATGTATTCAAGGAGAACACCATAATGAGTTATCTCGAGAAATATTCCGAGACATATAGCGAATATGTGGACATCCTGTACAAGGTGCAAGTAAGTCCTGTCAGCGCTACCACCATGGGGCAGCTGCTTGCCGCGCGTGGCCACTATACAGTCTTTGCGCCCACCAATGATGCCATCAGGGCCTATCTGGACTCGCTGGTAGTCGATGAGCTGATTCCCGAACCCAGTTGGGATGCATTTGCCGACACCGTGAAGCGCGACTCTGTCTATCGGGTGATAGCCTTCAACAGCATCATCGACAGCGGCGATGCCGACAAAGCCTACGGCACTTACGACTTCCCCGTTGCACAGGGGGGCGAGATTGGCATACCCGCGATGAGCGACCGCAAGCTGACCATCCATTACGGCCCCGTTGGCGATTCCATCTTCATCTTCAACAAGTATGCCATGAATCCGCGCAACCGCGACATCATGGTTCTCAACGGCATCATCCACCAGATGGAAAACGTCATCGCACCAAAGAACATCACAGCCTCCTACTATCTGCAGGACCTCATCGACAAGAAGAAGGAAGGTTTCCTCGTCATGGCACGCGCCATACAGGCATGCGGGCTGAAGGATACGCTGGACAAGATTCGCGACGAGGTCTATGAAGAGAAGTACAAGCTCGGAGAGATACCCGACGTGACGAACATGCAACAACAGGGTGTAGATTTCGCGGCATGCTATGCCCCGCAGCACCGCAAGTATGGCTTCACCATCTTTGCCGAACCCGACGATTTCTGGCGCAGCGAGGGACTCGACCCCACGGCGCCCGACCTGCTCCCGAAACTCATGCAGTGGATTGTCGATAACCATCAGTATGCCGAAGAGGATGTCTTCACCACCGACAATAACTACACCGACGAGAAGAACCTCCTTTATCAGTGGACCACTTATCACATTCTCCCGCAGCGCATGTCGGCCGACAAGCTCGTGGGGCACTTCAACGAGATAGGATACAATGCCAGCAATCCCAGCAACCTCTCCATCGCCGTCTATGACCTATACACAACAATGGGACCGCGCCGACTGCTGAAACTCTACGAGAGCAAGGAGAGCCACGGAGTATATCTCAACCGCTTCCCCATCCTCGACAACGGACGCAAGGGCACGTACCACGAACTCGGGTGCGACCCCGACAAGGTGGGATGCCGCGTGGGCAACGACGACGA
>JAEEGL013218902.1_pt1 | contig 12168 bp, 8 predicted proteins | sample 9134231 | NCBI WGS metagenome assembly JAEEGL01 (sample SAMN16246548, study PRJNA631951) | gut metagenome | biome: gut microbiome; feature: rumen; material: fiber-attached | host: Bos | place: Iran: Karaj | collected 2018-10
AGTCCTTGCTTATCGAATCAAACAGAGCGTTCATTTTTCCGGAAAGCTCGCCGGATCTTATGCTGGCAGTGTTTCTGTCAGCATTGAGTTTTGCGCGCTTTGTGTCAAGGGCTTTGAGTTCGGCTTCGGAAACGGCGTTTTCGGGAGCTTTTGCAGGGCAGGGATGCGCGGTCGAGCCGCAGACAGGGCAGGGTTCACCCTCTTTGAGCTTTGAAGCGAGAATTCCCGCCTGCTGGTCATAAAACCTTTGCTGCATGTCGATAAATTCCATTTCCGCTTCAGACAATGCGGCGCGGATACGGATATAGTCGGACTGCGCTTTATCGGCCCGGACACGGGTATCTTCGTAATTCTTCGCTGTCCCGGCAAGCACGTTGAGCGCATCTTTCCGGGTGTTGAGTACGGAAAACAGTTCTTTCAGCTCCGCAAGTTCGTTTTCCGTATCTTCCATATCTTTCAGTGTTGATGAAAGACTTGATTGTCTGTCCGAGACAGCGGAAAGCTCGGTCATAAGTTCCATATATCCGTCGCAGTCGTTCGCAAATGCTTCCAGTTGTGAACATTTATTCCCGGCGTTTTCGAGTTTGGAATGAGCCGAAGCAAGAGTAGCTTCCGCGCCGACAAGCCCGGAAAATTCCGAATGGAGCTCGACGGATTTCTTTAGCAGCGCGCGTTGTTGTTCCTCAAGCTTTTGCTTTTGCTGCATAGCTTCTGAGGCTTCCTGCTGTTTTGCAAGATACTCGGCGTTCCTGCTTTCGAGTTCACCGAACAGCTCCATCGAATCGGCGGCAGACTGTATCTTCACAGCAAGCTCTTTGGCGTGCGGAAGCTTTTTTGCGGCATTGTCGAGCATGACCCGAAGGCGTGTATTTTCTCCGTTCAGTTCGGCAAGCTTGATATTCACGGCATCGAGGTCGCGGCGGTTTTTTTCGGCTGCCTCCGCCTTTGTGATGATCTCCCCGAGCTCAGAAAGCTTATTGTCCGCTTCTTTCAGCTGTACGGCAAGCTGGATATCAAGTTGTTCCTGTTCCGCGGTGATATCTCCGAACAGCGCGGTCATCTCGCTTTGCGGCATCTCGCCGCGTTTTGCGCGTTCAAGCTCCGGCAGCAGCGGGTCGTCCGGGCTGCATGAGAATGCGACGATGTAGTTCTTTACCTCGCCGGAGCGCTGTCTGTAAAGTTCGTCGAGCTCCCGGCATTTCGCGGTGAAGCCTTCCTGAATGCGTTTGAAAACGTCGGTCTTGAAGACGCGGCGGAGTATTTCGACACGTTCCTCGGTGCCCGCGGTGAGCAGCTTCACGAAGTCGCCTTGTGCGATCATTACAGTCTGAGTAAATTGTCCGCGGTCAACGCTTATGATCTCGCGTATCTTCGCGTTCACATCCCCAATCTTTGAGATAACGCTACCGTCCGGAAGGGTGAGCTCAGCTTCGGCGACCTTTTTGGTAAGTCGCTCACTGCCGCGCTTTGCCGGGCGTTCATATTCGGGACTGCGGCGAACGGTGTAGATATTTCCGTCATACGAGAAAGTCAGTATGACTTCGGTAATGGCATCGGGGGACGCGTATTTAGAGCGCAGTGTGGACGGGTGACGGCTTTCGCCGCTTGCCTCGCCGAAAAGCGCGTAAGTTATCGCGTCAAATATTGTGGTCTTGCCGGCACCGGTCTCGCCTGTTATCAGATACAGCCCGTCTGTGCCGAATTTGTCCAAATCGATCACAGTCCTGCCGGAATATGAACAGAAAGCGGAGATAGTCAGCTTTATCGGTCTCACAGCCCCGCCTCCTTTTCAAGTATCGCAGTTATCACGCGTTCGGCTGCATCACGCCGCTCGCCGTCGAGCTCGGTGCCGTTCTGTTTCTTGTACAGCTCGGCGAAGATCTCTATATGTGGTCTCGCTTCTTCCTCAATGACCTCGGGGGAGCCGTTCAGCCGGGTGCGTTCATTGTCGTAGCGCAGCTCGCACAGTTGACGAAATACAGTGCGGAGCCTTCCGGCGGCATCGGGGATAGGGTCGCTGTCGGTGAGTATCGCGCAGATGTAGTCGTCGGTAGGTTCGCTGCCGTTCATAAGTTCATCAAAGCTGCCCTTTACTCTTATCATATCATGCGGCGGTGTAATAGGTATCGTGCGTATTGAAACATCACCCTTCGCATCTATCTCCCCGACGGTAACGCTCTTTTCCTGCTCGCTTTCCGAGAAATCGTACTTCATCGGCGTTCCGCAGTATCTTATCCTGTCGGAAACATTCTGCGGGCGGTGTATGTGTCCAAGCGCGGTGTAGTTGAATATTCCGAATACAGCGGTATCGACCATATCCGAGCCGCCGACGGAAACAGTGCTTTCGGATCCTGCGCCACAGGCTCCCGCAGTGAACAGGTGAGCGATAAGGATGCTTCGCCCTCCGTCGGGGATATCCGCAGCGTCAATGACCGCTCGTACCGCGTCGGTGGTGTTTTCGATGACCGTATCGGGATAGAATGTTCTCACATCGGCGGGACGTATGAACGGGAGCAGGTATATCCCGAGCTCGCCGTATTCGTCGGTCAGAGTGTGTTTTTGCAGTGAGCCGTCGAATACCGCGGAAAGGTGGATGCCGCTCGGGTCGATGAGTTTCGAGCCGAACGCGATACGCTCCGCGCTGTCATGGTTCCCGCTTATCACAAAGGTGCCGGTGCGGTGGGAAGCGAGGCTGCACAGAAACTCGTCGAACAGCGCTACCGCCTCCGCGCCGGGGATCGGCTTGTCATATATATCGCCGGCTATGAACACGGCATCCGGCTTCTCGGTATCTGTTATTTTCAGTATCTCACCGAGGATATGTCGCTGGTCATCAAGCAGCGAGCGTTCGTAAATACGCTTGCCGAGGTGCAGGTCGGAGATGTGCAGGAATTTCATTTGTGCGCCTCCCGTGGTAATTGTCTGTCTTTATTATTATACCATATTTTATACAAAAAAGCAATAACGTTTTTGTTCATTTTTGTAAATGACAGTGAACTTTCTCGACGGAATATGCGCAAAAATGACTTTTTTGGAATATTGTGGCGTTAATATTGCTATAATGTGACTAATATTGCACAAATCGTTGACAAAATCATTCATAAGTGGTAGAATAATGAATGCCGCAGAGATGCGGCGATACGTCGTCGGGTTTTGCCCGCGGCGATCCATTGGCATACTCCTCATTTTTCTAACATAATTTTTACCTCACTTTCATTTTATTTATCCCTCTGCAATGCGGGGGGAAATTTTTTTGGGGGCGTTTATTTGCCGAAAGAGCTCGTTCACGTAACGCACGGATTTCCGCCCGTTTACGACAGGCGTAGCAGAGTGCTGATACTCGGGTCGATGCCGTCTGTAAAGTCGCGGGAGATACAGTTTTACTACGGTCATCCGCAGAACCGTTTCTGGCGCGTGCTCGGAGCCGTTCTCGGTGTGGAGTTCCCGGCCGACAGTGAGGGGAAGCGTGCTCTGCTGCTCGAAAACCGTATTGCGCTGTGGGATGTCATTGCCGAGTGCGATATTATCGGCTCGTCCGATGCAACGATCTGCAATGTTGTTCCGAATGACCTTTCAGTAATACTTGACGTGGCACCGATAGAGGCGGTATTCACCAACGGTGGTACGGCGTCCCGGGTATATACGAGGTATCAGCTTAAAGATACCGGCAGGGAAGCGGTAGTACTCCCTTCAACAAGCCCGGCCAATGCGGCGTGGTCGGAAGCGAGGCTTATCGAAGCATGGATGGCGGTAGGAATGAACGGCAGGCTGACGAAGGATACTCAGAGACTTTCTTAAATTTTTCATTATATTCTCCTTAAAAACTCAGTGGGTACACCCGTAAAGGGCATACCCACTGAGTTTTTATAGGTACATCATGAAGAACGTTAGCGGTTTGATACTGTTCCGGGGTTTTAAGACCGCACAGCCGGATCGTTGTCCGCGTTCGTGTTATCCTGATACGTGAACGCTTTCTTCGATCCGCTTCTTGTGACGATCTTCGTTATAGAAATTACCTCACAAACAGCTGTTTTTCTTTATTTGTCAATATCTTGTGCTTACAAGTTAACATTATAGCACATATTGTGCCCGATGTCAAGAGGGAAACAAAAATTTTCACCGGATTTACAGCGTGGGAAAAAGAGCACAATAGAGGGCTTTTTGTATAAAATTAATAAAAAATATATACAAAATTTAGAATGTTGCATAATTCTCTTGATTTTTTTTTTTTAATAATGTATAATAGAATGCAATGAATTCCGGAAAGGGCCTTTTGCGCCCGAAAGCGCGTTGTGACCGCATCCCGGAGTGGGAGAAATTTTTATGAAGAAGATCGTTTCGTGTGTGGCGGCGCTGTTCACAGCATTCATGCTCGCGTTCTGCGCTTGTGCCGATGCCGTTACAGACGAACTGGTGCCTGTGATCAGGAAGGGCGCCATGAATTACAACGAATATATCGACATTACGAATATAGTCAGTAAATACGGCTGGGACAAGAACAAGACCGTTGATATGCTCACCTGTGCATATCTGTATATGCCCGAGCTTTTCTTTGCGAACAATCAGATATTTCTGTATTACGTTCCGGGCGGGTCATATACCGCCAAAATGACATACACAATACCGGCCTCGGAGCTTGATGCGGCGAGAAAGAAGCTTGATGCGGCCGCAAAGGCGGCGGTCGCCGGTATAACATCCGATATGCCCGATGTCGAAAAAGCGCTGTATGTTCACGATTATCTGATACTGAACACCCATTACGATACGACTTACCGCGGGTATGACGCGTATGACTGCCTTGTAAACCACAGCGCGGTATGTCAGGGCTATTCGCTTGCATACAAGTATATCCTCACCGAATACCTCGGTATCGAATGCACCGTAGTTTATTCGAAATCGCAGAACCACGCCTGGAATTACGTCAGACTCGGAGAAAAGTGGTACCACGTCGATGTTACAAATGACGATGCCCTCTCGATATACAAGAATGACTCCTATGACAATCACGGCTTTGCCATGCATGAGAATTTCATCATGAGCGACAGCCTTTGCAAAAGCTCCTCGCCGCTGCACAGAAACTGGACTGTTGTGGGAAGCTATCCCGCGGCGAACGATACATCCTATGACAACGCGTTCTGGAGAAATGTTTACTCGCCGGTCGTAACGGATGGAAGCCTGTGCTACTATGCGGTAAAGAGCGATTCGGCTGCTTCCGACGGCACAAAGTACACCAATATATGCTCTTATGATTTCAAAACAGGTATAAATAAGCTGCTCGCGCGAGTAAAGGCAAGGTGGTACGCAAGAAGAAGCTCCTCCGGCGGTTCTGACAGCGATTACGGCAAGGCTTCCTACACCCGTGTGTGGATGTCCCTGGCAGGCGGCGGAAGAAAGCTGTATTTCAACACAAACAAGACTGTATTCTCGTTCGACCTCGATACAAAGACGGTAAAGAAGCTGTACACGCTTGACCGTGAGGAAAACCAGATATTCGGACTGACTTATTCCGACGGCTGCATAAGAGTGGCCTACAGATATGATATAACTTACCCTGAAAAGTACATTACCCTGAGACTGCGCAGTGCCGCACAGACGGGAATATAACAACAAGGAGACAGATATATGGACGCTGTTGCGGAACAGAAATACGCGTTCGGTATGATACCCTGCGCGGCCGCGGTCTTTTCCTACGACGGGAACACGGCAAGACTTATCTGGGCAAACGAAAAGTATTTTGAACTGTTCGGCTGCACCAAGAAGCAATATGTTGACCTGGAACCTAACGAGTTCGGTATGCGTATCATCGGAAGAGAGTACGCTGCTGCGCTTGTGGGGCAGTGCGATGCGCTCAGCCGGAATCTTAAAACATTCTCGCTGGATGTGGAGACTGCCGATGTGAACGGAACACATATCTTCCTGCGCTGCGAGGTGAGCGTTGAGCCTTACGGCAGGGAGCGCCGCTTCAATGTGCTGCTACACAGAGCCGATGAAATGTACGCTGCCGCCAAGCAGAGCACCGATATGACAGATATGATGTTCTCGCTCATGGCGATATCGGCAGACTTTATCTTCAGATATGACAAGCTTTCCGATAAGCTCGATGTTTTCAGGAACGCCGGCGGAACGTTTATAAATGCGCTGTCTGTATGTGATTTTGAGAATTACTTCCTTACAAACAACTGCATCTGCGATGAGGATGAGGAGACCTACGGGCTTATCTGCAACAACCTTAAAACAGGTATAGACAGCGGTGTGTTCGAGCTGCGTATGAAGATACCGGGCGACTCGAATATGCGCTGGTACCGCCTTACCGTAAAGACCGACCGTGACGCTTCCGACAACGGATACCGCGGCGCCGTGGGCAAGGTCGAGGATATCAGCACGATAAAGATAGCCAATCAGCGTCTTATAGACAAGGCGGAGCGTGACCCGCTCACTAAGCTTTATAACAAGACCGCGACCAAAACATTGATACAGAGCTTTCTGCGTACAGACAGCCGTGATACGCTCGATGCGTTCATCATCGTTGACGTGGATAATTTCAAGCAGGTAAACGATACGCTCGGACACCTGTTCGGCGACAGCGTGCTGGTCGATCTCGCTGCGGAACTGCAGGATCTGTTCCGCGCCAATGACGTTATCGGCCGTATCGGCGGCGATGAATTCATCGTGTTCCTGCGCGGAATGAACCATAAATCGCATATTGCATCAAAGGCCGACGATATCTGCAAGATATTCAGTCTGATCTATAACGACGAGGACGGCATAAAGGTTTCCGGAAGCCTTGGTATCGCGCTGTTCCCGAACGACGGCGAGACCTTCGACGATCTGTATAAGAAGGCCGATATCGCCTTGTACACTTCAAAACGAGCAGGCAAGAGCTGCTTTACCTTCTACACCGGCAATGAGCAGATACCGGAGGATGAAAAGCCTGCGCCGCGCGTAGAGCGTTATCAGAAAGGTATGGACCTTGTCGGGAGTTCGTTGGGATTTGGCGCCGATCTGCTCACGAGCGCGTTTGAAATGGCAGAGAACGGCCTTGATATGAACGATGCCGTGAACAGTATACTCGAGAAGGTAGGCAAGCATTTCCGCTTCGGAAGGATAGTCGTTTCCGAGAATGTGAACGACAGCGGCACCTTCAAGGATACATACATAAGGCGCTCCAAGAATGCCGACGCGGCACGCTCCGACACTGTGCGCTTCTCTAATAAGGAACTCAACGACTTCTGCAGCCGCTTTGACAAGAACTTTATGATGAGTATCTGCACCGAAGACGCGGCAAGCCTTAAAGATAACGCTTATGTCGGTTATCTGAGCGCCAACCGTATCGGTTCCGCCATGGTATGCGGTTTTTTCCGCTCGGGCAGACTGCTTGGCATGGTGAGCTTCCAGGACCAGGTGGGCTCGTATCAGTGCTCTATAGACGAAGCGAGAGCGCTGAAAGAGCTTACACGCGTTGTATTCTCCTACCTTATCAAGCTGCGTGAGTCCGACAAGGCGCGCGAACATTCCGAGTATGCGTCGAATTACGACGAACTGACCGGTCTGATGAATTTCAGATGCTTCAAGAAGCGCGTCATCAAGTATATGGAGACCGCATTTGAGAACGACAAGTTCGTGTTCCTTATCGCGGATTTCTCGAATTTTAGCTATATCAACAGCCGCTACGGCTTCCACTCGGGCAATGAGATGTTAAAGAGCTTTGCTGCGGCGTTCACCTACTTTACAGATAAGATAAGGTTCGTGTGCAGGGTAGAGGCTGATAAATTCTGCGCTATCGCGGAATACAGCGATACCATAATCAACGAATTCGAAACGTTCACAAGACGGTTCTCTGCGAATGAGATGCTTCTCGGCGGGAATGCGAGCTTCGGTATAACGACCGGCGCTTGCATACCGGATATGTCGGCGGCGTTCGACTTTGACGAGATATACGACAACGTGAACCTTGCTCTTAAATATTCCAAATCACACAACATTGCGGCATGCAGCATTTACAAGTCCGAGATGCGCGAGGAGCTCAACCGGACGATAGAGATTGCCGCAGACGCTAAGAAGGCGCTCAAGAATCACGAATTCAAGGTGTTCTTCCAGCCGAAGGTGTCTGTTTCGCACAACAGGATAGTCGGTGCGGAGGCGCTCGTACGTTGGATAAAGCCGGACGGCAGGGTGGTCACACCGGACAGATTCGTACCTTTCCTCGAAAAGAACGGGTATATCGTCAAGATAGACTTCTTTGTCTATGAGGAGGTCTGCAGATATCTGCGAAACCGCATAGACGCCGGTGAGCCTGTTGTGCCCATATCGGTGAACGTGTCGAGAGTCCATATGCTCACAAATGACTTTACGGTACATGTTATGGAGATAGTACACCGGTACCGCATAGACCCGTCGCTTATAGAGCTTGAGCTTACCGAGAGCGTATTCATCGCAAACGAGGACGATGCTATAAAGACAATGTCATCGCTGCGGGATATGGGCTTCAAGGTGTCGATAGACGACTTCGGCTCGGGATACTCGTCACTTTCGCTGCTCAAACGTATGCCGGTCGATGTACTGAAGATAGACAAGGGATTCTTCTCCGGCGACCATATCGAGCAGAAGGACGGTATAGTGCTGTCGAGCGTCATAGATATGGCAGATAAGATGAACATTGACATTATATGCGAGGGTGTCGAGACCGAAGAACAGGTCGATTTCCTGCGGCACAGCAAATGCGACACCGTACAGGGATTTTTCTATGCAAAGCCTATCCCCGTGGGTGACTTCGAGGATATGCTGAATAACGGCATCAACGCACATGATCATACAGGAAAGGTAGGAGGAGCATAATGAAAAAAAGAAGGATAGCAGGCGCTTTGCTTGCAGTCGCAATGATGTTTGCGGGTATAAAATATATTCCCGCGGATATAAACCCCATCGTGATCGAGACGGAGGCGGCGAGCAAGCTTGCGGCACCGAAAAATCTGAAAGTTTCGATTTCCGGAAGAAATCTGCGCCTGTCATGGAGCAAGGTCAAGGGAGCGTCTGCATACCGTGTTTACAGCAACAAAAACGGGAAGTTCACCAAGCTGAAAGATGTCAAAGGAACAAGCCTGGGTCTGAGCGACCTGCCGTACGGACAGCATAAGTTCAAGGTAGCGGCACTTGTAAAGAAGAATAAGAAATACTACGTACAGAAGGTTTCCGGTGAGGTGACAGCGTTGATAGCACAGGAGTATTATACCGACAACATTACTATCAATACACAGAGCAGCATACGCATTGAAGGCAGAGAGGCCGTGATATACTTTGACCCGTATAAGATCACGGGCAATCCTCATGACGCGGATGTTGTATTCTTCACGCACGAACATTACGATCACTTCTCGCTCGATGATATCGAGAGAGTAAGCAAGCCGGAAACGATTTATGTCGCTCCGAAGAGTATGGAAGGCGAGCTTGAGAATATCAACATACATGATGCCATCCTGCTTAACGTGGGCGAGAGAACGGAGATATTCGGATGTCCTGTTGAGACGGTGGCTTCGTACAATACCGACAAGTCGTTCCATATGCAGTACAAGGGCTGGCTCGGATATGTCGTGACTATCGACGGCCTGCGTTACTATATCGCCGGTGATACAGATGTAACACCAGAGGCAAAGACTGTGGTATGTGATATCGCATTCGTTCCGATAGGTGGCTCATACACTATGAATGCCAAGGAAGCTGCGGCGCTTATCAATTCGATAAAGCCAAAGGTAGCGATACCGACGCATTACGGCTCTATCGTGGGCAGCAGACGGGATGAGATAACGTTCAGACATTATGTTGACGGCAGTATATCAGTAGTTTCGAAATTGTTCTGATGAACTTTGACAGTGGAGAATAAGACAATGAACGATGAACAGCAGATGAAAGCCGGCTTCGGCAGTAAGCTCGGGTTTATACTCGCGGCTGCAGGCTCTGCAGTGGGACTTGGTAATCTCTGGAGATTTCCTTATCTGGCAGCTAAGTACGGCGGAGGGTTCTTCCTTCTCGTGTATATCATACTTGCCGTAACGTTCGGCTTCACGCTGATGATAACGGAAATAGCGATAGGAAGAAGGACCGGTAAGAGCGTTCTTGGCGCTTACAAAACAGTACACAAAAAATTCGGCTTTATGGGCTGGGCGGCGGCTATAATCCCCGCGATAATACTCCCGTATTACTGCGTTATCGGCGGCTGGGTGCTGAAATATACGACCATGTTCGTAACGGGGCAGGGTGCCGTTACCGCAGCGGAGACATTCAACAAGACCGGCGAGGCTTCCACATTCTTTACGGAATTCATAAGCGAGCCGGTGCAGCCTATGGTCTTCTTCGCGATCTACATAGCGTTCAATGCTGTGGTAATACTGCTTGGCGTTCAGAAGGGTATCGAGAAGGTGAGCAAGATACTGATGCCCGTGCTGGTTGTGCTTATCGTAGGTATAGCGATCTATACACTGACTATTCCCGGAGCGCTTGACGGTGCGGTGTATTATCTGCTTCCCAATTTTGAAGATTTCACTGCGGAGAAGCTGTTCAAGACCATTGCTGCCGCGGCGAGCCAGCTGTTCTACTCGATGTCTATCGCAATGGGTATTCTCGTTACCTACGGCTCATATATGCGCAAGGAAGACTCACTTGAAGGCTCCGTGCGTCACATCGAGTTGTTCGATACGGGTGTGGCACTTATCGCCGGCCTTATCATCGTTCCGTCGGTATTCGCCTTCTCGGGCGGTGACAAAGCGGCACTCAACGGCGGCCCCGGACTGATGTTCATAACACTGCCGAAGGTGTTCCAGTCTATGCCGGTCGGAGATTTCATCGGTTCCGCATTCTTTATCCTTGTTTCGCTCGCAGCACTGACATCGTCCATATCGCTTATGGAGACGGTCGTGTCAGCTATCATGGAGAAATTCCGCATAAGCAGAGAAAAGAGCTGTGTCATAGTAATAGTTCTTTCACTTGGGCTCGGTATGCTGAGCGTGCTCGGCTACAGCTTGTGGTCAGATTTCACGCTGTTCGGTATGCAGTTCCTCGATTTCTTCGACTTTATATCGAATTCACTGATGATGCCGCTGCTCGCGCTGATGACCTGCATACTTATCGGGTGGATAGTAAAGACGGAATATGTCGAGCAGGAAGTTATGTGCGGCGAGAGAAAGTTCCGTATGCGGCTTATGTACCGCATAATGATACGCTTTGTATGTCCCGTGTGCATGGTAATGATACTTGTTACACCTTTCGTGGTAAAGATCTGATATAAAGATTAATGTCGGTCCCTTTAGCAAGTTGGGGACCGGCTGAAAGAACAGGCCCGGAGTTCTTCGCAGAAGCGTTGAATTCCGGGCCTGTTTTTATCTTATCGTTTCAGCAGATAAATGAAACGTGTCTGCCGGGCGATGATTTATTTGTGCTTCCAGAAGCGCTTGCCGCAGCATTTGCACTTGTAGATGTTCCACGAAGCGTTCTGGTCGTCAATGTAACAGAGGTGCGGCCAGCCGTTATTTCTGACAGGGCATTCGTCGTTCATATTTTCTTTTCCGCCCGCGACCGCTTCAACAGCCTCATCGGGCAGAGGAAGATCATTCTTGTCGGCAAGGTCGATAAGCTCCTCGATACTGTTGCAGGCTCTGGCTTTTTCCTGAAGCTCGGGAGTGAGGTCATTGATATATTCTTCGATGTTGAGGTTTTCTGTCATTGTATAAACTCCTTTCAGCTTTGCATGGCACTGATATGCCTTTTGATAACGTCTGCGTGCTTTGTTATATGCCCAAAAAACATACGATAGCCCTCGCAGAGATAGTTCTTATTGTCCGTGAGCCTGTCTTTGGGGCATCCCCCGAAGCAGAGCTTTATATACGGGCAGTCGAAGCATTCTTCCGGCAGACCGTATGTCTTGTGCATACCGAACTTCCTGTTCTGTTCCATAAGCTCGCCGAGTGCTGTATCCATAAGGTTCCCGAGGCGGTAAGCGGGGAAGGCGTAGCGGTCGCAGGCATATACATCCCCGTTTGCCTCAACGCTGCCGGAATGTCCACACAGCGGCCCGTGAACACACAGGCTCGGCGGGATACCGATCATATTTTCGAGCGTAACGTCGATCAGCTGAACGTGCTTGCTGCCGACATCATGTTTCAGCCACGTGTCGAATAC
>JAEEGL013475272.1_pt1 | contig 12168 bp, 12 predicted proteins | sample 9134231 | NCBI WGS metagenome assembly JAEEGL01 (sample SAMN16246548, study PRJNA631951) | gut metagenome | biome: gut microbiome; feature: rumen; material: fiber-attached | host: Bos | place: Iran: Karaj | collected 2018-10
CCGTTTTATCTCCGCAGGGCCGGGCCGCTGCGGAGAACTACAAAAATTCAACACTTAATATTACAAAAAAAAGGCCTTGATGTAAAGCCTTTTAATAAAGCGTTAAAAGCAGAAGAAAGCGCGTCAGGACATGATCACTCCGCTTCCTATAAGCCTCTTTCCGCAGTATACGGCGGCAAACTGGCCGGGCGCGGGGGCCCTCTGGGCTTCGTCAAACTCTATGACCGCCCTGCCGCTGCCGGTATTTACGAGCCTGCCTTCAGCCTCCTTCGCCGTATATCGAAGCTTGATCATAAATTTATTATTGTCAAGTTCCTTTGGAACACAATGTGTATGACCGTATTTGGTGAAGAACAGATCTTCTATCCAAACTCTGCTTTTGTAAAGGCTCTTATCATCGGAAAGAATGACGTCGCCGCTGTCAGGGTCTATATAAGAGACGAAGACAGGCTTACCCAGGGCTATCCCCAGGCCCTTTCTCTGGCCTACGGTAAAGCCCGCTATACCGTCATGAGCCTTTAGGACTCTGCCCTCCTCATCCTTTATGTATCCGGCTGCGCCATTAACTCCTCTTTTCCTCAGGTAATCTCTGGCGCTGCCTTTGAAGAAACACAGATCCTGGCTGTCCCTTTGCTCCGAATTACCGAGGCCGAAGGCATCGGCAAGAGCCCTTGTCTCGTTCTTGCTCGTGATATCGGCCAGGGGGAACATTATCCTCCCCAATATCTCCTGGGGGACCCTGCAGAGCATGTAGGACTGGTCCTTTTTAGGCTCTGCTCCCTTCGCAGCGTAATAAGACCCGTCTGCATCCTGCTCCAGGGACACGTAATGGCCCGTCGCTATCCTGTCAAAGCCCATTTCGTCAGCCTTGCAGCAAAGGAGCTTGAGCTTGACCAGAGGATTGCAGACCGCGCAGGGAGAAGGAGTCCTGCCGCGCGCGTATTCCGAGCAGAAGTAGTTTATAACCTTCTCCTCAAAGAGCTCCGCTGCGTTGACGCAAATGAGATCGATGCCCAGCTTTTCAGCGGCCTTTTCAGCCCTCGATCTCGCGGCGGGATCGCCTTCCTTAAGCACATCAAAATAAAGCCCCGCTACCTGAAAGCCCTGATTTTTAAGCAATATGACCGCGGCGGAGCTGTCCACCCCGCCGCTCAGACCCATAAGGACCTTATCGTTCAATTCAGCTGCCCTTTCTGCGGTGCTTGAGCCTCGGATCGTCGGGCTCGACTATCTCGATGTTTTCAAGCTGCTGTATGAAATTGGCTCTGAACTCGTCGAGAAACTTGCGGCGCAGGGCTGCCTGCTCGGCAAGCTCGGCGTCGTTAAGACCCTCCTTCTTGGATTTGTGGGCCAGTTCGTTAATTCTGTCGATCTCGTGTTTTAACATATATCCTGTCTTTTATCTTCTCATAGGTCGCCTTGCCTATGCCCTTCACCTGAAGGATCTCTTCGGCGCAGACGAAGCCTCCGTATGCTTTGCGGTATTCTATTATGGCCCTGGCCTTAACCGGGCCTATGCCGCTCAAATTCTGAAGAGTCTTTGAATCGGCGCTGTTCAGGTCTATCAGACCCGGCCTGTCCGGCGCGTTATATGGCTCTGTGTCCGCATCGGATGCCGGGACCTTAGGCGGACTCGACCCAGGAGATGACGCCGCGATTCCGTCTTCGGGGTCTGTTTTAAAGGTTTCGCAAGCCGACTTATCTAAAGCATCGCCTGCGCTGCCGGGCTCAGCCCTGCTTAAGCCTTCCCTTGCGGCCGAACCTTCTGCCGCGGAAGATCCGAAAGCGTATTCACCCACGAAAAATGCGTCATCCGTATTATCCGCTGCGTCAGAAGCCGCTTTCGCTTCTATTGCAGTCTGACTGTTGTTCCTCAGAAGCTCGAACTCTTCGATGCCTGTCTCTTTTATGTAGGAGCTCATGCTTCCCACCGCTGTGACGGCGACGAAAGCTCCCACGGCAAGATTCTTTATTATGTTAAGGTCCAAAGGCTTCATGGCGCCTATGTCCCGTACGTCCTGTAAATATTATACAGCCGCAGCGCAGAAATGTCAATATTTGCCACTGCGCCGTGCCCGGCCCGGCTCTTTTCATCTACTTGAGCTTGATCTCCTGGGTGTAGAAGTTTATGGGCTCTTTGTCGGGTATTATGGATCTGGGAGCTTCATCCTCTGTGGCGCGCGCTCCTCCGCTCTTTCCGGTTTTTGAAGGCTTTCCGGCCTTACCGCCTGTGTAGACGAAGCAGCAGACAAGAGTCGTGAGAGGTATGGTCAGCAGTATCGCCAGGCTGCCCGTGATGCTCTGAAGGATCTCCACGGCGATGTTCTCGCGGTTGAGAAGCTCGAGGAGCGATGAGGAATAGGTGATGTAGATGAGTATGGAGCAAAGACTGCTGCCTATGTAGGCCAGCACCAGGGTATTGGCCATGGTTCCCATCACGTCTCTTCCTATGTTCATGCCGCTTTTAAACAGCTCGCTGAAGCCCAGGCGGGGAGCCCTTTCATGCAGCTCGTTGAGAGATGAGGATATGTCCATGGCGACGTCCATGACCGCTCCCATCGCGCCTATCACTATCATCGCGAAAATGACACCGCGCAGGTTGATCGTGACTCCCGACTGCAGGTACTGCAGGTAGACCGAGTGCTCGTCCAGGATCCCGGTCAGCTTAAGCACCTTGTCGAATACACCCGAAATGACGGCCGCAACCGCGACTCCGAAAGCGCAGCCCAGCATGGTGGTGAAGGACTTGGTGGAAGCCCCGTTGGTTATAAGCAGGGTCATTATTATTGTGTATATGCAGGTCAGGGCTGTCATCATGTAGATGTTCCAGCCGGCCAGCACGGAGGGCACGAAGACGGCAAAGACCGCAAGGCAGGTGAAGCCCAGGGAAACTATGGTGTTTATGCCCTTGATCCTTCCGAAGACTATGAGCAGAACCACGAAGACTCCCATGAGCCACAGCACACCGTCGAGCCTCGCGTAGCCTCCGAAGACCAATTCGCTGCCGTAATCGCTGGCGTTGTAATTGTAGAGCATTACTTTGTCGCCCACCTTGATGGGCTGCTCATGGTTCATGTTGGTATAATTGTCGCTGGTCTGCTCGGCCTGGACTGTCCTGCCCCTGAACTGCCCCCGCGTAATGACCTCGGCATAGAAGATCTGCGCGTAGTTCTCATAGGTGGTATTCTGGTCTGTGGTGTAGGATTCGGATTTATACTCTCCGATCTCAGTTACTCTGGCTTTAACGGCCGCGGCGCCTTGCATGTTGAAGATATCCAGGTCTTTCGCAGCCAGTCTGTTGCCGGTAAAGAGAAGGACACAGGATATGATCACCGTTGCCAGCCAGATCGTAAGCTGCCTTGTCTGTTCTTTGGTAAGAAATGCGTTCTTATGCTTTCTCTCCATCGCAGCTCCTTTCGTCCTCATCGGGGTAAAGCTCAAGGAGGGATATGAGACTGCCTTCCTTAAGCCCGCAGATCTCAAGCCTTCTTACAGAGATGAGGCTTCTGTCGGGTACAAGACCCGCGTATCTTAAGAAGCTTTCGGTGAGATTCATGGGATTGAGGCTCTCGTTGCTGGCGCAGCGCAGTACGCAGCTTATAACGCACAGATCCCCTTCCCTCTCGCAGGAAAAGCTCCTTATCATGCTTTTGACGTTCTTTTCGACCTGATGTTTGGTCTTTTTGTCTCTCTTAATTATGTTTACCTGGGGCTGCGAGACGAAGGCTTCGGCTGCCGAAGGGCTCAGCAGGCCCTTTTCATCGGGAACCTTTATTTCGTAAGAGGCGTATTCGCTGTGGGCCGAGAGATTGCTCTTCTCATGGCGTATCCTTTTTATGGCGGTAAAGCTCATGCCCTCGGGAAGGAATTCGTTGAGCTCCCTCACGGCTCCCGCTTTATCAAGCTCCATGGGGGTCTCCAGCTCGAAATACTCCGAATCGCTCTCAAAGCCCAAAGAGAGAGGCTGGACAACGTTGATCATCTCGTGAGGATTGTAGCCCTTGGAGTAATCGACGCTTATTCCGGCTTTTTTGAGGCTCCTTTTGAACAGTCTGTGCAGGTCCAGGTGGGATATATACTTCATATTCCCCTTTTTGGTAAAGCGCAGCACGTATCTATTCATATATGCCACCCCACCTGCATTCTGTGTACCTGTTTACTCCGCAGCCGTTGCAGCCGTGCCTGCAGTCGGGCGTGGTCACGGCGGCAAGAGCCCTGTTGTATTCGTCAAGCAGGAATTCGGGCGATACTCCGCAGTCCATGATCTCCCAGGGAAGCGGGTCTTCGGTGCCGAAGCCGGCGAGGGACTTGCAGCTGTCGTCTATACCGGTCGCTTTAAGGGCCTTTTCCCAGCCTTCCCTGCTGAAATGCTCGGTCCAGGCGTCGAAGGTGCAGCCGTTGGCGTAGGCCTGCCTTAAGGTCTCGCAGAGCTCCCGCCCGCCCCTTGCGAATACGGCCTCAAGCCTTGAAGTGTAGCTTCCGTGGTAGTGGAAGGTGACGCCTTTAAGCTTTCTGAACTTGTCGGCCAGATACCTGTGCTTTCTCTCGAACTCCTCTTCGGTGTCCTGAGGGACCCACTGGAAAGGCGTAAATGGCTTGGGTACGAAATTGGCCACGCTGACGCTGACGGAGAACCTGCCCCTTGCGCCTCCGTTCTTTGATATGGCAAGCTTCATGATGCGGTCCGCAAGATCGGCTATGCCGTCCAGGTCTTCGTCGGTCTCCGTGGGAAGACCCATCATGAAGTAGAGCTTGACCGAAGTCCAGCCCAGGTCTATGGCCTTGTCGAGGGCGGTGAAGATCTCGGTCTCGGTGATGTTCTTGTTGATCACGTCTCTGAGCCTCTGGGTCCCCGCTTCGGGGGCAAAGGTGAGCCCGGTCTTTCTGATGCCCTGCATCTCGTCCATGACCTTGAAGGCGAAGTTGTCGAGCCTTAAAGACGGGAGGGACAATGATATCTGCCTCTTCTGACAGTAATCCATCAGCTTTAGCACCAGCTCCTCGAACTCGCTGTGGTCTGAGGTGGAAAGGCTGAGCAGCGATAGCTCCGAATTGCCGCTGCTGGTCAGCTGCTTCTTCGAAAGCTCGACTATCCTGTCCGGGGTCCTCTGCCTTACGGGTCTGTAGAGCATGCCGGCCTGACAGAAGCGGCAGCCTCTTGAGCAGCCCCTCATGATCTCCACGACCGACCTGTCGTGTACCACCTCTATGAGCGGAACTATATTGGTCTCCGGGAAGCGGGCCGTCTCGATGTCGTCAATGATGGCCTTTAGCACGGGAAAAGGAGCCCCCTCTTCGAGGACCTTCATGCCGGCATAGCGGCCGTCTTCATCCAATATGGGCTCGTAGAACGAGGGCACGTAGACCCCGCGTATCTTCGAAGCTTCCTTTAAAAATTCCTTTTTGCTCCACCCTTCATTTTTACGCTTTTTGGCGAGAAGCATCAGGTCTTTCAGCTGTATCTCCCCGTCCCCGATCATTACCACGTCAAAAAAGTCGGCCAGAGGCTCGGCGTTGAAGGCGCAGGGACCTCCGCAGACAATGAGGGGATCGTCCTCTCCCCTGTCTTTGGCGTTGAAGGGAATGCCGGCCAGATCGAGCATGAGAAGGATGTTGGTGTAGCAGAGCTCGTACTGGAGGGTAAAGCCCACCATGTCTGTCTCTGAGAGAGGGGTCTTGGTCTCAAGGGTAAAGAGAGGAAGACCGGCTTTTCTCATCTCGCCTGCCATGTCGTTTTCCGGGGTGAAGGCCCTCTCGCAGTATACTCCCTCGGTGCTGTTGAGCATGTCGTAGAGTATCTGCATGCCCAGATACGACATTCCTATCTCGTAGCTGTCGGGAAAGCAGAAGGCAAATCGAAAAGTATCGTCACCGGGTGTCCTGATGACGCAGTTCGGCTCTCCGCCTATGTATCTTGCGGGCTTTTCGACCCGCGGAAGTATGAGTTCCAGCTTTTCGCTGACTTCTTTAGAGTTCATCTATGTATTCGAATTCGTAGTCGAAGACCCTGATGGTGTCGCCTTCCTTCATGCCCATTTCGAGCATTTTGTCGATGGCGCCTTTGCCTTCGATGTATTTGTAAAGGTATCTGAGAGACCCTGTGTCGTTGAAATTGGTGGAATCGAATATCTTCCTCAGCTGCTTGCCTTCGACCGCGTAGCAGCCCTTTTCGTGCCTCACGTGGACCTCTCTGTAGTCGGGATCCTCGTCGGGCTCGACGACCACGGCGATCTCCTCGGGCTCATGCTCCTCCTCGTATTTAAGCAGGGCTTTATAGGCTGCGTCGAGCACCTCCTTAACGCCTTCGTTGATCGGGGCGCATATGGGATAGACCTCGAGGCCTTTTCCCCTCACGTAATCGCAGAACCTTTCGATATCTTCGTCCGACGCCATGTCTATCTTGTTGGCGGCGACTATCATGGGCTTGGTGACCAGCTTTTCGCTGTAGCCCGAAAGCTCGGCGTTGATCTTCTCGAAATCTTCTATGGGGTCTCTGCCTTCGCTGCCCGAAACGTCGACCACGTGGATCAGAACCTTGGTCCTTTCGATGTGCTTGAGGAAATCGAGGCCCATGCCCAGGCCCTCCGAAGCGCCCTCGATGAGGCCGGGTATATCGACCAGCACGAAGGAATTGTCGTAGATCTGCACTACGCCGAGATTGGGATATATGGTCGTGAAGTGATAGTCTGCTATCTTTGGGGAAGCGCTGGTAGAGACCGACAGAAAGCTTGATTTGCCGACGTTGGGATAACCCACGAGGCCCACGTCGGCAAGAAGCTTAAGCTCCAGCTCGACGGTCTTTTCTCTTGCGGCTCCGCCGGCTTCGGCGAAATTGGGGGCCTGCCTTACGGAATTCTTGTAGAAGACGTTGCCCCTGCCTCCCTTGCCGCCTTTGGCCGCGACAAAAGAAGCGCCGTTCTCGCTGAGATCGGCAAGTATGTTTCCGGTCTTCACATCCTTAACAACGGTGCCCACAGGGACCTTTATGACGAGGTCCTTGCCGTCTTTGCCGTATTGCTGGCGGCCTCTGCCGTCTTCGCCGTTCTCGGCCTCGTATTTGCGCTTATAGCGGAAGTCCATAAGGGTCCTCAGGTTGGCGTCGGCTATGAGGATGATGTCTCCGCCCTTTCCGCCGTTGCCTCCGTCGGGCCCGCCCTGGGGAATGAAGGGCTCCCTCCTGAAGGAGACCGAGCCGTTGCCTCCTTTTCCGGACTTTATGAGTATCTGGGCTTTATCCACAAACATGATCGTTTTCCTGTTCAAAAATATAAAATCCCCTATGATACGCCGGTATCATAGGGGCGGGCATTAAGCTTCAACGTTATAAACGCTTACCTGCTTGCGGGTCTTGTCTTTTCTCTCGAACTTTACGACGCCGTCCTGCAGAGCGAACAGAGTGTCGTCTCCGCCGATACCTACGTTGTTTCCGGGATGGATCTTGGTTCCTCTCTGACGAACGATGATGGTTCCGGCGCTGACGAACTGTCCGTCGGCTCTCTTGACGCCGAGACGCTTCGCCTCGCTGTCGCGACCGTTCTTAGAGCTTCCTACACCTTTTTTACTTGCCATGGTCTTACCTCCTTAAACGGACTGCTTACTGAACGATGCTCTTGATCTGGATCTGGGTATAGGGCTGGCGGTGTCCCTGCTTCTTGCGGGAATCCTTCTTGGCCTTATACTTGAAAATGACGACCTTCTTGGCCTTGCCCTGCTCAAGGACTTCGGCATTTACGCAGGCGCCTTCGACAAAGGGCTTGCCGATGGCTACGCCTTCGTCGGTTCCTACGGCCAGAACTTCGCTGATGGCTACGGTGTCGCCTACCTGGGCGTCGAGCTTCTCAACGTTGATCACATCTCCCTCTGAGACCTGATACTGTTTTCCGCCGGTCTTAATGATTGCATACATGGATTTTTTTACCTCCTCTATCCTGTCTCGCCTGCGCAGGTGGCTTTAGCGCACTTAAAAATACCTGCTTGGAGCGGCAACGCTAAAAATATAGCACAGCGTCAGGAGGCTGTCAATCGGAATTTTCAAGGATTTCAGGACTTTTTCTACTCTATGACGACCCCGTCTTCATCGACCTTTATATCCTCTTCGGGCTCTTCGTCGCCCTTCTTGGATATGTATTTCTCTTTGATCTGTTTCTCCAGATCGTCGAGAAGAGAGGGATGCTCTTCGAGATAGGTCTTGACGTTCTCCCTGCCCTGGCCTATGCGCTCACCATTGTAGCTGTACCAGGAGCCGGACTTCTCGATCATGCCGGCTTCGACGGCGCAGTCAAGCACATCGCCGGATTTTGAAATGCCCTTGCCGTACATGATGTCGAACTCGGTGAATTTGAAGGGAGGAGCCACCTTGTTCTTTACGACCTTTACGCGGGTGCGGTTTCCTATGATATTCTCTCCCTGCTTGATGGACTCTATCCTTCTCACATCGAGCCTCACCGAGGCGTAGAACTTGAGAGCTCTGCCGCCGGTGGTGGTCTCGGGATTGCCGAACATGACGCCTATCTTCTCTCTGAGCTGGTTGATGAAGATTATCATGGTGCCTGTCTTGTTGGCAACGCCTGTGAGCTTTCTTAAGGCCTGGGACATGAGCCTCGCCTGCATGCCCACGTGGCTGTCTCCCATGTCGCCTTCGATCTCTGACTTGGGAACCAGGGCGGCTACGGAGTCGATGACTACCACCGAGATGGCGGAGCTCCTCACGAGCATCTCGCAGATCTCGAGGGCGTCTTCTCCGGTGTCGGGCTGGGCTACGAGAAGGTTGTCCACCTGAACGCCCAGGTTCTTTGCGTATACCGGATCGAGAGCGTGCTCGGCGTCAATGAAGGCGCAGCGTCCGCCCTTCTTCTGGGCTTCTGCCACCACGTGAAGAGCCAGGGTGGTCTTGCCCGAGGATTCTGGACCGTAGATCTCTACAATGCGGCCCTTGGGAAGACCCCCTATGCCGCAGGCAAGGTCAAGGCTGACCGAGCCGGTGGAAATGGCCTCGATGTCCAGTCTGGCGTTGTCATCGCCCAGGGTCATGACGGAGCCCTTTCCGAACTTTCTGTCTATCTGAAGGAGAGCGGCTTCAAGAGCCTTATCCTTTTCGCTTTTGTTTGGATTGCTGTTTGCTGCAGCCATGTTTTCCTCCTGTCGCGCTAAAAGAACATTTGTTCGTATATATAATACGGTATTTCGAGGCTCAGGTCAAGTCAAACTTCACGTCTTCCATAAAATACCATATATTAACAGCAATGTCAAGACCTTACTTAATGCATTTGTAGATCTGCAGGAACATCTGCAGCACGGCGTTCTTCCTCACCCTGTCCCTGGTAGGCCTTCTGGTGGTGAATCTCTTCGCTTCGCAGCGTCCGCCGTGCCAGAGCCCCACATAGAAGGTGCCGACGGGGTCCTCTTCTGTGCCTCCGGCCGGACCCGCGTAGCCTGTCACCGATACGCATACGTCGCTCCCCGAGACCCTGTGAAGGCCTTCGGCCATGGCTTTCGCGGTCTCGGTGCTCACCGCGCTGTATTTTTCCAGTATTTCGGGACTCACTCCCAGCTCTTCGGTCTTGGCCTTCTCGCTGTATGTGACAAGGCTCCTGTCGAAGACGTCCGAGGCTCCGGGTATGTCGGTTACTGCCGCGGCGAACATGCCGCCCGTGCAGCTCTCGCAGGACGAAAGGCTGAGGCCCTTTTCCTTAAGCATGTTGTAAACTTTGACCGAGATATCCTCCCCTTCTATGCTGTAGATGTTATCGGGGAGCTTCGCGGCGACCCTGGCGGTCATGTCGTCGACCGCAGCCCTGGCTTCTTCGAGGGTAGGCCTTTTGGAGCTTATCCTCAGTGTGCACTGGAAGGTGCCCGCATAGGTCGCCAGGGTGGGATCGGTCTGGCCGTCTATGAACTCCAAAAGCTCGGTCTCAAGGGCGGATTCCCCTATGTCGTAGGTCATGATGTTTCTCGAGTAGAGCACCGCGTTCTGCCTTGCCAGAAGCCTCGGCCTTACTTCGTTGAGGAACATGGGCTGCATTTCGGAAGGCGGCCCCGGCATTGAGATAATAAGCTTTCCGTCCTTTTCGAGCCAGAAACCGGGGGCTGTGCCGTTGGGGTTTGCCAGAACCCGCGCGTGCTCGGGGAAAAAGGCCTGCTTCCTGTTGTTCTCGGTCATCGTTCTGCCTGCGAAGAAAGCTTCGACTTTTTTGATCTCCTCGGGGAAAGGTATGTTTTTTTCTCCGAAGTATTCGCAGATCATCTCTTTGGTGAGGTCGTCCTGGGTGGGCCCGAGGCCGCCGGTGGTGATGACCATGTCGCAGTCGGTGTAGGCGTGGGCCAGCATCTCCTTTAGCCTGACCGGGTTGTCGCCGACAGTCATGTGATACATTACGTCAACGCCCAGGGCCTGCAGCTGCCTGGAGATGAATACCGCGTTGGTGTTCACTATGGACCCGAAGAGTATCTCGGTGCCGACTGTGAGGACTGTGCATTTCATAAGGCTGCTCCTTTACATCGAAAAGACCTGACGGTTCTTGTATACATATTCGGCGCCTGAGACCACGGTCATGACCAGGGCAGCCCAGAGGACTATCTTCCCCCCGGTCATCACGATCCTGGGCTTTCCGAGTATCAGCATGGGGACGGCGATCATCTGAAGCACAGTCTTGATCTTGCCGCTCATGCCCGCCGCTATCACAATGCCTTCGGAGGCTGCGACAGTCCTCATTCCGGCAACGACGAATTCTCTTGTCAGTATCACTATGAGCATCCAGGCCGGAACCGTGCCGTCGGCGACCATGAGGCAGAAGGCTGCGTAGACCAGAATTTTGTCCGCCAGAGGATCCATGATCTTGCCGAAATTGGTGATCAGGCCGTATTTTCTCGCTATCTTGCCGTCCAGCATGTCGGTGAGCGAAGCAAGGCAGAATATAATAAAGGCCGCAACGTTGTAACGGAGCACGTAGCAGGCGACGAATATGGGGACCGCAGCGATCCTTGAGATCGTCAGTTTGTTGGGCAGGTTCAAATCAGTTTACCGCCTTTCCCGTGATATCGTAGTCGAAGGCATCCTCTATGAGGACGTCGGTGAATTGGCCGGGCTTTAAGGGTTTTTCGGATGTGAAGATGACGCTGTTGTCTATCTCGGGAGCATCCATATAAGAGCGGCCGATATAGCTGCCGTCCTCGTCGATCTCTTCGACGAGCACCCTCAGGGTCTTTCCGACCAGAGCCATGTTGTGCCCGAGGGATATCGAACGCTGTATCTCCATTATCCTGTCCCTGCGCCTTTCTTTGACGCTTCCTGGCACCTGCGGCTTCATGCGGGCAGCGGCAGTGCCCTCTTCTTTCGAATAGGCGAATACTCCCAGCCTGTCGAAGGCCATATCGCGCACGAAGCGGCGCAGCTCAAAGTGCTCAGCCCTGGTCTCTGTGGGAAAACCGGCGATCAAAGTCGTTCTGATAACTATGCCGGGAATGCTTTCCCGTAATCTTTTTATTGTTGACCTTATTGATTTATCAGTAGATTTGCGATTCATAGCCTTCAGCACCCTGTCGCTTGAGTGCTGGATAGGTATGTCTATGTACTTGCAGATCTTCTCTTCGTCTCTGATGGTCTTTATAAGCTCGTCGGTGATCTCGTCCTCGTAGCAGTACATGAGCCTTATCCACTCTATGCCTTCTACGGCGCAGAGACGGTGAAGGAGATCGGGCAGCATGTTCTCCCCGCCCAGATCGCAGCCGTAGGCGGTGACGTCCTGGGCGATCACGACCAGCTCTTTTACGCCGGACGCGGCCAGCTTTTCGGCCTCGCTTATTATGTTTTCAGGTCTTCTGCTCCTGTACCTTCCCCTTATAAACGGTATGGCGCAGTACGTGCAGATGTTGCTGCAGCCTTCGGCTATCTTTATCGGGGCGGTCCAGGGAGTTTCCCTTAAAGAGGAAAGCCTCTCCCCCAGCTCGTCGAATTCATCCGAGGCCGGCGATACCAAAGGCTCAAAGCCCCTCTCCCCTATAATAGAAGGCAGTTTCTCGTAGTCGTTGACCCCGAGAAAGCCGTCCACCTCGGGCATGAGATCCTTAAGCTCAGACGCGTAGCGCTGGGAAAGGCAGCCGGAAACGTATAGCCTCTGCTTCTTTTTCTTGATCTTGCCCAGGTCGATGATGGTCTCTATGGACTGGGCC
>JAEEGL013668618.1_pt1 | contig 12168 bp, 23 predicted proteins | sample 9134231 | NCBI WGS metagenome assembly JAEEGL01 (sample SAMN16246548, study PRJNA631951) | gut metagenome | biome: gut microbiome; feature: rumen; material: fiber-attached | host: Bos | place: Iran: Karaj | collected 2018-10
GACGGCAAGAAATCGACCGGAGCCGAGGCCCCCAGCATTTCGCGCATTACCGGTTTGTTGGGCACAAAAAGCGCGTCAAACAACGGCGCATATTCGTAACAAGCGACAGAGCAAGACGGCACAAAACGGCCCTCTATAATCTCGTTAGTCGCGGCGCAAACATTATTTTTTAAGTTGTTCCAAGCATTGACGCCGAAAATTTCGACGCCGAGCCGGTCGTTTGGAGTATAGAGGGAATCAAGCAAATTCTTATTACGCATAAATTACCCCTTTTTCTTTTTCAAAAGGTAGAACGCGAGAACGGCGACGCCGCCCCAAAGCAAGTATTTAGAAAAGTCGCTTTTTACTTGCACTTCGGGTAAGTAATTAATTTGCTCTTGCATTTGGGCGTTCTCCTGCGACGCCTGCGCGGCGTCCTGCACATCTTGTTTTACTTCCGCCGGCATACCCTGCGCGAATTCTACCGGGTTTTCCTGCGCCGCGATATTTCGCGCCGTGTTCGCCTTGATCTCGCTAGTTTGGGCCTTGATCGCGGCTATATGCCCCTGCTGTGCGCTCGACCTAGCGGCGGCGGCTAAAGCGGCCTTTTTCTGTGCTTCGGCTTCAGATAGTGCCTTTTGATAGGCTTGTGTCGCCTTTATCTGGCTTAATTCCGCCTTGCTGCTTGCTTTGCTTTGTGCGGAGCTCCATGCTTTAACGGCGGCGGCGGCTTTCTTTTTGCGCACCTCGTCTTCGAGCTGCACAATAAAAGGAATACTAAAGCCGACCGGGTAAATTGCGCCGGTTACCTTAGAGACATATTCACTCTTTAAACGGCCTTTGCCGTCGCCATATTTCCAAGCCTCACTAATTGCCATACAATAAACCTACTTTCTATTATTGAAAACAACCATGAGAGCCAAAATGCCGAGGCCGCCAAAAATCAAAATGTTTTTCGACTTGCTTTCTTGATAAATTGGGCTCGTCTGAATTTCTTTTTGCATAACCGCGCTCGTGGCTAGAGCTTCCGCCAGTTTTTGCTGGGCGTCCGTTAGGGCTAAGTAGTCCTCATGTTCTCGCGCCGCTTGTGCTTCGGCCTTTATGCGTTCTTCTTCGGCTTTTTGTTGTGCCAGAATTTGCTGATGAACGGCGCGGCGTTCCTTCGCGTCATTGATACCGGCCGCGTCGAGTGCGGCGTCTACGCCTCCAGCTACGGCACTGTAACCAATCGCCCATTTAGCAATATCCGCCGGGCTTGCGCTCGCCGGCAAAATAACCTTTGCCGTCATTTTGGCGGCGTCAGCAATAGCCTTTTTAGGATTTGCAATAGGGAAAAGGACTTCAAGCGGATTCCAGTAGTCAAACAAGGATTTACCCAAAACCGGCGCGGCGGTCTTGCAACGGTTGCGCAAGTGCCCCCAGCCTTCGCCGCCAAGCAACGCGGCACCCAGTTCGTCGTTAAAACCGAATACATCGTCGAGCGCGTCGGCGTACTTCTTTTTAAAGGTCGTGGGCCAGTTGCCAAAATTTCCGCGAGCCATGGCAATTTGTTTAGACGCCTCGTTGCATACAAAGTTTTTTACTTTGTTCCAACCTTCCGGGCCGTAAACCATGACGCCCAAAACATCATTACAGACAAAAAGACGGTCCAGTAAATTTTCCGTCGTGTCGCCTTCCAATGTCGCCAAAGTAGCCATAAATTCCGCAATCCTTTTTTACGGAATCTATAATTTTAAAAAAAGGTTGTCAACGCCTTTATATAAGTAACTTTCCGGAAAAAGGGGTAAAAACCCATAAAAGCGGCGTTCTTTTTATAAGTCGCGTCCACAAATAGCCCGTTTTCGAGTTGCACTAAGACATGGTGTAGAACTTTGTCCGGTCGCGTGCTGGTCGCCACAAAGCGGCATTTTTCGCCGTGGGCATGGAGCCAGGCAGCAAGCAAAACACTTTTGTCGTCGCAATCGCGCGGCGAGTAACGGGCATTTAAAGTAAAAAGCGGACGGCTTACCGTTTCCATCTCCGGTGGGTCTGGAATATACGGCAATTCGCAAACATGCCTGTAATAAACGATAAAAGGAACGGCCAACCACCGCCCCAAGTCCGCGCAATAATTGCAAGCGAGCCGACGCATGGCCGCGCCGGTTTGCTCTACACTTGATAGATATTTTTGAGTTCGTTTCATCTTAAATCAAGTTTTCAAAATCTTTAATTAGTCGCTTTAGATACTCCGCGCCGGTCGCGTTTATTTTTCCGCGCTTGACGGCGTTCTCGCTTCGCTTCAAACTTGCTACAATAATTTTAATTTCAAGTTCGGACAACTCCACATCTATTTTTTTTCCTGACGCGTTCAGCTTCTTTATATCGCGCTTGACGCGATCCGTTTCGCTTTTTGTTGCGGCGGACTTCGCGCGCTTGTCGGCTTCCATTTCTGCCGGGCTTTTGATTTTTTTCAAGGCGTCAAGAAAAATGTTTTCAAGCTCAGTAATTTCTCTATTCCTTACGGTTTCCGCCTCGAGTGTTTTTTTGGCGGCGGCCCTAGTTGTTTTTTTCGTCGATCCTTTATAAATCCGTTGGGCGTTCTTTCTCTTCTGGATCGTGTCGTTATTGGCAAACGCCATTTCTTTAGACGCCCTTCTAAGCTGCTTTTCATTTAGTTTCACTTTCGCCATTTTTTAGCCTCTCTTTTTCCTTCTGGAATTGTTTAAACTGTTCACAGTTTCCGCGCTTTTCACAGAAAAAGTAATAACAATTATTTTCATCGTTGGCAAGTAAACACCCTTGATAGTAATTTTTTGCCATAATTAAAAATCCTCGCTCATTCTAAATTTATGATCTTTTAGGTAATTTCTACAATTCTCGCACAATCGGACTGCATGGAACATCGACGGATCATTAAAACCGTCAATTTGAATTAGTTTAGTATCGCATGTAATTTTATAGCATTTATAGCACCTAAAAGCTATATTTCCATTAGGCAATACAATAGGCATTTATATAGTCCTCCTGTTAAAATCTTCGGCGCGCTTATTAAACGCGCATGTAGGACAATAAAGCGGATAAGTAATTAAACTATTCACTTCAAACTTTTTCCCGCACCGTTGACAAGTAGACAAAAGTCTAGAGTTTTCTATTAACGGCATTTTCGGAGACCTCCAGCAAAAAATCTTTAATTTGTTTGCTCATTTTTTCGCGGTCGTTATCGTCGAAATAAAACCGCCACCGCTGCAAAAAAACGGTAATTCCATTAGTTGCCAGCTTAGCGGCATAGTTGGCCGCCTGCTCCAGTATAATTTTTTCGAGTTTCATTTAAGCCTCATTTTAGATAATTGTTTATAAATATCTCGTATCTCTGAACTAAAATTCATTTTTTGGCCTCCTTTTCTAAAGTCGTTTCGATTATTTCCCTGATAAAAAGGGAATCAGACACGCGCGCAAAAAGGCCGCGACGCCAAATCTTTTTAAGGTCTTTAAAATTCTTTTCGTCAATTATTAAAAGTTTTTTTTTCATTTTGTAGTAAACTCCATTCCAAGCGGGTTTAAAAGATCGTTGCAGCAATTAACCATTACAAGCGCGGCGGGAACATTACCCAAATGTTCATCTAGTCTAGTCCCATGCCATTTTAAACGGTCGTTTAGTTTTTCATTCAATTTTTTTAAAATTTCACTTGCCATGTCTGACAAAATAAGTACGCCTTCAATTCCCAAAATGTGAGCACGACACGCAAAGTGTAACGCGCCGCACCGTTCTATAAAATCCCGCATAATATACGGAAATGTAGTATAGTATGGCTTCGCTTCGTCAAGGCGTTTTAAATCATTTTCAAAACCTTTTAAAAAATAATCGTAAATATCAATTTCGTCGATATTCATTTTAACATCCTCCATGAGTAAAAAATAAAATGCTATAATAATTTATGATCTTAGACGGATACATACAAGCAATCCCCAAATATAAAGCTCTATTCCCTTTATCTTGTATATGTTCGCTTTTTTCCCATTCTTTATCTATCATGATTTTAGCCGCCTCTATGTTTGCTTCGCATAAATAAGAATCTTCTAACATTTTGAAAACTCCATAGAATAAATTTTTTTAATGCGCAAACCGACGGCGTTAAATGCTTCAAAAGCATTATTTAAAGCTTCGATATTATTAGATCCAAAGAAAAAGTAAATACCGCGCCGCGCTTCTAAAATGTTCGGGAAAAAAACTTCCATGTCGAACATGAATTCTTTTTTATTCTTATTCATATTAAACCCCTTAGATATACCATTTAATTTTTTTTGCAATTTCATAAGCCAAATTTTTAGAAATGCAAACATTCGGTTCTACTTTGACAAGCAACAGAATAGAACTTTGAATTTCTTTGATAGTAGCCTTTGAATTTTTTAAAATTCCTAAATCCAGGTGCATATTCAAGCGGCCCCCGGCATAATAAAGAAATAACTCAATGTTCGAGGGAAATTTTTTAACAGAATATTCTGTAATTTTTTTCATATTTTAACCGTCCTTTTTTGCGCTGGAACATTCCAGCCACTTTTGTATATACAAATATATATCATTATATACATTTTGTCAAGGCGCAATTTACCTTTTTTTATTCCAAGTTGGAATAATACCCGCTTACAAATTCGGAACATACAAACAAACTAAATCTTGCTAACTGATCCAAAGACATTTGCGGCGCGGGGCGCGTTCCCTGCCTCCCCCCAATGCCCCCCCCCAAGACGGGGGCGGGGCCGGAGTTCGACGGGCGTCAACCGGTTGCGGGGAATCACGCCGCCGAACTCTGGACGGTAATTTTAAAAGCATACGCAAAAAAGGACGGGAACACATCGCGGGCGGCTAATAGGTTTATGTTGTATGTAAAGCGGGGAATCTTTGACCTAACCGCCGCCCGTAGTCCGCGCCATGTTACCCCACCAAGGCGGGGGCGCGGCCTTGAAATCTGTCGCGCTTGCGCGCGCGACGGTAAAGAACGCAAGCAACCCGCGCGCCTCGCTCCGCGCGTGTTAGACGCGATACGGCACAATACAAAAAGCCCATTCCCCCAACCGCCAAACACAGTCTTTCGGACTAGATCAATGTTTGTAATGCGGTTGAGGGAATCCCCGCGCCATTTTTTATTTTCATGGAAAATCGCCGATTTGGGTAAGAGACCCCCCAGCCAAGAATCGAGCAGCCTTCTAAGCCATTTCGCCGGAGTTAGTCCGGACGCTCAATCTTAACTCGTCTTGTGGGGTCCTCGCGTCATCGCAGTAATTAAGCGCGCCTTTCTATCGTTCCCGCTTTTCCTACGATCTAGTGCCGCTTGCCTCATTAGGTGCCACGACGAATAGACCACAAAACTAACCATTTAGGGGCCGTTACCTCCCTAAAGTCGTTTTTAATATAAAAAAAAACGGCATTTCGTGCCGTTTATCCGGGGTTTTTGGCTTGTTTTTTTAGTGTTTCTGTTAAGTTTTGCTACATTTGATACAGTACGAAAAAAACCGCGCTTTATTGCGTGTTCTTTTTTTTCGTTCGTCTATTGCTTAACGGGCTGCAATAAACTATATTTAGACTACTAGACCGCAAAACTAGTATCGTTAAGGAACGCCGCCAATTTGCGCGGCGTTCTTTTGTTATGTCTGCCAGTAATGAGGGAAAAACTCGTTTGTAATTAGATCGAGCAAGCCGTCTATTTCGTTTGCCTCGTCAAATGCAGGAACGCCCATGAATATCATATTATCATTAGGATCATATATTTTGACGGCGTAAACTTCAAGATAATCCATATTCCTATTAGAGCTTGTTGGCCACTGGCCAATACAAAAAGAATCAACAGTATTTATCGTAGTAAAATAAGGTCCATTAAATACATGATCATTTAGAACACTTTTATTGTATTTAAACGATATATTAAATTTTTCTTTTAGCTCGTTTTCATAGTCAAAAAATAAATTAGATATGCCGCCATTAGATCTCATAACAAAATAATTGTAACCGTTAAAAATCAATGAATTTTGCGGCGTGTTAGGTTGGAAAAAAAAACAAAAACATTGTTTGTTTATATTGTAACATTTGGCCGTTAACTGTACCGTATTTTCTGTAGTGTTAAAGCTCGAACGATAACCCGTAAAAGGTATAAGTATACCTTCAGATATTCGGCCCTCAAAAACAATCTTTTCAAGAGGCGTATAGCCGGTCGGAAATTCAACTATTTCACCGACGGGCAAACCCTCGCCACCGCCGCCACCTGCGCCGCTTTCGTAGATACTGGGCGCGTTATAAATCGAGGAGCCAACAGAAACGCCCATTTAAACCTCCTCACCATTTATCTTGATCCCGGCCGTATCAATTTCAAGCTCAAGGAAAAGGCTAATTCCTTCGCCTTCGTATGCGCTCTGGATATTGAAATCGTCATAGTGAATATCGGTTACCGGGTGAGCAATATGCAAGTCCACAATATCGTTTTCGTCGTTCTTCCTCAAATAAGGCTCTAACGCAATATTGAATTCGGTCCACTCGTTAAAATGCGGGAATTTCAAGTTTACATATTGGCTATTCTGGACGCCAACACCTCCGCCAAAATCTTGTAAAGTGATTTCAGCAGCAAACATGTTTGTAATGCCAGTTCTCAAGCCTTCGGCCCCTCCGGTAATTACGCGGCCGCGCTTGATAAACATTTTATTCTGCTTGATAAATTCCACATTCTGCGTCGCGCTTTTTTCCGTAACGCATTTAAAGTCCAAAGCAATCGATACCGAGGCCCCTACACTTTTGCTTCTGTTATCGTTCGCGATAGTCGGCGGCGGCATAAATGCGCCTGTAAATTCGGCGACAATATTGTAATTCCCTTGAATCTGTTTTTTATCCATTTTCGGCCCCCTCTGCGCCCTTTTCTTGCGGCGCGTCTTGCAAGTTATAGCCAAAGCCTAAAGCCAGTTTCTGGGCGTTTTCCAGCCCGTATTTTTGTTTTGCCTTTTCAAAAAAAGTTAAAGCAAGTTGCGGATCGCTTGCAACAAGATTTTTTACATAGGCGTTCTCGGCGGCTTCCGCGCCGGTGGCTTGAAAATTGTTGTTGTTCTTTTGCAGAAGCTGCGGCAAAAGTCCCATTGCCAGTTTTAGTAGGTCCATTGTTTCCCCGTTTTCTTTTTCGTCGTCCTCGTCGCCCTCGCCTTCGGAGCTTGCGCCGTCTTTAAGTTCCCGTTCTAGTTCCTTCATTTCGCGATACTGTTCGAGAAAAGAAGGTTGTTTCTGTTTTTCCTTCATGGATTCCATGGCTGATAAAACGATAGTGTCCGACAAAGCCGGTTTTGTGTCCTTATTTGTCGCGCTCACTATTTGGAGAATTGCGGCCCAATCCGGTTGGGGCGGCGGCGGTGGCGGTTCAAAAATCTTTTTAAGACCTTTAAAAACAAGAGTACAAGCCGCCACCTTGTCCGGTGTCAACATATTAAAGATTTCTTCAAGGAAACCGCCGCGCGCCGGTTGAGGTTGTGCGCCTTCTGGAGCGCGTGGCGGTTCGGACGGTTTGACAAACGCGTCATATTCCTTGCCAATCGAATAAATATAATTCTTTTCTGCCTTGTTTCCGTTGGCGTCCTTGATAAAGTATCTAACCTTATATTTACCGGATCCAAAATTACGACCGACGAAGTCCTCGTCTACTTTTCTGTCAACTTTCCCGCATAATTCCGTTGGCTGGGCAAATCCTTTTTCATTAGGTGGTAAGCATCGGTAAATTCTACCGGTTACAGTTACACCGTCGTTCTCGGCGAGCTCATCAAATTCATCGAGAACTTGCTCAAGTCCGTTTTTTTCTTCGGCGATTTCGTCGCCATTCTCTGTTTGTGTGTTGCGCTTTCTCACTTGCGTTTTATCCTCTTGCGGCAAAATATACACCCGCGCAAATAGCCGCCACAAATAGCCATTTAAGCGGTTTTTGTTCGTCGTAGTCCACCACCTGCACCGCGATATTTTCGCCGCGCTTGTACGCGTCATCTACGACTTTAAAAAGGTCGTCGGAAAAGTCCCCGGAAACGGTCGCGCCGTTTCTGTTTTTACCCGTCAAGATACAACCGCGTGTGTCCTCTATCGTGTTTCCACCATGGAACAAAATTCCAGAACGGCCCGGAACATTCAAATATAATTTGTTCGTTCCAAACTTCGGCGATGTCTGGCCATACGCGGAATATACACCGGCGGGAATCTTGTAAATGTCGCTTTCGAGGCCGTAACCCATAAAAACGCTGTCCGCGTAGATTTTCGACGGGATAGCACCATTTACAGTTTTTTCTCGCGCGACCTTGACAAGCATTTTTTACCGTCCGTAATGATCAACTAAAACCGCGACTTCTCGCATTAGTTTAATATAGTCCGGGTTCTTCATCGTTTCCGGGTAGCTCTGGAGTTTGTCCGAGCCTACGCGGATAAAGTTAAAGACTACATTTAATTGCAGCTCATTACTTGTCATGTTCTGGAGCTGGTCAACACTTCCAGTAATTCCGAGTTTAAAATACTCCTCTTGCGTCCGCGTCGTGCCGCTTGCTTCCCATTGAAGCTGAAAATTTTCGGACTGGGAAAAATTGGCAAAAGGAAACGGGGCCATATTAACGGGCGTTCCATTACCGTCGTGCAGAATCTGGAGCTTTAGCGGCTCATCAATCGCGGCGGTAAAATCTTGTTCGGCACAATTTGCCGAAACCATGACCCCCGCGATAATTCCCTTTTGCTTCTGTAAAAGTTTTCCGAATCTCTGTGACGGCGTAGTGGTGCCGTTGAAAACATATTTACCAGCAATTACCGGAGCGGAAAACTTTAAAGCGCATGGATAAACTATAAAATCTTCCGCGCGGCAATAGGTAAAAGGAAACAAATTTTGAATCGTTGCGGCCATGTTTTAGACCTCCGTCAAATCAATTTCAAGACCGCTTAAAAGCACATAGCCGCGCGCGTATTGTCCCGGCGTCGCCTTCGCGTCGATCTCAATTACAAATCTTTGATCAAGCGCGTAATAAAGATTTTTGTATTCTTCAAAACGCGTCAAGCCTTCGCGGCCAAAGACAAGATTAGACGGCACCGCGCCCCAATCTTCGACGGGCGTATTAAACGGGCTTTTAGGCACAAAGTACGGGAAATTTACGGCAATCTTCGGCATGTTGCCGACGGTCGTATTTTCCCAGTAAACCGCCGCATTTGTCAAGATAAAAGACCAGTTAGCGCGGGTCGTTACACTCTGGGTAAAGCTCGCGCCGTTCTTGATCTCGAATTTTGAAACATAGTCGCAAGCACGAACGCGTTTGGCGCGTCTTATAATCTCGTCTTGATATTCCGGGGAGAGTACCAGCGCGCCGCGCTTTTTGACAAGCGAATCTACAAATTTTTCGTTAAACTGTTTAAGCATGGGAACCCCCCGCGCTTTAGTCGTTCAACGGGTAAATTTTGCCATTGAAACAAATTTCAATAGTTTCGTTCTTCATCTCGTAAACTTCGCCATTGAGCGAATCCGGAGCGCGGTTATCATAGTCGATAATAAGCGCGTCGCCCTTGGGGTAAAAGTAAAAGAACGGGCGTGCACCGTAACGCGGCTTTTCGTCGCTGCCCGGCGTGGAAATGAGTTGCACCGGCACAAAGTCCGAACTCTGGGAATTTCCAGCGGCTTGACTCTTAAACTTGAGCTTTGCGCCGCAAAAATTCTTTTTTGTGGTGGGGTCGTTTGGGTCGCTCTGTACGGTCGAATTTTCCGAATAACGGATATTATACGACTCCTGAATAAAAGGCCCTTCGTTTGTCAGCGGGATAGTAAAAGAATCTGCTTTTCCAGCTTCGGCGACAAAAGAGCGCACCAGATCAAAAGTTTTTTCATACTTTTGAGTTTCGCGTGCGTCGTTGACCTTCTTTGTAATTTCTGCACTTGTCATTTTATTTATCCTTTAAAATGAGGTTAATTTTTTTTGTTTTTACATATAAACTACAATTCCAAAAAAAGCCAATCCGGAAAATATAATTTATATGAAAAAGCAAAAGCGCGGCCCCAAACGGGGTAAATCGAAAAGGGCCGCGCCATGCGCTCACGCAAGTGAGAATTTAGGATTTAACGACCTTGAGGCCCTGCATAATTACGACGATGCCGCACTTTGCCGGGTCGGAATCCTGCGCCGGCTGGAGTGCCGACGGGATAGCGCGCGTAAACTTGATCGTACCGCCGATATTGACGTTTGCTTGAATTTCGACGGGGATCTGGAGGTTAATCCAGCCAATGCCACCATTAAGACCGGCGGAGGCACCAGCGGCGGCGGCCGCGAAGTCCACCGGCTGCATGAGGTCGAGGCCGCTAAATTCAGCCACCTTCGTTTCGTTGCTGCCGACGGTCAAGGTTACGACCATGGACGCCAAAAGCTGCTTGAGGGCTTCGACTTCAGCGAGCGACGGGGCAGCGGAGCCGAACCACAGAACGCGGAAACCAAGGCGATTTGCGCGGAAAGCCATCGTAGAACCGACCTTCTGGGCTTCCTGCAAGTTAGTGAGCTGGGCCGCGTTTTCGTGCGTGTTGTCGGTCGCGCGGAAAGAGAAAAGCGGCAAAATAGTTTCCTTACGGACATTTTCGCCGCCCCAAATAGAGGCCATGTACATCTGGCCGCCAGCGCCGAAACTGTCGATAATGGGGGCCGTAGTGGTAACCGGAGTAGTAATAGACATAGTGTGTCATTTCCTTTTGGTTATGGGTTTAACATTCTTCGCCGTCAATCGGCGCGGCCAGCGGGGCGGCCAAGTTCAAGTTAGACACGGCACCGTTCAGCCCGGAATAGGGCGCGGCCAGAGTGCCATAGGGTGCGGCCAAGTTCAAGTTAGAATATGCGCCGTTGACCGTGCTGGAGCCGCTAATGACATTACCGATAATGTTAGTAGCGGCGGCGGCTGCTGCACCCATGCCGAGACCGAGGAGCAACTTATTTTTCTTTTTCAAGCCATTGTAAGCGGCAAAACCGCCGAGAGCTGCAAGAATTCCATTCTTCGCCATATCCGGCACCGCTTCCGGCATTTTTGCCAGAATGAGAGAGCCGCCAATAGAGCCGACGCCAGCACCGCCGACCGCGAGAATAATATCTGTCGCGTTAAGGCGTTCACCGGCGGATCGACGAATCGCGCGGCCCTTGCGTTTTGCGTTGACAAAGACGCGGCGCGTCTTAGTAACAATCTTTGTGCGCGTTTTGCGCTTTGCCTTTTTTGCCATTTTTAACCTACCTTTTGGAGAACAGTTTATAAATCAAAAGACCGGCACCGGCAACCAAACCCCACTTTACAACGGGGTTTTCGAGAGTCAAAACCGGATAACTTACGCCATATTTAACCGTTTCGACGGCCTTGTTTACCGGGTCCAAAATGTTAGTTTTCGCGGCGTCGGTCATGCTCTGTATGATAGAGTAGTAGCCGCCTTGAAAGTAATTGAGCGCGTCCGCGTCGTGTTTGGCGAAATTGTACACCCAATTTAAAAAAGTCTTAATACCCGCCGCGTCAACGGTGCCGCCGAAAATCTGGGCCAGCTCTTGCGCCAAATCGTTCATGACTTCGGCGCGCTCGTCGAACTGGTCGTTAAACCAGCCGCGTCCATAATTCTTTTTAAGGTATTCAATGCAGTAATAGAGCTTGTCGCGCGTGAAATTCGGATATCCTTTAAAACCCGCCGTGTCGTTTAACTTGTTCGGCAAGTTTTCCGGGGAGTTGTACCAATTACACATCTTGTTATAGATGTTTTTTGCCCCGCTATCTGTCAAAGCCCACGCGACGGCCATTATTTGCGCCCCCGCTTTTTCTTCTGGGCGAGTTTATACACAAGATATACACCGCCGCCAATGAGGAGTAAGCCGCCAATTCCGAGACCGGCTTTAGTTACCGTTGGGGCTACTTCGTCGGCTTTCTTGCTGGACAGTCCGAACCATTGGAGCGCGTCCGAAACACCGGCGTTTACTTGTCGCCCCGCCGAAATCCAGGGAGTAAAGAACGGGATTTGATTTAAGGCATTTGTAATGCCGCCGCCAATCTTCGAAAGCGGATCACGCAACACCGACGGCAAGAAATCGACCGGAGCCGAGGCCCCCAGCATTTCGCGCATTACCGGTTTGTTGGGCACAAAAAGCGCGTCAAACAACGGCGCATATTCGTAACAAGCGACAGAGCAAGACGGCACAAAACGGCCCTCTATAATC
>JAEEGL014403254.1_pt1 | contig 12168 bp, 13 predicted proteins | sample 9134231 | NCBI WGS metagenome assembly JAEEGL01 (sample SAMN16246548, study PRJNA631951) | gut metagenome | biome: gut microbiome; feature: rumen; material: fiber-attached | host: Bos | place: Iran: Karaj | collected 2018-10
CCGGCGCCTGCGCCGGCACCTGCTGCCGCGCCCACGGCAGCACCGGCTCCTGCAGCAGCCGCAGGAGCCGCGGCGCCGAACGAAGCCACGGTCACCACGATCGCTATCGCGACCGCTATCGCCGCGCCTATCCAGCCGAATATCTTCGCCATCAAGGCCGTCTTGGCGGCCTTGTCCATCGCCTTGAGGTTCGCGGCGATCTTGTCCATCATCTGGTTGTGCCGCTGCTCGATCATGTTCTTCTCGGAGTCGATGCGCTCCTGCTGGACCTTCACCAGCTTGTCGTCCGTCTCCAGCTGGAGGTACATGATGAGCTTGAGCAGCACGTCGTCCATGGCCTTGACGACCTCCGCCTCGTCGAGCTCCGGTATGTCCGAGGCCCCTGCGGCGCCCGACGGGCCCGCGCCGTTAGCGCCTGCGACGGTGAGGTTGCCCTTGGCCCCGATGATCGCCTGCATCGCGGCCCCTGCTATCGCCGCAATCTCGTCCGCCCTCGACGCCGATGCGCCGGACGCCACGCTTCGATAGCCGAATTCGGTTGACAGAGCATTTGTAAGTTCGTCGACCTTCATCTCATGCCTCCATTCCGTTCTCTCACCTTCCGATGAGCTTTTCCAGCTTCGCCGCCTTGGCCGCGTACTTGCGGCCGAGCTCGGTCTTCATGTCTGCAAAGTGCTTAACGTGCTCCACGGCGCTCTGCGCGTTCGCCCTGTCTCCCAGTGCGAGATAGCACTCAGCCGCGTAGTACGACGCCTTCACGTTCTCGACGTCGAGGTTTCCTACGACGTTCGCGTACGCCTCGATGGCCTGCTTGAAGCGCTTCTGCACCTGGCGCACCGCGCCGAGGCCAATCCAGTACTTCGGGTTCAGGTGGTCGAACATGACGAGGAACTTGAACACCGTCTCTGCGTCCTCGTAGCGGCCCGTCATGTAGAAGTTGTGCGCCACTGCGTACACGGCGTTCATCTCCTCGTCGGAAATGCCCTTCTGCTCGCGGATTGTCGTCAGGCCCTTCTCGATCATCTCGGCAAACGACGGGCTGTTGACGGTCTTGGTGAATTCCTCCATGAGCTTGGACTTGTCTGCTTCGTTCATTTTGTTCTGCCTTTCTTTTTGATGTAAATTGACTTCCAGGATTCCCCCGCGCTCACACGTACGCCGGATTCTCCAGCGCAAGCGCCATCTCGAGCGCCGCCTTGTCGCCGGCCGATATGCCGAGGACCTCGAACTTCTTGACGGCCTCCCTGTAGTCGATCTCCTGGTCCTCGAGCTGCTTGCGGAGCTTCTCGAGCTCCTCCAGGCGGCGCTCCGCCTCCTCGCGCTCCGCCTCCGTTATGCCCATGTTCTTCGCGACCTGCTTCAGGGTCTCGAACTTCTGGTCTATCCACGACGACACCAGTGTCTGCACGCTGACGTCCCTCGCAACAAAGCTCTCCAGGAAGTTGCGGTCGTTGAGGATCTTCAGGCCGTCGCCAAGCAGAAGTTTTCCGCTCTTCGCCTGCACTGGCTTGAGACCGTCCTTCACCTCGGCCGCTTCTACCGCGCCCGAGTTAGTCTTGCTTGCTACGTTGAGTATGGCATCCATGGTATTTCTCCTTTCACGCGGTATACGAAGTATAGCCGAGCGAAGTTACAGAGAAAAGCGAATTTTTTATAAATAAAACCGCAAGGCAGCCAAATGGGGCGAAAATGGGCAAAAGTCGATTTTTTTTGCGACTTTCAGATCCCTTCAGCCGTCCATAACTCGCACCACCCACCCCAGCGAAGGCGAGGGGCCGCGAGCAATTCCGCGCCTCAACCCTGCGCCTGAAACGGCTTGTAGCCTTCGCCGGGGGGCGTCTCGGGCGGAACGCCGTGGCGATGGCTCCAGAGCATCTGCCGCGCAATTCCCAGCATGATGGATGCGTCGTCGGATGTCTGCACGCCGCGCGAGAAGATGCGGTGGACTCCCTGCATCATGTACTCGGATTCCTTCTCGCTCATGAAGCCTATGTCCGTCAGCGCGGTGGTCCAGTTGCGCGTTAGGACCATCTTGAGCCCCTGCGGGGCAGCCGCGGACTTCTCGTGCGGCGGGACGTAGGACCCGCTTGCCGCAAATATCTCGTATGCCGTTATCAGCACCGCCTGCGCGAGGTTGATGGACGTGTATCCCTCGTCAACTGGTATGCGCAGAAGGTGCGTGCACTGCGCGACCTCCTCGTTGAGAAGCCCCTTGTCCTCGCGACCGAAGACAACCGCGACAGGACCCTTCGACGCAAGCTCGAGTATCTCCGGCGCAAGGTCGCGCGGCGCCTTCACGTGCTGGCGGAAGAGCCCGCCGCGCGCCGTGGTGCCCACAACGGCAACACAATCCTCGACCGCCTCTTCGAACGTGGCGAACTCCTCGCGGTTCTTGAGGACGTCGTCTGCGTGGACAGCCAGCTTCTCCCCCTCTCGCCAGTCCTTGTCCTGGATGTTCGGCGCCGCGAGGCGCAGGTGCCTGATGCCCATGTTCGCCATTGCGCGGCATGCGGACCCGACATTCCCCGAATAGAGCGTCCCCACCAGGACTATGCGGATGTTGTCAAGCGGATTCACTTAGTCACCTGCTTGCGTTTGTACGAACGGTTGCCGTGCTCGCGCGGCGAATTGTACACCTTTTTGCCCTTCTTGCGGTCGCCCTTGCTCATTCCACCGTCGCTCTGGGAGCAGATCATGCCCTCGAAAACGAGCTCGGACGAGCCTTCCGTGAACTGGAACACCCTGCATGCGTACCCCGCCGAGAGGATTTCCCACTCGCCGTCGTCAGAGCGGTAGAGCGCTCCGCCGTTCGACGGAACTTCGTAGCCGACGAACCTGTACCCGCTCGGGAAGGTGACGCGCACCTTGAAGCGCGACTTGTACGGGAAGCTCGTCCCGTCATCGCGGTAGAGAGTTGTCTCGCGCACCTCGTCTCCGTAGTCGACCTTAAGGACGTCGTTGAGGTCGTTGATGAACCACATCGTCATGTTCGGCTTGAACCGGCAGTCCCACGTGGCGCATCCGGACGCGAACGCCAGCGCCGCGACTACGGCAGCGAACAGAAAGCTTCTTGCTGTGTTTTTCATTGTCTCAGATCCCCTGTTGTTGATTGCCGTGCAGACTATATGGACACGGAAACCGCCACGATAACCGGGTAGACTAGCGCCGGCATGAACAGCACCGAGTCGAACATGTCCAGGAACCCGCCTATCCCGGCGGGCATGAAAGCCGAAGAGTCCTTGACCCCCGCCGCGCGCTTGAACCGGCTCTCGACGAGGTCGCCGAGCGTCGCCACTATCGCAAGCACGCCGCCAATGGCCGCGGCCGTCGGATAGGAGAGGTACTCCCACGCCTTTATGTCCTGCGCCCAGCCGAACCTGAGCGAAAGCATGTAGAAGACGCACATGGTTATGGCGGCGAATATTATCGACCCAAGAAGCCCCTCCCAGCTTTTCTTCGGGGAGATTGATGGGCACATCTTGTGCTTGCCGAACGCAAGCCCGAACGCAAACCCGCCGGTGTCGGAGAACTTGGCCGTCGCCACGAGGGCAAGCAGCGTGTAGAACCCCGTGCGCGTCCAGCGCTGCGGCTCCGCGCCATACCAGACGATGTTGGAATCGGCCCGTGAGAAGTAACCGTTGCCGGTAATCTGGACGAGGAGCAGGAAGAACGACATGAGGAACGGAATGTAGAGGACCCCGAAAAGCGTGGAAGCTATAGACGCCACCGGATCCGAACGCCTGGAGCTGAACAGGACGAACAGCGACACTATGGCCCCCGCGAGGGCAAGGAAAGCTCCGAAATACGCAGGAACGCCCACAAGGCCCACATGGAACCCGAAGATTCCGGCAAACAATATCCACAGGCAGCCAAAGACAAGCCCGAGCCACACAACGGGCTCAGACTTCTTCGCGAGGTTGTAGAACTCAAGCTGCAGAAGGCTGGACAGCATGAGTATGACCGGAAGAATCGCCCGCATGGGGCAGTAGAGGAACATCGCGATCACGAGCAGCCCGGTGGCGATTCCCGTGAATGTCCGCTTTGCAACAGGGTTCATTTGGTCTCCAGTCTGCCGCCCATGCGGCGCTCGCGGTGCGCGTACGATTCGAGCGCGCGGTCGAAGTCTTCGCGCGAGAAGTCAGGCCACAGCGTGTCCGTAAAATAGAACTCCGTGTAGGCAAGCTCCCACAGGAGGAAGTTTGAAATCCTGCACTCCCCGGAAGTGCGTATGAGCAGGTCCGGGTCGGGGACGTCTGGCGCATACAGGCAAGAAGCGAAAAGCTGCTCCGCCTCCGCATGGTCGGAAGGGATTCCGGCGCGGACGATGTCCGCGAACCTGACAGCCGCGTCGACGATCTCCGCCCTTCCTCCGTACGACAGCGCGACGATAAGCTGGCGGTCGAAGTGCGCCGTCTTCTCCTCGAGCGCGGCGAGCTCCCGCTGAAGCTTCGCGGAAAGGTCCGCGCGGCGTCCTATCACGCGGAAGCGGACCTTGTTCTTCACCAGCATCTTCTCCTTGCTGTGCACGAACCCGGAAAGGAGCTTCATGAGCCCGGACACCTCGGCCTGCGAGCGCTTCCAGTTCTCCGTGGAGAAGGCGTAGACCGTAAGGTACTTCACGCCGGCGTCGTTGCAGTAGCCCAGCATGCGCTCGAGCGCATCGGCGCCGGCTCGGTGTCCGGAAAGACGGGCCTTGCCGCGGGCCTTTGCCCAACGTCCGTTTCCGTCCATTATGACAGCTATGTGCTGCGGAACAACCACGACTGCGCCCGAGGCTAAGATGTTAGAGAGCCACCCGCAGCGTAGACTCGCGGGCCGGTCCGATGGAGAGTATTCCAAGCTTCCCGCCGGAAAGTTCGACGAGCCTGTCGACGTAGGCCTTTGCCTTCGGGGGGAGGGCCTCCATCCGCGTGATGTTCGAGGTCTCGCACATCCAGCCGTCCATCTCCTCGTAGATCGGCTTCACGCGCGCGAGCTCCGCCGCGGTCGTGGGCACGTAGTCGATGCGCTTCCCGTCGAGCTCGTACGCAACGCAGATCTTGATCTTCTCGATCGTGTCCAGCACGTCGAGCTTCGTGAGAGCCCAGTAGTCGACTCCGTTGACCTGCTGCGCGTAGCGCGCTATCACGGCGTCGTACCATCCGGTGCGGCGCGGGCGCTTCGTCACGGCGCCGAACTCGTGGCCGCGCTCTGCCATCGCCTTGCCGTCGGGGTCCTGCATGTCGACGGCGTTGTAGAGCTCAGTCGGGAACGGCCCCTCTCCGACGCGCGTCGTGTATGCCTTCACCACGCCGACGACACAGTCGATGTCGCGCGGCGAAAGGCCGCTGCCGATGCAGGCGCCGCCGGACGTCGGGTTGGAGGAAGTCACAAAAGGATAGGTTCCGAAGTCGATGTCGAGCATCGTTCCCTGCGCGCCCTCGCAGAGGATGGACTTGCCCTCGGCCTTCGCCTTGTGGAGGAACGGCACCGTGTCGATGATGTACGGCGAGAGCTTCTCCTTCGCGACCTTGTAGATCGCCGCGATTTCGTCGGCGTCGAGCTGGTAGTCCTTGATGGTGCAGCCGGGCACTTCGAGCGAGTCACCTTCGTCCACGCGCTCGGCCCGCAGCATGCGGAGCTTCGCGTTCGTCTCAGCGACCTGCTCGCGCACGAGCTCGAGGAAGTTGCCGGCAAGCATGTCTCCGCAGCGGAGCCCGGTGCGGCTGACCTTGGCCGCGTAGGCTGGCCCGATCCCGCGGCCGGTCGTGCCGATCTTCTTGCCCTTCGGGCGCGCGGCCTCCTCGGCCTTGTCGAGCGCGCGGTGGTATAGCATCACCATCTGCGTGCGGGTGGAGATGAAGAGGCGCCCCTTGGGCTCGACGCCGCTTTTGCGCATCTCCTCGATCTCCTCGATGAGGTCCAGCGGGTTCATCACCACGCCGTTGCCGATAACGCACTGCTTGCCCTCGTGGAGTATCCCGCTGGGGATGAGGCGCAGGACGCGCTTCACGCCTTCCGCTATGACCGTGTGTCCCGCGTTGGAGCCGCCCTGGTAGCGGACGACTATGTCCGCCTTGTCCGTCAGGACGTCAATTACCTTGCCTTTTCCTTCGTCGCCCCACTGCGAGCCGATCAAAACCGTATTCATGTTCAGAGAAATCCTTCCTGAACGCGCCATTTTGACGCGCACGGTTGATAATTATACCAAAAAACCGCCGCCACTTGAAGCGCACATTTAGCCGGGCTAGTGCTTATTCAATCTTGTGCCTGGAGTGAACGGCATGCAGCGTTGTCCCGGCCCGATCCCAGAGCGCGTCATCGATCTTCCGTACATCATATTCGCCCTTGGCGATGAAATACTCGATTATGCAGTCGACCTTCTTGCTGCGCGAAAAAGCGAATCCGGCGCTCGCCATCAGTTCTTTCGTTTCGGCAAGCGACAACCCCATACCGATAGCAAGGGCCATTGTCTCTCCTTTGTTCGGTCTCTTGATGCCTGCTATGCTGGAAATCTTGGAGAACTCCTGGCGGCTCATATCTATCTTCTTGTAGACATCCGAGTTCTCGAGGCCTTTTTCGCGCAGCATACGGCACAGCGTCCGCGGGAACGAATCGGCCAGAATAAAACTGCCCACTCCATCCCAGCCGATCGCATCCACTGCGTCTTCTTGCCGCAGTGGGGGCGGCTCGGGTTCAGCAGGTTCCGCGCTCTCGGGAATTGGCGCGGGATACCGCTTCTCCACGTCCTCCATGATTCTGGACAGCATTTCTTCCATCATCAGGTCTGTCTCGACATGTCTGCTCATTTCACACACCCCTTTCCCTTCGTTGGCTTCTTGCCCTTTGCGCTCCCCTTCACAGGCTTCTTCGCCGTCTCCACTTGATTAACCTTGGTCTTGGCCTTCAACTCGGGAGCAACCGTCTCCGACTGCAAGTCTGCAATTAGACGCGAAATTGCATCTGGAGCGCCATAGTGCCCACGGTCCTTCGCCACCATGTAGAGCCTCAGAGCCTCGCTCATGTCCTCCGCAACACCGACGCCTCGCTCAAAGCACATCGCAAGGTAATAGTACGCATATCCGTGCGGATCGTCGTCTGTCGCCTCGCCGATAAGGCCAACTCCTACCGGTATGTTCCTGTACGCCACCCACGGGCCCTCGCCCATGGCAAGCCTGTAGCCAAACTCACGCTTGACCGAAGTGCAGCCGCGCCGAAGGCCCTCCCACATCCAGAAAACGGCCGAGCGCATGTCGAAGGATGGAGACTTCTCGTCCTCGTACATGTGCGCCAAGCTGTAGCAGCAATCGCCGTTGCCGCTCATCGCGCCGCGTTGGAACCAAAACAGCGCAAGCTTCTCGTTTGGCTCAACGCCGTGTCCGTGCGCAAAGCAGTCGCCCACCAGCCCGCACATTTCGCCATCGCCGCCAACGGCCTTCCAGAACATCTCCTTCGTGAAGTATCCGTCCTCGCAACGATCATACCGCGACTTGCTCCCTTCAACCAGAACCCGATCGGCATCCGGAAGCAGCGAGGCCATCGTGGCGATCGCGGCGTCCAGCTTTTCGTCGGTCATCATCGGACGCCGCGCTATCTTCTCCGCGAGTTCTTTGTAGTGGGTTTTCCCCGGCTCGACCGTGAAACGCTGCGCGAGATAGAGTGCATCCTCGCGCGTCATCTCCTCGCGCTCTATGCGCTCGCGCTCGGTGCGGTATTCGTCGAGATCTTCGCCTTCGCGCATGTACTTGCTGCCCCAGAACGCTACGCGAAGCCGCTTCTTGGCGCCGTTAGGCGCAGACTCGTAGATGGACTTCCACTCCTCGTCGGCGCAGATCTCCGCCGTCGCCTTTTTCATCGCCTCTTCCGTAAACCTCATCCTTCCCTCCTTAGTGGTGTTTCCACTGTGACTATTTTCCAATTAAACCGATTGCGTCTTCCACTTCCTCAAGCGTCTGCCGTATGCGGTCCGCGCGTGGAATCTCGTCTATGCGACGGAACAGGCACCGTCCCTTCTCGAGATAGCGGCGCGCCCTGTCCTTGTCCGACTTCGCGAAGTCGAGCGTGTTGCAGAGCCTATCCGCCATCTTCACGGCGAGTATCCCTGGAGATGCGGTATCCGCGACTTTTCGCATGTACTCCGCTTTGAGCGCATCGTATTCGCCGTCGGAAATGTTCTCCGGCGGAATGAACGAAAGCGCGCGGACTCCAGCAAGCACCTCGTCCCCCCACCTGCCGCCTGCCTCGACAATATCGCCCGCAATCGAATCGCGGTCTTCTGGCCTTGCGTCCTCAAGAAGGTCGTGACCCCATGCGACGCAGAGGCTCACAACGTCGTTTTCCTCGTTGAGCCCCCATTTCTTGAGCAGCATCTCGTAAACTGCCTGCGGATGGACGATGTACGGCCTGCCGTCCGGCGGCTTGCGGAACACGCCCTTGTGTCTCTCGTACGCAAGCACAGCAACCCGCTGAACCGCCACGCGCTTCTCCCACAGCCCGCTTTCGACCTCTTCTTGATAAATCTCGTATACATCGCTTTCCGGGGCAGGCACGCCAGGCATAAGGTTAGGCCGATAGACTTCTACGCCAAACTCCTCCAAGACCGGCTTCATTGCGTTGTTCTTTAGCGCAAGGGACACTCCGCTGATTCCGTCCTTGTCACTGGCATATAGCTCGGCAAGAGGATTCCTGCCGCTGCGTTTGTAGATGTACAGCAGTTCGCGGACGACATCTGGCGGCTCCCCACAAATCGCGTCGCTTACGAGATTCTCACTGTCGTATCCTATCCAGTCAAGACCGCGCTGCGCAACCAGCTCCTCCGCCCTTTCCTTTGCATCCAGTTGTTTATGCTCGTTATCCATTATCGCATCCTTTCGTTTACCGTTTAGCAAAACCTATGCCAAGCAAAATTCTACACAAACATGTGCTTCGTGATTACTCGCCCTCTCAGAATCTGACATAACACTGGCAAATTTTGACAACATGATGATTTCTGCTACTTGTCCGCCTTCGCTTCTGATTTGATCAGCTCCAACAACACCCTGTCGAACAGCATCTCGGTCTTGCGGCATTCGCGCATGCTTAACTCGCCAACGACAAGAACCGCAATCTTCCATCTGCCGTACCAATGCAACTCCGTAAGAAGCCAATCAGTAAATTCATCGACGCTTTGCGCAAAGAGGTCAACCGCTTCATCCGCATCGGCCAGCCCACCGGCAGCATTCACCTCATAATGAGCGCACCAGGCTTTTGATCCAACGTCAATATAGCAACAGCACCTGTCGACCATCTCGGCAAGCGCATCATCATCAGAACCGACGAACACAAAAGAACTATCGGCATTCACGGGACGTTCGACGTAACGCTCCCATTTAAAGCCGTGCCGCTCTGCCATCGCCTTTACCGCCAACCCAACACCAGTCGTCTCGTCTGTCACAAAGACTATTCCTTCGTTCGGCTCGCTGTTCATGACATCACCTCCTTCTCGCCGTCCATTCTATCATTTCCGGATTCTCGCCGTGTCGCCAGCTGGCGACAAATAAGAGTCTTCGCCTGGGGCGGCCGTTCCCCAATCAGTCGCGCCGCGTCGCTAAGCGCAGCCCCCGGCGGAAGCCTTTCCGCTCTTGACGAAGTTTTGCTTGCCAGCTGCCTCGATGCACCACCTTTTCCTGCGTCTGTTTACTCAATACGAACCGGAAACCATTCGGCGAGCCGGGCGTAGTAGTCATGGAGTTCCGACAACCGCGCCTCCGACATCTCGCCGTCAACGTACTCTATTTCTGAAGCAGGAACGTCGGTCGTCACACTAAATCCGATTTGATTGTCCTGGCCTCTGAACAGGGTAAGACTGAAAAACGGGCGGTTGCCTCCATACGGGTCTTTCTCTGGGAAAGGTCCAAACCGACTAACCTTGCCCGTCATGAAATCGTGAACACCATCACGCAACGCCGCAACATCAGAAGCCAGAATGAATTCGGGGATGAACATGCATCCGTACCCACCCCCATTCTTCCATGCGAAACTCCGGCCGCACCCAAGGCCGTTTCTCCTGACGTGCTGGTCAGATGGCGCCACCCCGTCGTCGACATAGGCTGGGTCATCGCCATACTTGTCTATCCATACAGCAAGCGTGACCTCCTCGTTCTCAAACTCAAAGATCGTCTTGTCTTCATCGTATTCTTCCATGGCTTTTCTCCTTTCCGCCGCGCATTCTACCAAACCCCTGCACCCGCCGTGTCACCAGTCTGGCGACATTTCGGAATGCCCATGTGGTCAACTCGTTAGACCGGTATTCCTTATTGTATAATACCCAACGACCTCTCCTCCCAGGATTTCGCCAAAATTCGTCTGCGTGGTTAGCTTCCCACCATTGCCGAAGTTGTATATGATGATGTTCTGTCCGTAATACGTTGAACCGTGGGAAACCGTGTTCTGCGAGAATTCAACATTGACCAAGGCTTCGCCGATGATGGAGGCGAAACCCTCGGAAACGTCTGCAACTATTTCGCGCGGACGCTCCATATCGAAGATCAGAGAATGTGCCCCTTCGGATTTCAGCCATCCTTTGTCGAACTCAAGATACAGATTGCCGCGAAAGCAGTTGCGATGCTTTGAAGTCGGCTCGTTCAGGGTGAAGAATGCGGCACCAGTCTTTGGTTCTGACACAAACACGCGCTTCAGCACACCTCCGTATGCCGCATCATAGCGATCAATGCCAGAATATGGGCGTCCTTCATCACGGGCCAGGAGTATCTCGTAAAGCGACTCGAAGGTGTTCGCCGCATCATAGTCATCCTCGCAGTTCTGAAACGACGCCTCTCCCCCTATGCATTTAATTGGGAGTCCATCCTCTGGATCATATTTGTCGTCCCAAGCCGGGATGTTGCGGAAGCCGGCATCCAGCAGAAGCTTCATTGTAGGAATCTTTGACGCCATGCATGGCGACCATGTCAGATTCACCAGGCACTTCGACCCTGCGCGGCCTTCATCCCTTGAAGGATCAAAACCGTGCTTCAGGAAGAATTCGACAACCGCCATAAGTGAATCCGACTTGGGCAGGTCACTCTCTTCGGAGTATGACCCAAAAATAACTTCGGAAAGCGCATTGTCGTTTAATGAGGAGTCACTGGCCGCGTTTACGTCCGCACCCTCGCGGACCAGACGCTCCATTTCGGTGAAGTCAGGGCTAACCTTCGACGCTTCCTTGATAAGCGCCATGTCTATCTCTCTAAATCCCATTCACAACCTTCCATAAAGGCCCGGCGGATCTCTTGCATGGGCCATGCCGGTCTCCCGGCCCCTTGCCCTTTACGTCCAAGGCGGTGCTAATGCCATCCGCCGAGCCACAATTCTTTTCGCCGCGCATTCTATCATTTCCGCCTTGCCGCCGTGTCGCCAAATTGGCGACATTTGGTCACACTCGCACCCGTGACGGATCTGGGTTGAAACCCTGCTGCATGAGCTTGTTCCCCTCAAGCTCAAGTTGCGCGGCCCGCACGAGATCCATCGCGGAGCAACGGGAACAGCGAAGGCATTCCGCGAGAGAAAGCATCGCCACAGGGAGCTTCTGCGCGGCAGCCGCCTCCAACCAAGGTATAGCCTTTTTGCACACAGCGTCCTCGCGATAAATGTTGCCGAGGTTAGACTGCGCCATCGCGTTGCCCTTTCTGGCCGCCTTCAGGTACCAGTATTCTGCAGCGGCAAGGTCCTTGGCAAAGCCGTTGGTGCCGTCCTCATAGCCATAAGCTATGTCACACTGGGCGAGCTCGTCGCCCCTGAGCGCGAGGAACAGCAGAAGCTCACGGCCCTCTTCGACATTCTTCTTGCCATCAAGCACCACACGAAGCGCGGACAGCATCTTGCGGTACGGTCCATATGGAACGCGGAATTCTTGTTCGAGGACCGAACCAGCGTCCTTGACGCCAACCGCGCGGAGCGTTTGCTCCGCCATCGCATCGCCCGTGCGCATCGCGCGCAGAAGGTCGCGCCGCAGCTCACGTGAGATGTTGAACGTCGCGAGCCCCGACTGTTCATCGTATTCTTCAGCCATCTCCCACTCGCATAACTGCTGGACGCCGAGGATTCCCTTGTTGAAGTATAGGCGAAGCGCCTCAGATGCGCGGTCAAGAGCCACGCACGTACGCGAGTTGACGATCCATGGCGAGGCAAAGACCTGCCAGCTAAGATGTATAC
>JAEEGL014771841.1_pt1 | contig 12168 bp, 8 predicted proteins | sample 9134231 | NCBI WGS metagenome assembly JAEEGL01 (sample SAMN16246548, study PRJNA631951) | gut metagenome | biome: gut microbiome; feature: rumen; material: fiber-attached | host: Bos | place: Iran: Karaj | collected 2018-10
CGATCGCCGCGTCAATACTGGAGGTATTGCAAGGCGACGAAGTGCATGTCACGCTGCCGACCGGGTAATGTCGGCCGGAAAAGCATCCCTCAGATTGGGCATTTTATAAACGGATTAGTATTACTCGGCTTTCCACAGTCCATGGAGATTACAGTAGGCGTATACCGCAGTGACCTTGTCGTTATCCGCCAGAGCGAAGACAGCCTTCGGCTCGTCTCCCGGCTTCAGCGTCTTTCTCTGACGTCCCTGCTCCGTCTCCAGCATGATCCATTCGATGTAATGAACGTCCAGCATGGGATGAGCGACGGAACCGACGGAAACGGTGACGAGATTTCCCGACGTTTCACAGACGGGCACGTGCTTTTCGCCTGCGGCATCGGCCGTGTTGGGAATGAGCGCTTCCATCTTTTCTCCGCAGCAGACGCAGCGTACTCCGGAATCTTTGATGTGGGCGATGATGTTCCCGCAGTGCTTGCAGCGATAGAGAGTCATGACGATGTCCTCCGTACAGAGAGATTTGACAGTATCACTATACCTCAATCGGACAGCGCAAAAAAGGGCCAATTTGTAAATTTACGGCATCGGCATGCAGAAATCCGCGCGTCCTGCCGGAAAAACAGGATCGGGTATCGTTGACGCGCGGTTGACAGAGCCCCCGTTTTCCTGTATAATGAAATCGCAGTGAGATCAGATCGATGGAAAATCATCATGTCCGGGTCAGACAAGCCGCTCTGCGATCTGATCCATGAGCACGGGAAATCCGTATCACGAACTCTGCCACTGATCATTCATTCGGAAACAGGTTGCATATATGATGAAAGACAACATCGGCGGACATAAAAGCGAAGTTGAAAAAGGACTCATCGTCGACGGTATCGCGTATCTCTGCGCATTCGGCGCGGGCACCCTGCCGTTTCTTCGGATCGGCAATCCGTTTGCCGCTGCCGCGGCTTTTACGGCAGCGGCGACAGCGGTGCTTTATCTCTTTTCCGTCGTATTTTACGACGTGTCGATCTACGATCCGTACTGGAGCGCCGCGCCGCCGGTCATGCTCCTTGCCGTCATGATACGGTTCGGCTTTTGGAACGTGAACGCAGTTCTCATTCTCGCTCTGGTCGGACTGTGGTCGTTCCGGCTGACGGCAAACTGGCTGTCGACGTACAGGGGGCTCGGTCATGAGGACTGGCGGTATGCCATGTACAGGGAAAAATACCCGCCGCTCGTCTTTCAGCTGATCAGCTTCTTCGGACTGCATTTCGTTCCCACGGCCGTCGTGTACGCGGGCCTTGTCAGCGGACTTTTTGCGATACGGGAAACCGGATTCTCTCCCCGGTCCGTTGTCGGGATCCTTGTCATGATCGGAGCCGTGCTTCTGGAATTCTCCGCGGACAGGGCGATCCACCGGTTCCTGCGTGAACGCGGAGGGGAAGGGAGAACGTGCGACGTCTCCGTCTGGCGGTATTCCCGTCATCCGAACTATCTCGGAGAGATCTCCTTCTGGATCGGGCTGTACCTGTATTTTGCCGCGCTCCGTCCCGACATCTGGTATATGGGCCTCGGATTCCTTGCGGTCGTCTTGCTGTTCTTAACAGTTTCCATCCCGATGATGGAGCGGCACAACGCGCAGTGCCGCGCTGATTATGCCGCATACAAAAAGAGAACTTCCATGCTTTTTTTGCTTCCGCCGAAAAGAGAAAAGCCGCTCCGGGACAACAGCCAATGACAAAAGAGACCTCCTGCTATATAGAGTACGGAAGGATACGAAAAAAAGATCCCGCGGCGCCGCGGGATAACAAACCTTGATTTTCGGAGGCGTGTATGAGGAATATGGAAAAATACGAGAAGTATTTCACAAAGGAATATCTGATGGGCCCCAACTCGTTCAGACTGCTCGACGAATTGATCCGCAGAAGGCCGGAAAACGTCTGCTTTCACCGAACACTGGATCTGGGATGCGGCTATGCTCTGACGTCGATGTTTCTTGCAAACGAAACGGATGCGGAGCACGTTTACGCATTCGATCTTTGGATCCCCGCGACTCAAAACTACCGGAGGATACGGGAGAACGGTCTGGAGGACAAGATCATACCGATCCACGGGGATGCCCTGGATATGCCTTTTGCAGAGGAGTATTTCGATACCGTTGTCAGCGTGGACGCCTATCATTACTTCGGATGTAAAGAAGGCATATTCACCGGGAAAATACTGCCGTATGTCAAAAAAGGCGGTTATGTGATGATCGCCGTTCCCGGTCTGAAGGAACAGCCTCAGGGCGAGCTGAAGCAGCTTTTTGAGACATGGGCGGAAGGCGATGATTCGGAGCTTTTCAAAACCGCTGCCTGGTGGGAGAAGCTGCTGAAGGACGAGTGCGAAGACCGGTGCAGTGTCGAAGTGAAGGAAGCACAATGTTACGATATCGCCTGGCAGGAGTGGTTTGAATCGGGGCATGAATACGGCGCGCGGGATAAGTCGTTTTTGGATAAAGGTTTATATGATATCCTGAATTTCCTTCTGATCTATGTCGGAAAAGAATGATTTCGGCAAATTCTCTTTTCGGAGGATCACGGAAAAGAAGGAAACCAAGGAATCCCGTCGGAAAAGAATGATCGGCAGGAGGATCCTTTCCGGGGTGAATGACGGTCATTCCTCTATGTCCTTCCTTGCCAGCCAGCCGCGGAAGAGACCGCCTTCAAACAGGGAAATGATGAAGAAAAAAATGTCCGCGAACAGGATGAAGATGAACGATGGGATCAGGATCCGCGTATACTTTTTCCCGAAAAAAGCAGACTTGCGGACGGAAGCGCCCATGCGGATGAGATAGAACAGCACGCCGAGGTTGAAGTACAAGAGGAGAGCGGCGTTTTCCGCGAAGCTGATCCACGCGTCCTTCGGAAAGAAGCTGCCGGTACGGACCGCGCTCAGCACGGTGTTTACGATCAACAGCGCGATATCGACGATAAAAAGGATCCGGGTCACGTTCAGCATTACGCCTCCGCCGATCCCGACGCCTCCGCCCCATTTGAGGCCGGCGCGGGTGCAGAAGTGCTCGAAGCTCCGCATCAGAGGTTCGTTTTGCTTTCCTTCGATGAAACCGTTGTTGGCGACGCAGTAAACGCTGAAATGCAGATCGTTCTCCCGGCAGAACGCTTCCGCCTTCTCCATGAACCGGAGCACATGGGACGGTATGCCGTCCACGTAGAGCGGCACGCCGAACACAACGGCCCGTGCGTCTCTGAGCTGATCGAGGATGCGGCTGTGATCCGCCGGGCCGCGCAGCTTTTCCGTCACCTTTTTCCCGCCGACAAAAAGCCGCTGCAGGGAGAGAAAATACGCGGAGGCGCAGAAGCGCTTCTTCGGGCTGCAGTTGATGAATACCGTTTTCATAAAACCGCCTCCAGTTCCCCGATGTCCGAAAGGAACAGCACCTCGGATCTCTCATAGCCATCGTTCAGGGCATTGCGCTCCGCGCGGTACCGGAAGGTGGCTTTTTCTTCTTCGGAGATCTCTCCGTAGACGATCACCTTCCGGAGATCGTGCTTCCCGTAACGGAGTGTGTGGTGCATCTGCCTGCCCCGGTAGGTGCTGAAAGGCGTGGAGGTCCCGATGGAACGGTCGAGCACGTTTTTCACTGCGGAGCTGTATTCGCCGTAGAGATTCTTCGTGACGATCACAAGCTCGTCCGCCCGTCCGATGATCCGGCAGATCTGATATAGACTGTCCTTCATTCTGCATTCCGCCGGATGCCTGGTCCAGCAGCCGAAGCAGCCCTGACAGGGGGCGTATTTCCCGTCCGCCGCGATCATGCGGTCGCATTTCGCTTCGATCCTTTCGTCGTATGTACGATCCAGATCGTGCAGGATCACTTTCATTCTTCCTCCTCCCCCTCCGCCGCGAGCACCGCGCCGTTCCATGCGCGCTCGAGGTGCTGTGCGATCAGAGCCTCGTCATATTCCAAAGCGTTGTGGGCGATGATGCTCGCGTATCCGTGGGCAAACAGCGCAACGGTCAGAAATACGTCCTTTGTTCTTTTGAGATCCATCCCCAGCCCCTCCCGCATGGCGGCAAGGACGGGCGCCAGTTCTTCGGAGCCGAGCATTTCGAGCAGGTTGTTTTCCTTCGCGTAGCCGGACTCGAACAGAAAGCGGAACAGCTGCGGCTGTTCCACGGCGAATCGGATGTAGTTGAGCCCGATCGCCGCGATGGGATCCTGCCCGGGCGGGACGTTCATCAGGTATTCCGTGTGCATCCGGTCAGCCTCCCCGTAAGCAGCACGTTTCAGACTGTCGATCGTGGCGAAATGATACATTACGGGCTGCGTGGAGCAGTGAAGCGCTTCGGCGACCGTTCTGGCATTCACCTGCCCGTATCCGTTTTTCCGGACGACTTCGACGGCGGCGTTCACGACCATTTCCTTTGTGATCTTCGTCTTCGGCGGCATCCGCGGATCCCCCTTTCGTTGAAATAACGATGATTATATAACGACCGTAATATATTATACTCCGTTTCGGCCGGTTGTCAAGACGATCCGGCGAAAATGTCCGGCTCCGGTTTCATAAAAAGTACGGTTGACACTTTCGGGGAAGGATGGTACAATAGGATCAGCTTGAAAAGAAACACGGCGGAAAGAGAGAACGGGAAAGGATCGCACTATGTCGGAAATACTCGGATTTGACAACAAGGAGCAGCGGACGCACCGGATCGTCAACACGCTTGACGGCAGCCTGACGCTGCGGGTGTATGCCGACCGCGCGGAAGGGAAGACCGTCCTTACGGTCAACGGTTCCCCGGTGCGCGAGTCGGACGCCGGAGAGGGGAAGGCCCCGTTCTTCCTCGGGGAAATCAGCCTCCCGCGCGGGGAATTCACGCTTTCGGCGGAGAGCGGATGCGCAGTCGGCAGGCTCCTCTTGGCGGAGGATGCTTCTCCCGGGACGGCGGAAGAATTCGACCTTCTCTGGATGAACCGGAAACGGGACGAGATCTTCGAGCGGGATCCCGTGAGCTATACGCCCGAGGTGCTCACGCTGCTGCGGCGTCACGGCTTTCTGTACCGCGAGCCGAGGGACACCGCGGACGGACTCGCTCCCTCCGGTGTCCCGCTCGGCGGGATGGGCTGCGGCAAGCTCGAGATCGCGTCCGACGGCTTGATGACCGCCTTCACGGGGAACAACAACCAGGACTGCCCCGTCTACCGGATGCCGGGCTCCTTTTTCGCGCTGTCCGAGGGCGGGGAGACGAGGATCCTGCGCTCCGATCCGCTGGGACTGCCGTACAAACCCGTGGCCTCTGTCCGGTCGGATCTTGAATTCCCGTTCGCAAGGCTGGATTTCTCCGATCCCGCGCTTCCCGTCTCGGCGCGGATCGAGGCCTTTTCCGCGCACATTCCCGGAAACGCCGCGGACAGTGCTTTGCCCTGCGTGTTCTTCGAGGTCGCGCTGAAAAACGGTTCGGATAAGGACGAGGACGCCGCGTTCTGCTTCTCCTGGGAGAATCTCGTCAACGTCGGCGGGAGCATGATGGTGCGCAACCGGGGAGAGAGGCTCCTGCCCCTGTGCTACCACACGTGGAACTGCTCCTATCCGTGGTCGGACCGCCGCGCGAACCTTTGTGAGCTGGACGGGCAGTCGCTGATCTTCTCTGCCTCCGACGACCGGGGGAATCCGTCCTCCTTCGGAGAACATCTGCTGTGGTGCTCCGAGGGCGACGCCGAAGCCGTGCCGGACCGTTCGATCCTGCCGGAGGACGAGCGCGCGTTTGCCGAATACCTCTCCGGTAAGACCGATATGTTCGCGCCTCATACGGATGAATTCCGCGCCGGCGCATGGATCGTAAGGCGCAGGCTCGAGGCGGGCATGTCGGCTTCGTTCCGGTTCGTCCTCGCGTGGTATATGCCCGTCCACATCGGATCGGACGGGCGGGATTACGGCGCCGCATACGCGAACCGCTTCTCCTCCGTCCGGGAGGTCCTCGCGTACGCCCTCGAAAACCGGGACCGGCTGTACGCCGAAACCTCCGGCTTCAACGCGATCATGCACCGTTCCTCCCTCCCCGCGTGGTTCGTCCGCCGTCTGCTCGACGACCGCTTCGTCGTCAACACCTGTTCGTGGTACGACCGGGAAGGCAATTTCTCGATCAACGAAGCCCCGACCGGAATGGCGGGCTGTCTCGGGACGCTCGATCAGCGCACGGCTTCGCAGGTTTATTACACGACCTTCTTCCCGGAGCTCGACGAGCGGGAACTGGAACTGTTCCGGCAGTCGCAGGCGGAGGACGGCATGTGCGCGCATGAGATCGGGTTCGAGGCCATGACGCTCGAAGCCCGCCCGTTCTCGAAATGGCCGGACCTCGCCTGCTCCTATGTGATCGAAGTCTTCCATCATGCACAGCGCACCGGGGACACGGAATTCCTGAAGCGGCACTGGCCGCATATGAAAAAAGCGCTCTGCTGGACCAGGACGCTCGACGACGCGGACTGCGGGATCCCGCTGCTCTGCACGGGGCGGGGCACGACCTACGACAACCAGTTCTGGCCGGGGATCAGCGCATTCATCTCCACCATGCAGATCGCGGCGTACCGCATCGGCGCGGGGGTCTCCCGTCTGCTCGGAGAGGACGGACAGGCCGAAGAATGGGAACGGCTTGCCCTAAAAGCTGCGGAGTATCGTGAAACGCATCTTTGGAACAAAGAGGGCGGGTATTACAACAACGTCTACGATCCGACGACGGACAAGACGGACGACTCCTGCTTCATCGCCTCTCTCGCCGGAGAATGGGCCATCCTGCGCGCCGGCCTCGAACCCGTGATCCCGAAGGAGCGGATCGGACAGATCGCCGCATCCGTCGCGGAGCAGTGCGTCGGGGACGAGGGCATCACCGATCAGGGCGGACGCCGATACGAGACCGACGGATTTTTGCAGTACCCGATGGCCTATCTCGCCTCCGCGGCTCTCTACGGCGGGAACGCGGAAACGGCCTGGCGGACGGCGGAGGTCACCGAACGGGTGATCTCGCGTCCGGGCGTCTCCACGCATTTCGATCAGGGCCTGACCTATAAGTACACCGGCGAGCGCCACGGCCTGCCCTACTATATGACGGCTCCGGCTTCGTGGAACATGCTCGAAGCGCTCTCGGGCGTGCGGGCGGATCGGCTCCGCGGAACGCTGGAGCTTGATCCGTACCGGACGGGCGGGCTTCGGATCCCGGTCTTTTTGACGAACTGTGCGTTTGAACTGATCACCTCGGAGAACGGAGAGGAATGGACGCTCTCCCCGCTGCGATCCGACAGCAACATATGCTTCCGCTCTCTGACCGTCCCCGGCCGGATGACCCTGAACGGCAAGCCGGGAGAATTTAACGGAAAGCGCACCGTGTTCCGGGAAGAATTCGATCCGGGACGGGAAACGATCGTTTTGAGAAGAGAGGAAAACTGAGAGGAGGGCGGGCAGATGGAGTGTCTCGGCATCCTCGATACCTGCGCGGTGTTCGAATGCGGGTACACCTCGTTCCTCCCTCACACCTAACCCGCTTTCCCGATATTCCGGCAGCACGAACAAACGCCGTATGCGGTCCCCGTCGAGCGTCCCGGCGGCCGCGTTTATTCCGCCGGCTTTGACGACGTAGGTTCTGCCGTCCGAGACGTCTTTCCGGACGGCTTCATCTCCGTGAAGCTCCGGAAAAAACCGGACGGCTTCCTCCGGACAGTATTTCGCATAGGTCTCCCGGATCGTTTTCCGGATCAGCCCGCACAGCTCGGGAACCATGTCCCCGTCAGCCTGTAAAACAATCGGACCGTCCGTCCCCGTCTTCACCATTGTCCTGTTTCCTTTCCCGTGATCTGCCTGTCCCGGCGTTCGGATATGGTTTCGTTTATTCTACCGTATCGCGGGAGCATACGCAGGGGGAAAGACGGAAAAGGAGTTGTCCTGTGTGAGAAATACATAGAAATTCCGGGATTTTTTACCGAAAATATTGCAATCTGCCGGGAAGAGTGTTATAATATAAACACTTTTCAACGGAGGTGAATACAATGCGAGACAAATGGTCATCCAGAACTACCTTTATCCTGGCTGCGGTCGGATCCGCGGTCGGTCTGGGCAACGCGTGGCGTTTCCCGGGGCTGGCTGCCAAACACGGCGGCGGAGCCTTTCTCTTTGTGTATATCCTTGCCATGCTCCTCATCGGCATCCCGCTTTTGATGATGGAAATCGCGATCGGCCGCCGTACCCGTCAGGGAGCTCCCGGCGCGATGCGCGCCGTAAATAAAGCCGGTGAGCATGCCGGCTGGATAGCGGTTTCCAACGGCATTGCGATCGGCATCTATTACGCGGTCGTCTTCGCGTGGGTCATTCTGATGTTCCTTCTGAGCTTCAAGTTCGCCGGCTTTACCGGAGACACCGAATCCGCCAGCAAGCTGTGGATCACGACCATCAACACCACCGGCACCACTTCGGGCTTTACCACCGTCTCCTGGCCCGTGCTCGGGTGTCTGCTCGTCGCCTGGATCGCCTGCTACCTGTGCATCCGCAACGGCACGACAAGCGTGGGCAAGGTCGTGAAATACACCGTATCCCTTCCCGTCATCTGTCTGCTCATCCTCGCGATCCGCGGCTTCACGATGCCCGGAGCCATGGAAGGCCTTGCGAAGCTGTTCGTGCCCGACTGGAGCGCGCTCGGCGATTCCACGCTCTGGGTCGACGCGATCGGACAGGTCTTCTACTCCCTCTCCGTAGCCATGGCGATCATGTTTGCCTACGGCTCGTTCGTTGACGAAAAAGCGAATATCGCGGTCGACACCGTCATCATTGCGGTTTCCGACTTCGTCATCAGCCTGCTGGCCGGCATTGTCATGTTTACCACCATGGCCGGCGTAGGCATGCTCGACAACATGAGCGCGTCCGGCATCAGCACCGCGTTCATCATTTATCCGCAGGCCATCGTCAGCCTGACGAACATCCCGTGGATCAACGCGGCCTTTGCCTATGTTTTCTACTTCTGCCTGATCACCCTCGCCATCGACTCCCTGTTCTCCATCGTCGAAGGCTCGTCCACCGCGATCGCCGACAAGTTCAAGCTGGACAAGAAAAAGACTACCACCGTCCTCTGTCTGATCGAAGGCGTGCTCGGCCTGATCTTCGTCACCGGCGCGGGTCTTGCCTGCCTCGACATCGTCGACAACTTCGTCAACAGCTATACCCTCATCCTCACCGGCATTTTCGAGGTCATCATCGTCGGCTGGTGCTTCAGGACCTCCAAGGTGCTCGACCAGATCAACCTGAACACGAATAGCTTCAAGATGCCGAAGTGGTGGTTCTACCTTTCCATCAAGTTTATCTCCCCGGTCATCCTCACCGCTCTGTTTGTCTGGAACATCGTTTCCCTGTTCCTCGGCGGCGGTATTTACGGCGCGGGAGACGGATACTCCCTGCTTTCCAACATCATCCTCGGCTGGCTCATCATGGGCCTGAGCCTTATCTCCGGCTTCATCGTAAAAGGCATTGCCAAATCTAAGAATACTGCCGAAGAAGACGTGAGCTGGGACGATCTGAAGGACTGAATCCATATGCATGATCCGGCGGCAGCCGCAGCGAGCGGTCCCCGATCCTCCGAAAACGAGCCGTGCAGCACGAAAAGGGCTGCCCGGCTGCTTTTTTTGAGAGAACAAATTGTCCGTATTATTGCGATTTTCTGCCGGAACGGGAAACCGGTCCCGGCGCGGTCAACCGGCAGTGCCGCCGTTTTCGCCGCATACCGCATAGGGGATCAGAACCGCCTGCCGCAGCCCGCAGCTCTCGTATCCCGTCCGATAGCCGCGGAACCGGTTGACGAGGATGTTTTCCCGGACCTTTCCGCGTGCAAGCTGGAGATTGTTCAGATTGGAGCTGTACTCGACCTCGACGGTGTTCCTGCCCGGCCGCAGCAGGGAAGAGATATCCACGCGCGGGACGTTCATATTGACAGGATCGGTTTCTTCTCCGTTGATCCAAACCCGGACGCTTTCCGTTATGCTTCCGAAATCGAGGATCGCGCCGTCGGGCGTTTCAGCCCCGTCTTCTTCTCCCCACCGGAACTCGGCGCGGTAGAAGCCCTTGCCCGACACGGCGCGGCCGACGGCTTCGATCCGGTCCCACGGAACGAGCCGGTCAAGGAATACCCGGATCTCCCGTTTTTCCGTTTTTACGGCATACTCGTTCGTCGTGAGGTCGAGGAGGGTCTCCGTCCGCGTTTCGATCTCCTCGGAGGGCGACCGCGCTTCGACCGTCAGATCCCACCCGGTGATCTCGCGCGGAGGCAGCGTGCGTATGGCAGGATCGCCCGAAATCAGACGCTCCGCTTCTTCGACCGTTTCCAGCGCAAACAGCGCGACGTCGCCGGCCCGCAGGGAGACGGGGAAGCGCGTTTTTCCGCCTTCGATCCGGGCGGGACTCTTTTTCGGCTTTCCGTTCCACGGATCGATCGCATAGGGGATGAAACTCCCGTCCGCTGTGAGCTCCGTTTCGATGCTGTCCCCGTGCGGCGCGCATCCGTCCCCGTGCAGGGATCCGTCGCAGTAGTTGTAGACGTACACAAAGAGGTCACGCCCGTCTTTGCCCGTCCGGCGGACCTGGGTGAGCAGCTGGCGGTTCGGCGCGGCAAACCCGATCAGGGGGACGATTCCCATTTCGCGAAGCGCATCCGGTACCCCGTCCGCTGCGGAAACCGCGCGGAAGTTCGGCAGGGTTACAAGCCGTTCCATGAGACGGCGGAGTTCTTCTGAAGAATCGCCCTGATAGGGGGAGGAGACCGCCGCGCCGCCCAGAAGGATCACGGGCAGGCCTTCTTCGGCGAGCGCGAGGATCCGTTTTGCACCTTTCACGGGCAGATCGGCCTGCCAAAGGACCAGCGCCCTGTATCCGGCCGGTTCGAGAGTCCCCGTCCGCCGGTCGAACGAAGCGCCATCCAGGAGGGCGGGGCTGAAATAGTCGTAGGTATACCCGCTGTCCTGTACCGCGGTCGAGGGGAAGAACATGGGCTCGTGCTCGTGCAGCCAGTCCTTCTCGTTGCCGTAGACCATGTGCTGGCCGTATTTGACGTACGGCATCCCCAGATCGACTCCCGGCCTGCCCTCGCGCAGGAAGCTCTGCACGCGCCCGAGGTGGTCGTTGAGGAGCGCGTAATCCGAATACGACGGCTCGCGGGTCCCGAACTTATAGAAAATATCCATCCCGTTCCCGCCCTCGTACCCCGGCCAGACGGGCGTCGGACCGAACCGCGCCGCCCAGATATGCCAGACGATCCGGCTGAATCCGACCGAATAGAGGACGTACGCCTCCTGCAGATGCCTCTGGAGGGTATAACTGTAGTTTGAGTTGTCGAGCCCTCCCGTCTCCGCGGACAGGACCTTGTTCTGAAGGTGCGCGCCGCCGCTCCACAGGCGGTACATGTCCGCCTGGTTTTTCTGGTTGCGGTTCTCAGCCTCCGGACGGTCCACGACGGCAATGGGCTCGGAGATTTCGAGGTTCTTGCCGTAGGAGATCTGTACTCGCAGGGTCATTCCGCGGGTGTGCAGCCAGTCTGAGAACGGCGCGATGAATTCCTCCGTATACAGCTTCGTCTGCACGTCGTAAATGTCGTTGAGGATCCGTTTTCCCATCTCCCGGTCGGTTAAGCTGTACCGCCCTTCGAGATCGGCGTTGTCCTCCCAGTTCCAGATGCTCGTGTTCGGCGCGTCTGCTGCAAGGAAGAGCCACGGGAGCACGTCATATCCCTTCGCGGCGCGGAACCGCTCTTCAAAATCCTCCGTCCAGCTCGTGATCCCCGCGCCGGTGTTGTATTCGAGCGAATCCATGAAAATCTGCACGTCCCCCGCCCGGATCTTTTCGTTCAGGGCTTTGTCGTTCAAAACGTCCCGTTCGAGGTACTTCTTCAGCGCTTCGACGCCCCGCCGATCGAAATAGTTGATCGTGTACGACTTTTCCGCAGCGGGCGAAACCGCCTGAGCCGTCCCCTGAGCATAATAGAACATGAGGGTCCATTTACCCTGCGCAGGCTCTGCCGGGGCCGTCCATTCGAGACAGCCTTCCTTCACGAGCGGCGTCAGGTTTACGGCGCTATGAGGATCGTAAAGATTCTCCCCGGCTTTTCGGATCGCGGCGGCGCCGACAAAGACGGCTTTCTCTCTCAGCCGCTTGTCCC
>JAEEGL015037056.1_pt1 | contig 12168 bp, 9 predicted proteins | sample 9134231 | NCBI WGS metagenome assembly JAEEGL01 (sample SAMN16246548, study PRJNA631951) | gut metagenome | biome: gut microbiome; feature: rumen; material: fiber-attached | host: Bos | place: Iran: Karaj | collected 2018-10
CTTACTTGCTGAATATACGCTGGCGCCCGCCTCATTTACTATCACATACTGAAGCGGTGTCTCGCTTTCTTTTATGATATCGACGATCACCTGCTCGGACTCTCTCGAAGCCGTACCGTTACCCAAAGAAATAAGGTTTATTCCGTACTTCTTGACAAGTTTTTTGACCTCGGCCTTGGCTTCGGATATCTTGTTCTGCGGAGCGGTGGGATAAATGACTTTTGTATCAAGAACCTTGCCCGTTGCATCGACAACCGCAAGCTTACAGCCTGTCCTGAAGGCAGGGTCCCATCCGAGTACCACCTTGCCGGCAATAGGGGGAGCCATCAAAAGCTGTTCAAGATTCTTTCCGAATACCGATATCGCACCGTCCTCGGCCTTCTCGGTCAGTTCGTTTCTGATCTCACGTTCTATGGCGGGAGCGATAAGTCTGTCATATGCGTCGGTAATCGCTTCTTTTATGACGGGTGTCGTAAATTCGTTATCCTTTGTGATGACCATCTTGCAAAGGTATGTGATGATCCTGTCAACGGGAGCGACCACTTTAACGGTCAAAAACTTTTCGTTTTCACCTCTGTTGATCGCAAGGGTTCTGTGACCGAGCACCTTCTTAAGAGGCTCTTCGTAGTTATAATACATTTCATAGACCGATTGAGCCTTTTCATCCTTGGCTGTACTTGTAAGAGTGCCTTCTTCGAATGTGATGTTCCTTATATATGTACGATAATCCGCATTGTCGGAAACGCTCTCCGCTATAATGTCCATCGCTCCCTGAAGTGCATCCTTTACGGTCTTTACTTCCTTTTCTTCATTGATATATTTAAGTGCCTCTTCGACAACAGGGGCAGCCGCATCCATTTTAAGAATATATCCGGCGAGCGGTTCAAGACCTTTTTCTTTTGCAACCGAAGCTCTTGTCTTACGCTTGGGTCTGTACGGACGGTAAAGGTCATCCACAAGTACCTGTGTCTCTGCCGCCTCGATCTTGGCCTTTAATTCTTCGGTCAAAAATCCCTGTTCTTCTATGCTTGCAAGAACGGTTGCCTTTTTCTCTTCGAGATTTCTGAGATATGTAAGTCTTTCCGCAAGATTTCTGATCACCTCGTCATTTAATCCGCCGTGCTGCTCTTTACGGTATCTTGCGATAAACGGTATGGTATTGCCCTCATCTATAAGACGCACTACCGCCTCGACCTGCTCCCTTTTGATATTAAGCTCTTCTTTTAACTTTCCGATAATATCCATGTATAATAATCCTCCTATAGGGATATATGCATTAAATCATTATAGATAAAAGAAAAAAATGCTTCAAGTTTACATAAATTTTATAAGCCCGTTAATTGATATATTCGTGGCTGTATGGTAAAATTAATTAACTATGAACAGGGATACTTACTACTATGCCAAGATCAAAATAAGAAGCCGGGCAAAGGCTTTCGGAATAGCTGCCATTGCTTCGGCTATCATCTTTTCGACCGCGCCCTATATTGCGATAACATTGGGTTCTTTTGCAGTCATGTTTGCCATGCTCGGAAGAGGCGATGAGAAAAAATTTACAACCGACGGCATAGCCGCAATAGCTACGGGGCTGGCTGCGATATTGATAAGCACAGCAATCTTCTTAAGTGTCATATATGCACTTAAGACAAATGACGAATACAGGAAAAACGTTGGGGAGTATATGGATCAGATTTACGGCGAAACGTACATGGATCAATCCGGTATGAGCATGAGTGAAATGCTCGATCGATTACTCGGAGAAAGGACGGATTAATGGCTTCCCCTATAATAGGCCCTTTGTCGAATCTCGTTAACAGCGACTTTCAGAATTTAAGCCCTGACAGGACAGCTGCTGTCCAGTCGCCCAATACCGAGCAAAAACCCGTTATTGTCGAAAACGCGGGAGAGCCCACAAAAAAATCGCCCGGCAGACGGTCTTCGCCGGCCGAATGCGAAACCTGCAAGCATCGAAAGTATGTTGACGGTTCGGACGAGAATGTTTCTTTTAAATCTCCCCAGCACATAGATCCCGGCAGTGCGGGCGCCAGAGTAAGGGCTCACGAACAGGAGCATGTCTCCAATGCATACACCGATGCCGCTCAGAATAACGGCAAGGTAATAAGCGCGGTTGTATCCATTCATACGGCGGTCTGTCCCGAGTGCGGACGCACTTATGTCGCGGGTGGTCTTACCACCACAAAGATTAAATACTACGGCGACGACAATGCCTATCATAAAGGGCAGGATTTTGCCAATGCCGATATGTTTAACGGCGGTAACGTTGATATCAAGGGTTAAGGGTTAGTTATGGACGAAGGTTATAAGTCAAAGAAAATACGGGAACTGGCTGCCGATGCGCGCGGTCAGCTCATAGGCAAATACGGAGTCGCAATACTTGCGACTCTTATTGTGTCTTCAATAGAGATCCTGCTTACGCTTTTTTCGCAGGGGAACTCGATCACGATCAGTACCACGGGCTATCTTATGAGTCTTGTGATCACCGTTATAATCGATCTTCTTTTAGGTATACTTGTCTTCGGACAGGCAAATTTTTACCTTAAGATAGCCAGAGGCGACGAAAGTCTTGCTTTGATGGATCTATTCCGCGGAATAAGAGGTCTTACCGATAAAGCCATTCTTGTTCAATCAATTTTTACCGGCTTTTCCGTCATAAGTCTCATTCCTTCGGTGCTTATACATTTCGGAGTCGTATATATACCTAATGAATATTACTATTACTCGTTTATCGGAGTTACGGTCCTTGAGTTTATCATTATGTTCATATCCCGATTATATTTCGGCGCTTCTTTTTATATCCTTGCCGATCATCCCGAATGGTCGGTTCCCGAAATATTCAGGGAATCCATATATTTGATGAAAAAGAAAAAAGGCAGGTTAGCATTAACCTACCTTTCATGTATTCCGTTATTCATCGTAAGCCTTTTGGCCTGCGGGATCGGTGTTTTATGGTTCGCGCCGTTCTTTCAGACCCTTCTTGCGAATTTCTACCTCGATCTTATAAAAGAAGAACCCTGGACACCGAATAAATTCAACAAACCTACGAATTCTCCGGGGAACGATTCACCCACTTTAGATATTCGTTTATAAAAAGATCGATATCTCCGTCCAAGACCGCACCGGCATTTGCGTTTTCCGCACCGGTACGCGTATCTTTGACCATTGTGTAAGGCTGTAAGAAATAGGAACGGATCTGTGAACCCCACGCGATCTCTTTGATCTCACCGCGGATGTCGGAAAGTTTTTCGGCATTCGCTTCTTTTTTAAGCAGATACAGTTTCGCCTTCAACATCTGCATGGCCTTATCCTTATTCTGATACTGGCTTCGCTCGTTCTGACACTGTACCACTATTCCGGTCGGAAGATGGGTAATACGGATCGCAGATGATGTCTTATTGACTTTCTGACCGCCGGCGCCGCTTGAGCGGAACACGTCTATTCGTATATCTTCTTCGGGAATATCGATATCGAGATCCTCTTCTATATCGGGCATTACATCCATCGACACAAATGATGTCTGACGTTTTCCCTGCGCATTGAACGGGGATATTCTTACAAGTCTGTGCACACCCTTTTCGGATTTCATATAACCGTATGCATTAAGACCGTTTATCTGGAATGTAACGGATTTGATACCGGCTTCATCACCTTCGAGGAAATCAAGTTCTTCGACCGTAAAACCTTTACGGTCCGCCCACTTGCAATACATTCTGTAAAGCATCTGACACCAGTCGCAGGATTCCGTTCCGCCCGCACCGGCATTTAATCTCATGATCGCATTGCACTTATCATATTCGCCCGTTAAAAGATTCGATATCCTTAAATCTTCAAACTTCTCGATAAAGTCATCCATTTCGGATTTGACTTCATCGGGGTAAGAAGGATCCGTCTCTTCGGCTCCCATCTCGATAAGTGTCAAAATATCGTCGTATTGCTGCTTTAAGCCGAAATATGTCTCCTTAAGGTTCTTTAAATCCTTAAGTTCTTTCATGAGCTTATTGGACCTGTCCGGATTGTCCCAGAAACCGGGAGCTTCCATCTCCATCTCAAGTTCTTCTATTCTTTTTTCTTTTGCCTCGATCCCAAGGCTTTCCTCCATATCATTTAAAGGTTCTTCATAAGCCTGGATCTCGTTTTTCATGTTATCGAGAATTAACATTATGCTCCTAATCTGAATGCCTATTTGGCGGTTTTACCGTGGCACTGCTTGTATTTAAGTCCCGAACCGCAGGGGCATGGATCGTTGGGATAGATCTTTTTGTCTCTTCTTGTGGGTTCCTTTGCAAGAGTATCATCCTTATTGGTACCCGTAACCTTTGCTGCCTGCTCACGTTCAATGGAATTGCCCACATGAACTCTTGTAAGCATTGTTACGGTCTGCTCGCGTATACTCTCGGTCATATCCTCAAACATATCAAAGGCCTGAGCCTTGTATTCCTGAACGGGATCCTTCTGACCGTATGCCACAAGTCCGATACCGTCACGAAGCTGAACCATATCGTCGATATGTACCATCCACTTGGAATCTATGGATTTAAGCAAGACAATACGCTCGATCTCACGCATGATCTCGGGCTGCGGGAATTCAGCCTCTTTGGCTTCGTAAAGTTTTACAGCCTCTTCCTTAAGCTGCTGTAAAAGTTCGTTCTTACGGTTTCCTCTGATCCTTTCACGGGTGATGGGCTCAAGAGGGATAACGGGAAGAATGAGCTGATTCAATTCTATATAGTTCCAGTCATCGGCTTTCTGATCTTCACCGATAACCTGATCCACAGCACGCTCCACGACATCCGTGATCATCTTATAGACAACATCGCGCATGCTTTCGCCCTTAAGAACACGCTTACGCTCAGCGTAAATGATCTCACGCTGCTCGTTCATGACTTCATCGTATTCAAGAAGTCTCTTACGTGTTTCGAAGTTTCTGGACTCTATCTTCTTCTGAGCCTTTTCTATGGCTCTTGATATCATGGAATGCTGGATCTCCTGGCCATGCTCGATACCGAGATTCTGGAACATCACTTTCGTCTTTTCGGATCCGAAAAGTCTCATAAGATCGTCTTCGAGCGAAATATAGAACTTTGATGCACCGGGATCTCCCTGACGACCCGAACGACCTCTTAACTGGTTATCGATACGTCTGGACTCGTGTCTTTCGGTACCTATTACCTTAAGACCGCCTGCCGCACGTGATTCCTCGTCGAGCTTGATATCGGTACCACGACCTGCCATGTTGGTGGCGATCGTAACGGAACCGTGCTGTCCGGCCTGGGCTACTATCTCAGCTTCCATCTCATGGAACTTCGCATTTAATACCGTATGCTGTATACCCTGTTTTTTAAGGATACGGCTTAACTCTTCAGATGCTTCGATCGTGATGGTGCCTACCAGGATAGGCTGACCCTTTGCATGAGTCTCACAGATATCTTTTACTATGGCTTCAAGCTTCTCACCACGTGTAACATAAACCGAATCATCGTAATCTATTCTGATAACGGGCTTATTGGTGGGGATCTCGATTACATCCATGCCGTATATATCACGGAATTCCTGCTCTTCTGTAAGAGCGGTACCGGTCATGCCGGCTTTCTTTTCGTATTTATTGAAGAAGTTCTGGAAAGTAATGGTCGCAAGAGTCTTGCTTTCACGTTTGATCTTTACGCTTTCTTTTGCTTCTATCGCCTGATGAAGGCCGTCCGAATAGCGACGTCCGGGCATGATACGTCCGGTGAACTCATCGATAATGACGATCTCACCGTCTTTTACGATATAATCCTTATCCTTATGCATAAGGTTATTGGCCTTTAATGCAGTGATAACGGCATGCTGTATATCCACATTTTCGGGTTCCGCAAGGTTATCTATATGGAAGAAGTTTTCGGTTTCTTTTACACCGTTTTCGGTCAGGGTTATTACCTTATCCTTTTCGTTGACCACAAAGTCACCGTCTTCTTCTCTTGCAACACCCATAAGGATATCGAGCTTGCCTAAATCCTCCACATCCTTACCTCTGTGCATCTGCTTTGCCAGCATGTCTGCCATTGAATATATACTTGTGGACTTTGTGCCCTGACCCGAAATGATAAGAGGTGTTCTCGCCTCATCTATCAGGATCGAGTCGACCTCATCGATGATCGCATAATGAAGATCTCTGAGCACAAGGTCTTTCTCGTAAATTGCCATATTGTCACGAAGATAATCGAAACCTAACTCGTTGTTCGTAACATAGGTAATATCGCAGTTATATGCTTCCTGTTTTTCGGCCTGTGTCTGACCGTTTAGGGACACGCCTACCGAAAGCCCCAGAAATCTGTGGACTTCACCCATCCACTCGGCATCACGCTTTGCAAGATATTCATTGACTGTTACAACATGAACGCCTTTGCCTTCAAGCGCATTTAAATATACCGGCAGGATATCTGTCTGTGTCTTACCTTCACCTGTCTTCATCTCGGCTATCCTGCACTGATGAAGAATGATACCGCCTATGATCTGAACCCTGTAATGTTCTGTACCGATCACACGTCGTGTAGCCTCTCTTGCAACCGCAAAGGCCTCTACAAGAAGGTCATCAAGCGACGCTCCCTCCGATAATCTTTTCTTAAACTCGGGGGTCTTCGCCTGAAGCTCTGCATCGCTTAACTTAAGCATTTCGGGACGCATTGCTTCTATTTTGTCCACAAGCGGGATAATTCGCTTGATCTCGCGCTCGCTGTGTGTACCAAATACTTTGTCAAAAACACTCATAAAAATCTATGCCTTTCAATACTCCATAGCCTTTTCTTCGCCCAATGTAACTCTGAGTCCGCCCTGGCAGAGTGCAAGAAGCTCATCTTCACCGGGATATACGGTAATAGGTGCTATCCAGCCGACCTTGGCCTTGATCGCGTCGCATGTGGTCTTTCCGTATGCAATACCGCCGGTCAGGATGATCTGATCGACCTTACCGCCCAAAACCGTAGACATAGCGCCGATATCCTTGGCAACCTGATAATGGAATGCCGAGAATACAGCCTGTGCCGTAGGATCACCTTCTTTTGCCTTTGCTTCAACGATCCTTGCATCGTTGGTGCCGAGGTATGCATTAAAACCTCCGTTACCTACGAGCTTTTTGTATATTGTCTTTTCATCGTATTTGCCTGAGAAGCAAAGCTTTACGAGATCTCCGGGAGGAACGGCACCTGCACGCTCGGGTGAAAATGCACCTTCACCGTCAAGAGCGTTAAATACATCAACAACCTTACCGCCCTTATGAGCACCTACGGAAACACCGCCGCCCATATGTACGACTATAAGATTTAAGTCTTCGTATTTCTTTCCCACTTCCTTGGCATAACGCTTTGCTACAGCCTTCTGATTAAGTGCATGGAATACACTTCTTCTGGGAAGTTCCGGAACACCCGAAAGTCTTGCGATGTCTTCAAGCTCATCCACAACAACGGGATCTACGATATACGAAGGAATGCCGAGTGAATCACCGATCTCCTTGGCTAAGATCCCGCCGAGATTGGATGCATGCTGTCCCTGCTTTCCTACGATAAGGTCGTTAAGAAGAGCATTCGATACCTTATATGTACCGCCGGGAATGGGCTTTAACATACCGCCTCTTCCGACGATGAAATTAAGCTTCTTAAGATCAAAATCCTTTTCCTTAAGGATATTTAAGATAACTTCTTTTCTGAAATCCTTCTGTTCAAAGATCGAACCGTACTGTGCGATCTCTTCGGTGGTATGGCGAAGAGTCTCTTCAAATAAAAGTGTCTCGTCTTCGAAAACACCGATCTTTGTGGATGTTGAACCGGGATTTATGATTAAACTTATGTAAGACATATTTTTCCTCCTGATCGATCAAAGCTGCTTCATGGACTCTGCAACAACGGCTGCGAGTGCTATGGAGTTTAACTTAACTTCCATTGTATCCGAACGGCTTGTAAGGATTGCCGGTGCACTTGTACCCGTTAAGATACAGCCGTTCTTGCACTTTGTGGTATGAACAAGTGTCTTATACACAAGATTTCCTGCGTGGATATCGGGGAAAAGAAGGATATCCGCATCACCCTGGATCTTACGCTCCGTCGCACCCTTGTGTTTTGCTGCTTCAGGCTCGATCGCAAGGTCCATTGAAAGAGGTCCGTCAACGATGCAGCCCGTTATCTCTCCGCGCTCATTCATTCTTGTAAGCTCTGCAGCTTCAACGGTGCAAGGCATCTTGGGATTTTCAACTTCGACGGTTGCCAAAGGTGCAACCTTGGGATTCTCAATACCGCAGGCATTACATACCTTAACGGTGTTATTGATGATATCAACCTTCTGCTCGAGTGTGGGATAAGGTAAGAATGCCACATCCGTCAAGAAGAAAAGATGGTCAAAACCGGGAATTTCAAATACACAGACATGTGAAAGCGTTCTTACGTTGGGGTTTCTTAAGCCGACTTCCTTATCAAGAAGTCCCTTAAGGAATGATTTTGAATCGATAAGACCCTTCATGTAGATATCGGCCTTGCCTTCATGGACAAGCTTAACTGCGGTAAGCGCAGCTTCCATCGTGTCCTTTACATCGATTATCTCATAATCCGAAAGATCCATATCGATCTCTTTTGCGATCTCGCGGATCTTGTCTTCATCTCCGACAAGGATCGAATTGGCTATGTTTTTTTCTTTTGCGGCCTTAACTGCCTCAAGCACGGGTGTATCCTGTGCGCAAGCAACGGCAACGGTCTTCATAGGGAATGTTGTTACCTTACTTAAGATTGCATCAAAATTCTTGCTCATTTATATCCTCCTGTAAACGGCTCATTTTACTTTTTTTAGTACTTTGAGCCCATTTTTCATAAAAAGCCATCGTTAAAATAATAACACCCAAACCTTACTCTGTCCACTAAAAAAGGGAGTCCCGATCACGAAACTCCCTTACTTTTGCGTAAACTTTTTGTAAACTTTTTTCTTATCTTAATTTCTTAAGTTCTTCGGCGTTATTGTTCATCTGCTCAACGATACCCTGAACTTCTTCAACGATCTGCTCGTTCTGTTCGGTAGCTTCACAGGTTGTATTGGAGTGAGCGGAAACCTCTTCGGTAATGGCCGAAATGGTCTGAATGCTGTCCACGATCTCCTGGTTGGCGGTAGCGAGCGTTCCGACTATCGTGGAAAGTTCGCCGGAATTCGTGCGGATATTTCTGATGCTTTCAACTATCTTCTCGAAGCTTTCTTTCGTGATATTTGCCGATTCGTTCTGAACCCTGTTGCTCTCGACAAGTGAATTGATAGCATCCACAACTTCGTTCATTTCTTTTGAGATTCCGGCAATAAGATCGCTTATGTTGCCCGTAGCCGTCTGGGTCTGACCCGCAAGATTCGAAATCTCGGTTGCGACAACCGCAAAACCTCTTCCGGCTTCACCCGCTCTTGCTGCCTCGATCGAAGCATTAAGTGCAAGAAGACTTGTCTGAGAAGCAACGTTTTTGATAAGTTCGACTATCGACTGCATCTGTGCGGTGGAAGCCTTAAGCTCATCAACTTCCTTCATAACTGAATTGCCGGCATCTTCCGATACCTTTGCCTGATCGATAAGCTTGCCTATCGTATCGCGGCCTTCATGACAGGCATCTACGGTAACAACAACATCATCGCCTATAGAGTTGGCGGCTGCAGTAACCTTATCGATCTGTGCCTGGATCTCTTCGGTCTTATATAACTGTGTCTGAACAGACTCTGCGGTATCTCCGGTTCCTGACTGGATCTCCTGCATGGATGATAATGTTTCCTGGCTGGATGCGGCCAACATCGTCATCTTATCGGAGATCATTGAAACCTCATCGATAAGATTTCCCGAGATTTCCATAACGCTTGAAAGCATACCCTCGGTCTTCTTGCCTGCTTCGTTGATCGTATCAACCTTCCTCTTGTTTAGCTTAACAAGTATATTGCTTACCACTATTGAGAATATCGACACAAGGATCATCAGAGCAAGTTCTATTTCCATGGAAGCAACGGCTTCCTTCTGCATACCGCTCTTGACCGCAAAAAATACCGCATGGATGACTGCTATCGTTGCCACTCCGATCGATATGTTTAACGAAAACTTAAAATCGGAAAACAGCATCAGAACAAACATCATAGGGATCGCATATACGTATACCTGCTGTTCATAACTTGTAAAGCAGCTTATGGCATAAAAAACCCCATATCCTATACCCATCACATGCCTTATGAGTACCGCCTCCGGATCGCCTTTATATATGACCCAACAGCCGATCATCGGGCCGATATCCGTTACCGCAAGAAGTATAAATACCAAAAGAGCTTTGGACCCCTGCAAAAACTGGACAAGATATGCCAACAGCAATACGACTGTTACAACGGTATATAACTTACATGCTATCCCGTTGATATAAGCTTTTTCCGAACCCTTATTATTCATAGGCGACCTCCAAAAATACAGTTTTCGTATCATAGAATATACATATTAAAAGTGTAACACATTTTCTTTGATTTGTAATCATTTTTCAGATAATTTTGTCTTTAATAATTCGTTACGCATGTACAATTTGCGTTATCTGCACACAAAAAGGACCGCGAAACTTCGCGGTCCCTTAAGAACGTTTTATTACTTATTGGCAATTGCGGCCTTTAAGCTTTCGGTAAGCTGAGGAACGATCTTGTTAAGATCTCCTACGATACCGTAGTCTGCAACATCAAATATGGGAGCATCCTCATCCTTATTGATGGCAATGATGATACCTGATTCTTCCATACCTGCAACGTGCTGAATGGCACCTGAAATACCGATTGCGAAATATACGTTGGGACGAACCGTCTTACCGGTCTGACCAACCTGTAATTCCTTGGGCTTCCAGCCCGAATCAACAACCGCACGTGAACAGGAAACCGTTCCGCCGAGTACTGCCGCAAGGTCCTCAAGGATCTTGAAGTTCTCGGGTGAACCTACTCCACGGCCGCCGGATACAAGGATCTTGGCGTCCATGATATCTGCAACGTCGTTAACCGCCTTAACGACTTCCTTGATGGTAACGTATCTGTTATTGGGTGTGAAGCCGGGGTTATACTCGATAACTTCAGCCTTGGCTCCCTTAACGGGTGTGATCTTCTGCATAACGCCGGGACGAACCGTAGCCATCTGGGGACGGTTGTAAGGGCATGCGATCGTAGCGATCGTGTTTCCGCCGAATGCAGGACGGGTCATGAGGAGCTGGTTGTGAAGCTGCTCATCTTCCTTACCCGGGATGGGAACGAGCGGGAAATCACCGATCTCAAGTACTGTACAGTCTGCGGTAAGACCTGTAGCTACTCTTGCGGAAACCGTAGGACCAAGGTCACGGCCGATGGCTGTTGCACCGACTAACATGATCTCGGGCTTGTATTCGTTGATGACCGAAGCAAGTGCGTGTGCGTAAGGCTCGGTCCTGTAATCCTTAAGTTCGGGATCGTCAACAACGATAACTTTGTCTGCGCCGTACTCGGCGAGGCTGTCGGCAAGATTCTTAACGCCGGAACCGATGAGAACTGCGGTAACGTCTGTCTTTAAGGGCTCGGCAAGCTCTTTAGCCTTTCCGAGTAATTCATAAGCGATGCCGCTTACCTGGTTGTCTACCTGCTGCGCAAATACATAAACGCCTTTGTACTGCGCGATTACATCTTTACTCATATTCATAATTTTTCACCACTCTTCCTTTACTAAATTACGTGCTTTTCCTGTAACTTGCCGACGATGTACTTAACTGCATCTTCGGGTGATTCGGGAACGACCTTTTCGCCTGCGCCCTTACGAACCTTGTCGGATGCCTTGGCGATCTTTGTGGGTGAACCGTTAAGACCGATGTTGCCGTCGTCAACATCCTTTAAGTCTGCACGTCCCCATGTGGTAACCTCTGCCTTGCATGCATCGAAGATTCCGCCGGGAGTCATGTATCTGGGCTCGTTTAATTCGGAAAGAGCCGTGATAAGGCAGGGCATCTGAGCCTCTACCATGTGATATCTGTCGTCGTACTGACGCTTTACGGTAACCTTGTTTCCGTCTACCTTGATCTCTTGTGCATAGGAAATTACCTGAATTCCAAGGTACTCGGCAATCTGAGGACCAACCTGAGCGGTATCACCGTCGATATCCTGACGGCCTGTGATAATGAGATC
>JAEEGL015606209.1_pt1 | contig 12168 bp, 8 predicted proteins | sample 9134231 | NCBI WGS metagenome assembly JAEEGL01 (sample SAMN16246548, study PRJNA631951) | gut metagenome | biome: gut microbiome; feature: rumen; material: fiber-attached | host: Bos | place: Iran: Karaj | collected 2018-10
CCCGTTGCTCCATTCGTTCCGGAAGAATAACATCACTGTATCGGCTGAACCTTTTCGTTGTGCAGGAATATGATGATATCCGACAATCCGCGGATATTGGTGTGTTTTCCTTTCGATCCGTAAAGGGAAAGTTCTTTTCCCATAAACACCAAAGAAGTTGAATGGCCGCCGTCCAGATTGTAGGCAACTTTTACTCCGTATCTCTGCATCACTTCCGCTGTCATCATATAGGACATCTGATTCAAGCGGTCTCTTTGCGTTACAAGCGTCACATAATGGTAGGGATCCGTATATCCAAACACCACACGCATTGTGATAACAGTTTCACCTTTTTGCTTATATACAATGGAACCGTCTTTGATCAGAAGCGGACCAAAGGAAAAGCTGTCCTTGACCCCTTTAGAAACCAGCTGCTCTGCATGAATTTCTCCTTTTGAATAAACATTCAGAGTTCCTTCCGGCATAATAGCGAGGGTTGTTGTTTCATCCCTGTCATAGTAGGTTATGCCGTTTCTCATCATAACAGCTTTTCTGTTGGAAGTATACCCAATATAATCGCCTGTAAAAGCAACAACCGCGTTTGCTTTCCTTGCCTGCACTTCCGGAAGTTCCGTTATCATGCGTATTACGGTTCCCTTCGCTTCCGGATTTGTAACCCGTCCTTCCGGAAGAATTCCTGCCCTGGCAATCATATCCAGCCGAAAAGGTCTTCTTTCTACTGTGTCATCAATAAAGATCGTCACCGCTCCATTTGAATCCAGATACAACCATGGGCCCAACTCGCTGTTTTCGCCTTCAATATATGCATTTGCAACAGGATTTTTGACATTCTCTGTCGCTTTTTGAGGATCTCCATCCCATCCTGTCTCCATGACTAAGGTATCCGGATTCCATTCTGCCGGTACTATTCCGCACACATTCAGTGAACCATCCAGCCTCATTCCTATGGTATGGTACGTTCCAGCGGCAATCGCAGCAATTTCCGTCCAATCCGAAACTTCACACTGGCCTGCTTCGTTATCCCCGCAGGCAACCACTGTTCCGTCTGCTTTTAATCCGACGGTATAACAGGCTCCGCAGGAAATTGAAATAATATCTGTCCATTCCGACACATCGCACTGTCCGTAAGAATTATCGCCGCAAGCAACCACTGTCCCGTCTGCTTTCAGTCCCGCCGTGTGCCAAAGTCCGGCAGAAACTGCCGTTATATTTTCCCAGGCTGAAACATCGCATTGTCCGTGATCATTGTTTCCGCAAGCTACTGTATAGCCACTCTGTTCCAAACCTACGGTATGCCAGGCACCCGCTGCAATGTCTTTAATTCTTAGCCATTTATCAACTTCTAGCTTTCCGTAACCATTGCTGCCTACTCCTGTCACCCTTCCGTTTCCGGTTAAAAAGGCGCAATGTGTTATTCCGGAAGCGATATCCACGACATCGGTCAAAGCAGAAATTTTCTCTTCCTCTCCAAAGGTTTCACCTGTCGTAATGACCTTCCCGTCTTTTACAAAAAAGACGCTGGCCGGTCCGGAAAAAACTTTTTCTGCCTGTTCCGTAACATCGGAATATCTTGTATCCCCTTTGATCCAGGAAGAACTTGTTCCTGCCGCCGCAATATGCCATGTGCCTGCCGCAATACGATCCTTGGCATCGGCACAAATCAGGATTCTTTTTTCCTCTCGCGCCTTAAGCAGATCTTCCGCTTCTTTTTCCGCCTGCTCAGTTCCAAGCGCTTTCAAAGCCTCGGCAGCCTCAAGATAGTTGTTTCCATTAAAAACAGCTCTTGCCTGATTTAAATTGATTCTTTCCCTGATGAGTCCGGCTCTGCTTTGTGAATCCTTATAATCTCCAAGCGCCAGAAATGCCTGCTCTGCGTCCTCATCTTTTCCTTCCTGCTCTAATTGGTCTGCTTTGAGGTATGCTTCCTCAATCCTTTTTTCCTCTTCCCGCTGAATGGCTTCCTGTTCTCTCCGAAACTCTTCTTCCCGCTGTAATGCAGCCTCCTTCTGTCTTTCCCCGTATTCTGCCGGTAGTTCTTCCGCTAGTGCAGCGGCTCTTTCCAGGTCTCCTGATTCCAGCGCTTTTTCAAATTCTTTTCTCCGCAGATCATCTTTTAATTCCGTCAGTTTCTGACTATAACCCGCAGAAAACGGGTTTCCATCCATGGCGTGAATGGCAGAATCAATTTTCCTGCAGGATTCTTCATAAGCGGATGCCCGGACATCTTCAACAGCTGTCAGATAAATATTTTGTGCAGGTTTCCATAGCAAAAAGAACACACAAACTCCGGCAATCATCAAAATTGCCGCCGGTATAAGGAACCATATCCATTTTCTCTTCTTTTTGGAAATAACTTCTTTTTTCATTTCTCCTCCGCGATTTCAATCAATATGGCGGAATAATCACCCTGCATATGCATTTTATCTGAAAAACCAGTTCCTATAAATGAACGGTGAAGCCGGATTCCTGCCATCAGCTGCGCTCCGGAAGCAGTGTACGATTCTGCAAAATCATCCATCTTCATATATTTATCAACCGTTCTGAGTATGAATCCGTTTGGTTTCAACTTAATCGGAAGAATATGCTTCATCAATCCTCCGAAGCGATGCAAAAACAAAGGATTTCCGATTTCCTTCAAGTGATATACCGCATCCGGTTTCAATCCTGTCACCGTGAGGTAATCATTTCTCTGTGCGGCAGGGACCATCGTTTTGACCCTCAGAATTACGGTTGTCTCTTCATCCTGAGCCTGCCATTGAACAATATTCCTGTTCCCTGTCTCTATTCTGGAAAATCTGCCGAACTGACAGGTTTTCCGAATTCTGCGATACTGTTCTAACAGTGATGCTACCGTTTTCCTCTCCACAGGTTTCAAATCCGACGGATCCAATTCCAGCCCAAACGCGCCAAATGCAGCAACCGCGAACCTTGTAAACAACGGCGTATCACGCAACGTCTGCTGATGGGGAGCCATGGAAAGATGGGCGCCCATTGTACTGATCGGATAAAACAGGGAAAGACCGCCTTGTATTTTCAGTCTCTCGACAGGGTCCGTATCATCCGAAGCCCAGATCTGCTGAGCAAAGCACAAATGTCCGAGATCAAACCTTCCCCCTCCGGAAGCGCAACCTTCTAAAAGAATCCACGGTCTTTCCCTGAAAATTCTGGAAAGAACATCATAATAGCCGATCATGTAACGATGAAGGAAGGTCCCGTCCTCAAAATCGCTTACCTTGCGGTTCATATCCCACTTCACATATGAAATAGAACAATGATCCAGAATTTGAGTAACATTCTCAACGATATAGTCTCTCACCTCCGGCATCGTCAGATTGAGCATTTTCTGATGTCTTCCAAGAGATGCTTTCCGGTTCGGACGCTGTATCGCCCATTCAGGATGTGCCCTGTAAAGATCGGAATTATCGTTGACGTTTTCCGGTTCAAACCAAAGGCCGAATTTCATCCCGCATCTATTGATTCTTTGGGAAAGGCCTTCCAATCCGTCAGGCAATTTCTTCCGATTAACCGTGTAATCTCCTAGCCCTGCGGTATCGATGTTGCGATCACCGAACCAGCCGTCATCCAGCACGAACAGCTCACAGCCTAAACGTTTACCGCGTTTCGCCAGTCGCAAGAGGGAGTTCTGCCGGAATTGAAAAAAATTTGCTTCCCAGTTATTGATCAGAATCGGACGTTCTTTCTTCTGCCATTCCCCGCGAACCACCTGATTCTGTACAAACGCGTGAAAATTCTGGGACATACCGGTTTTTCCATTCATGGAATACGTTAATACTGCCTCCGGTGTTTCAAAAGATTCTCCTTTATGCAGTTCCCAAAGGAAACAGTATGGATTCAGTCCTCCGGTCACCCGGACAAGTCCGACCGGGCTCAATTCTACCGAAGTCTGATGATTTCCACCGTAAATAAGGTTGAAACCGTATACATCTCCAGTTTCTTCTGTCGCTCCATTTGCCACAAGAGCAACTGCCGGATTGTTCCGGTGTTGAGAAAAACTGGTGCTTTCGTTTACCAGCATTCCCGTTTCAAGCCTACGCTCAATTGTGTTTGCTTCGCTGATCCATCCCCCTGAAAGTGTAATTACAGTATAATTCCGGTCCGGAAGATCGATGGAATAACTCATAATCTTCTTGATCAAAACCGTTCCTTCTTCATCGCTTCTCAAAACGCATCTGCGGGTTATCACATTCTCAGCTTCATAAACGGAATAGTAAAGATCAGCGTAAACCGAAAACGCTTTATCCTTTAAAGTAACGACAAGTGTCTCCGCTCCGTTTCCTGCGGCAGATGGAAGCGTATGCATTGCCGGAGCTCCGCTCTGCAAAGAATAGTTCTCGAAAACAAAATCACAGGTAAAACTGTTATCCGGTAACTTTACCTCGATAGGAGTTACTCTGAAATCTCCTTTTCCTACACCCGACCATTCCAGGGGAATTTCTTCCAGGCAATATGATGAATCTTTTTCTTCGTCATAAAGAACCGCGCTTCCGTGCGTCAGTTCATGTTTATGTCTCAGTGATTCAATGTCTCCCTCCGGAAGCTTTCTTCCATAATGGATCTGTTCGAGATGACCCATCTCATTGACTCGAAAAACATATGAAGTTTCCGCTGTTTCCAGCCGGAACAAGCCATCCGTCACCTTAATAGACATATATTCTTTGCTCCTCCTCAAAAATGTTTTTCAGGATGATAGTGTTCGAAAATGATACAGTCATACCGTTTCTGCAAAAGCTCATGATCACTGTCCGGACGCTCGGTCCAATAAACAAGAAAAGCTCCTGTTATTCTTGCAAGCCTTAACGCCAAAGGATTCTTCATGGAGCCATAAGCGATAAAATGAGGTCTTGCCCATATATTTGCCCATAGGTGAGACATTCCGAAAGCCTGAAATGCGGAAAGCGAGTTTTTCCATCCTTTATATTGTTCTGTAAGCTGCCCCCTCATCAGATCAGGTGCATTTTTACGAAACCAGTGAACGATTCTGACATCAAAGCTTTCTACGCAGAAAGGTCCTTTACAGGTCCGTAAAATTTTTAATGTCTTTTCACACAGTTCCGGATAATTATCTGTCGATTTTAATTCTACAATTGTCGGGCTTTTTCCATCCAGAACATTCATTACATCCGTGAAGAGAGGAATCCCCAGCTTCTCGCCTTTTGTTCCGAATAATGACATGTTCTGCAATTCTTCAAGAGTAAAACTATCGACCCGTCCTTTAAATTCAGTCTCTCTGTCAACGGTATCGTCATGAAAAACGACTACTTCTCCGTCCTTTGTCAGCTGAACATCCAATTCCACACCATAACCATTTTCCACAGCACGCTCAAATGCACGAAGCGTATTCTCAGGAATAGACTGGTCTTTTTCATAAAAACCTCGGTGCGCACAATATAGGTTCTGAAAAGGTGCAGTCTGCTCTTTTGCCGGTGTTTCACATTTAATCAAAAACAAATAAAGAGCAGCAAGAACCAATAAAACTAAAAGAATAATTATAACAGGCAAAGAAATCATCCCCTTTCTGAAAAATTATACAGCATTTCGCTCTTTTTGAAAAGCATTTGAAACGAATTGATAATTCTGACAAACACTCCTCCTGTGCATATAATCTAAAAAAGTTCAAAAAAGAAAGAACGGCCATTTTAATGCCGTTCCTTCAAAAAGAAAGACTGTTTGTGCCTTTTTGCCTTTTGTGTGATTACTCCTGAGCAGGTGCGCCGACCGGGCAGACTTCTGCGCAATTTCCGCACTCGATGCAAGTATCCGGATCAATCACGTACTGGCTGTCGCCTTCTTTGATTGCTTCTACCGGGCATTCTGCAGCGCATGCACCGCACTGAATGCATTCATCAGAAATTTTGTATGCCATTATTCGTTCCTCCTGTTTATTTGATCCTTTTTCATTATAATATAGCTTTTTCTTTTTTCAATACATTATTTTTAATATTTCACGTTTTTTTTGCTTTCGGATTCCTTTTCAAAGCCGATGATTCTCCCAGATGTATCCTTTCTTCTTTTATTGACCCTCAAAAAAAAATAGGATAAAATAAAGCCATGAAACACGAACGACATTACCGTTCCACCGGCGGCGGAAGTGGTTTTAACCGTTTTCGAATCGCTCCATACTTTCAGATATTCGTAGGACTTCTGATCCTGGCAGCAGTGATCGGTTTCTTATACTATGTCGTTTATCCTTTATCCTGTAATTTAGCTAAAGGGATTTCTCCTTTTGCTTCTCCCACACCGGTCGGATCTACTCCTATTCCTTCTCCTACTCCTTCTCCTACTCCTGATCCTGCTCAGGATCATCCTCTGTACAGATCTGATCTAACCGACATACAAAAAGAAATCGTTATTCCTGAATATCAGTATCTGGCAGACCCTTTTATTTATGACGGTAAAATCTTTTTTTCCGTTGGTAATTATACTCAGGATGGAACTTCCTCTCTGATTCGGCTTTGTACTTATGATCCTTCCACGGACAGTCATAGTTTTCTTTCACTTCCTGTTAAGTATAAAAGCATCCGTTTTCCTTGTATCAATGATAAATGGATTACTTATTTAGATGCTGCCTCTTCAGGAGGCGGTCGTATTGTCGCATACGACCGAATGAGTGGCCAGGAAAAAACATTGAAAATTGTTCACTTTGGTATGCCTCAGCCTTTTCTTATGAACAATATTGTAATATGGATGGAAAGAACCGGTCAGAATAGAGACAAGCTATTTGCATGCGATATTGAAACCGGTGAGTCCGTTACGCTTGAAATTTTCGAAGGCAGCGAATACGGCATGTCAACTCCATGTGTTTATGAGGATACAGTCTATTATGTTTCTCCGGAAGGAAAACTGACAGCGTGGAATCTTCCCCTTAATGAGAAAAAAATCATTAATACTGATACTTATGTACACGATCCGAAATGTAACGGAAAACTCATTGCTTATTTATCCGGTAATCACGGTGAAGATTGTATTCTTTATCTGATAAAAGATGAAAAAATCATTCCTGTTGCGGAAGGCGTTCATTCTTATTACCTTGGTCAAAACTTTATCTCCTATAACCGATATGATAAAAATTATGTTTATTTTCCGGTAGACGGGACTACCTTTTGCACGACACGCAATTTGGAAACATCTATGCTTCTTGGAGCAGGTGAAAATATTCTGATTTGGATGGATGTTACCTGGAGAGATAAAGATATTTGCGAATATATGTATATTAACTGATTCACTCTATATGCGAGGAGGTTGAAAAGCAGAAAATAATTTCACTCTGCTTTTATTGATAAAATGAAAGAAAAAACTGTTTATGTATGCGGAGAGTGCGGTTATGAGACCCCCCGATGGATGGGAAAATGTCCTCAATGCGGAAGCTGGAATACCTTGATTGAAGAAGAAAAAGTATCTGTCCGCCGCTCCTCGCGTTCTGTTTCATCCAAAGCATCTCCTCTTCAATCTGTCAGTGCCGATGCTCAGCAAAGAAAAAAAACCGGAATAGATGAACTAGACCGTGTTTTAGGCGGCGGTCTTATCAACGGTATGGTCGTTCTTCTTGGAGGAGATCCCGGAATCGGAAAATCAACTCTTCTACTTCAAGCTGCAGATAAACTTTCTTCATCTAATACCGTTTTATATGTTTCCGGGGAAGAAAGCCGTTCTCAGATTAAAATCAGAGCTGACCGGCTTGGCATTCAAAGCAATCCTTATCTCTATTGTGAAACAAATATTGAAGATGCAATTGAACAATCAAAAGCCCTGAAAGCGGATATTATCATTGTAGATTCTGTTCAGACAATGCAATCAGAAACTGCAGAAAGTGCTGCCGGAAGTGTTACACAAGTTCGCTCTGTAACAGCAGTTTTGACAAGATTTGCAAAAGAAACTGGGACAACCGTCATTATCGTAGGACATGTTACAAAAGATGGTTCTTTAGCCGGTCCCCGCATTCTGGAACATATTGTCGATACTGTTCTTTATTTTGAAGGTGAAAGACATGAAGGTCTCCGTCTTCTTCGATCTGTTAAAAACCGTTTTGGCTCGACAAACGAACTAGGTGTTTTTGAAATGTCAGATCGTGGAATGTGTGAAGTAAAAGATCCAAGTTCACTGTTTGTAACGGGAAAAAACAGTATCGGGTGTGCTGTTACATGCCTTATGGAAGGCTCTCGTCCTTTACTTGCAGAAGTTCAGTCTCTCTTGTGCCCTAATTCATTTGGAAGCCCACGAAGAACAGCAGTTGGTCTTGATTATAACAGACTGAATATGCTTCTTGCAGTGCTTGAAAAAAAGGCATTTCTAAAATTCTCTGATAAAGATGTATATTGCGATATTGCAGGAAGTCTTAGAATATTAGACCGGGGAGCTGATTTGGCAACTGCTATGTGCCTTGCATCCGCAGTTCTTGAAAAACCTCTCCCGGAAAAAACAGTTTTAATCGGAGAAGTCGGCCTTACTGGAGAACTGAGACCTTCTTCTCAGATGGAAACCAGAATCAAAGAAGCAATAAGACTCGGATATGATAATATTCTTATCCCTTCATCAAGCAAAATTCAGGAAAAAGGAATTTCAATTAAAAGAGCAGATGATATCAATTCTGCAATACGTCTTTTGTTTTTAATACAGTGAAATTATAATAATCCCATTTTTGATAAGTTATCAAAAATGGGATTATTTTGTATGATCTCTCTATCGCTTAATCTAAAATATCCGTCATTGTTGCCAGCATTACAGCTTTGATTGTATGCATTCTGTTCTCTGCTTCATCAAAAACAATACTGTTTTCAGAACGGAACACTTCATCAGATACTTCCATTTCTTTTAGTCCGTATTCTTCATATACTTTCTTTCCGACTTCCGTTTCCAAATCGTGGAAAGAAGGAAGGCAATGCATGAATTTCACATTCTTATTATGTGTTCTTTCCATCATTGCAGAATCCACTTTATAAGGGGAAAGTAATTTAATTCTCTCTGCAAATTTATCCTCTTCTCCCATGGATACCCATACATCAGTATAAATCACGTCAGCGCCTTCTACAGAAGAAACATCTTCACTTAACGTAATGGTTCCTCCGGTTTTTTTACAGAGTTCTTTCATCTTCATAACAAGTTCTTCAGAAGGAAAGAGTTCCTTTGGCGCTAATGCAACAAAATGCATTCCCATCTTTGCACATCCTATCATCAGACTGTTTCCCATGTTATTTCTCGCATCCCCTACAAAAACAAATTTTGTTTGTGAAAGCGGTTTTTTCACATGCTCTCTTATTGTTAAAAGATCTGCGAGAACCTGGGTCGGATGATACATGTCCGTTAATCCGTTCCAGACAGGAACTCCGGAATAAAGTGCTAATTTTTCAACCGTTTCCTGTTTAAATCCTCTGAATTCAATTCCATCATAGAATCTTCCAAGAACTTTTGCAGTATCCTCCAAGGATTCTTTTTTTCCCATTTGAGAATTAGAAAGAAATGTTACGTTCGCTCCCTCATCATATCCTGCTGTCTCAAAAGCACAGCGTGTACGTGTACTTGTTTTTTCAAATATCAGAACAATATTTTTATTCTTCAATCTAAGAGGAAATATGCCGTTCTTTTTTTCGTTTTTTACCTGTGCAGACAGATCAAGCAATTTTTCAATTTGCTCTGGGGTATAATCCAATAAAGTCAGAAAACTGTTTCCTTTCATGCTATCTCCTTTTTCATAATGAAAGCCGATGATACCACCGGCTTTCTTATTTAATTACATATATTTAGTAAACTCTCATCGGTACTACAAGATACAGATAACTTTCTCCCTGTACAGGTCTTATAACGCATGGACTGATTGACGTATTAAATTCCATATACACATTTTCATCCGAAATATTCTTCAGTACATTAAACAGATATTTTGGATTAAATGCTATTTCAATCGGATCACCTACGATCTGCACATCCATTTCATCTTCTGCTCTTCCTACATAACTCTCTGCTTTCAATGACATTATGCCGTTTTCAAAATGAAAGTTAATACTGTTATTTCCTTCTCTCGATATCAGCTGAGCTCTGTCTATCATTTCCACAAGAGTTGGAACATTTATCAATACTCTCGTTTTGCATTCCTTAGGAATGATTCTCTTATAATCTATATAATTTCCATCCAAAAGCCTTGCCGTTAATTTTGTATTTCCTATCTCTACCTTTATATGTGTCTGAGTAAGCGAAAGAACAATATTTTCATCGGCTTCCTCTGCCATTTTTCCGATTTCGGTCAATACTTTTCCCTGAACAATTGTTCTTCTTTCCGTGATATTATGATCAAATCTATATTTTGTCAAAGCAAACTGGAAAGAGTCCGTCGCCACAAAAGAAAGAGTATCTTCGCTGCTCTCCATTAGTGTTCCTGTCAATACAGGACGAGAATCATCCTGCGATACCGCAAATACAGTATGATTGACCATTTTCACAAATATATCTTTAGGAATGATAATATCATGAACATCCCCTTTAACTTTCATTAAAGGAAATTCTTCATATTCGATACACTGTACTCTTTGCCGGATTTTTCCGCATCTCATAGAAAGAACCTGTCCATCAAGAGTAAATTCCACCTGTGAATCAGGCATTTTTCGGATAATATCAGCAAAGAATTTTCCTTTGACAACACAAGACCCTTCTTCTGCCACTACTGCATCCAGAAAAGCTTCTTTCTGAAACATCAAATCGGAACAAGCAAGATGAATTCCTTTTTCAGTCGCTTCAATCAGAATTCCATCCAGAACAGGCATGGAAGATCTTAACGGTAATGCCTTTATAACGGAAAAAACCCCATTCAATAAATCATTTGAGTCAAGCGTAAATTTCATTTTCTTTTCCTTTCACAAGTCGTGTTCTCTTGAAATATTTATTGTTTAAAGAAGTAGTAATAGTAGGATATGTGGAAAGTGTTGAAAAGTCCAATTTGGGAAGGAAATAAACAAAAAAACATGTTCAAATCCTTTGGATAACCCTGTGGAAAAATAAATCCTTTTTCCACATTATCCAAAATATCCTCAATACACCCAATTTATCCACTTTTCAAATCCACAGAATGTGGATATCATTTTACTCTTCCGCTATTCTTTTTTCAATATTTTTGATTTCTTCCGAAAAGGAAAAATCATTGTCTATCATTTCTGAGATTTTTTTGCATGCGGAAATCGCTGTTGTATGATCTCCTCTTTCAAAAAGTTGAGCGATTCTTTTATATGGTAGACCTAACATTGTATGGCAGAGATACATTGCAATTTGCCGAGGCATAACAACTTCTTTGTCCCTTCTTTGAGAGAGAAGGCTCTCCACGGAAACCGAATAATAAGAAGAAACAACATTTTTAATTCTGTCAGGAGTAATCTGTACTTTTTTTTCTTCAGGCAGAAGATCTTTCAAAGCCTCCTGCGCTAATGACATTGTAATAGGTACATTTTTTAATTTTGAATATGCAAGAACCCTTGTAAGGCTTCCTTCCAACTGGCGAATGTTATTCTGTATATGTTCTGCTATAAATAGAATAATATCGTCGCTTAATTCAGCATTTTCAAGCATTGCCCGGTTTTTCAAAATAGCAATTCTTGTTTCTCTGTCCGGCGGCTGTATATCTGCTACCAGACCCCATTCAAACCTTGAAGAGAGACGTTCTTCCAAAGGCTTTATTTCCTTTGGAGGACGATCAGAACTGATAACGATTTGTTTTCCAAGATTATGAAGAGTATTGAAAGTATTGAAAAATTCTTCCTGTACAGATTGTTTATTTGCTATAAACTGAACATCATCAATCATAAGGAGATCAACATTTCTGTATTTTTGACGAAATTCAACATTTTTTCCTAATCTTAATGCTTCAATCAAATCGTTCGTAAACATTTCGCTTGTAACATAAACAATGCGAGATGTTGGATTTTTCTCTTTCATGGCATGCCCGATTGCATGCATCAGATGTGTCTTTCCAAGACCTACTCCGCCATAAATGAAAAGAGGATTGTAGGCGCTTCCGGGTTCCTGTGCAACTGCAATAGCGGCAGCATGCGCAAAATTATTAGATTTGCCGACAACGAATGTTTCAAATGTATACTTTGGATTGAGCATCAGATCAGATTGATCCTTCGGAGAAGAAGTAATTTGAAGAAAATCTTTTTTCTGAGAAGG
>JAEEGL017277668.1_pt1 | contig 12168 bp, 11 predicted proteins | sample 9134231 | NCBI WGS metagenome assembly JAEEGL01 (sample SAMN16246548, study PRJNA631951) | gut metagenome | biome: gut microbiome; feature: rumen; material: fiber-attached | host: Bos | place: Iran: Karaj | collected 2018-10
CAGATAAACCTGAAGATACCCTTTCACCCAGCGCGATCTCTGCCGGATGGACTGCGAAAAACCGGTCGGCTGACCGTCCAGGAGTTCCGCGTCCTTGCAGTAGGCGATCTTTCGCCCCGTCGTCGCCATATAGGCGGAAAATTCGATGTCCTCCGTCAGCAGGTGAAAAGGCCAGTCTCTCAACTCTTCGGCGATCTTCCGCCCGAAGAGGAAGCCCGTGCCCGAGACCGCGCCCCCGATGTGCAGAAGATAGCGGGGCTGGTTCAGATACCGGCTCTCGCGCAGATACCAGGAGGCGTATCCCGCGCTCAGCCAGTTGTCGCCGTAGTTTTTGGAATTGCGGTAGCTCGTGACGATCTCATGCCCCGCCGAAAAGGTCTTGTTCATCTGTTCGACAAAGTCCGGCGCGATCAGGTTATCCGCGTCAAAAACGAAATACCCGTCGAACCCGTCGGGATAGTCGGCGTTCACCATCTGCCTCAGCGCCTGCAGGGCGTAACCCTTTCCGACCTTTGTTTTGTCGTTCCGGACGTAAACGCGCGCGCCGAATTCTTTCGCGACCTCGGCGGTGCGGTCGGTGCAGTTGTCGGCCAGAACAAAGATATCCAGCAGTTCCTTCGGGTAGGTCTGCCCTTTCAGGCTTTCCAGAAGCTCGCCGATGACGTTTTCCTCATTCCGCGCGCAGATGAGTACGGCGAAATGATTGTCCGCGGGCGGGGAGTCCGTTCTCTCTTTCCTCTTCACGAACCACGAAACGGGGATATACAGGATCTGGTAAGCGTAAAGAACAAAAAAAAGAACGGAAATGATGTAGTTGATAAGTAAAAGCGTATTCATTCTGTCGTTCCGTTCGTTCCGTCAAGTTTAAAAGAAAAATGAATTCTCTTTTAATAATATCATACAAAGATAAATAAGTCAATATGGGGAAGGGAAAAAAGACGGGGCGGCGGGAAACCCCGCCGCCCCGAAAGATCAACGTCTCGGCACCTCCGAAACGATTTCCTCGTAGGAATTGTTTCGGAAGACTCTGTAAGTCACCAGCTCCCCGCATTCGCATCTGCCGTAATAATCGTATAAACTGCCGATGTCGGTGATCGGGCAGTCGTTCACTTTCACGATGATGTCTCCCTCGCGGAACCCCACGACGTATTCGTCGGAATGCGGAGTGACCGACCGGATACGGACGCCGACGGGGATCGAATAGATATTCGCCTCCTCGGTGTCCACCTCCTCGAACTTCACGCTCCACTGCGTGGCGATAAAGGGCGAGCGGATCTCCGAAGCGTCATACTGCTCCGGGTCGGAACGGGTGTCCGAGGACACCTTTTCCCGTATCAGGGCGGACATGCGCGAAAACAGCGCCGCGGAGCATACGAAAAAGACAGAGCAGGCAAGCAGCGAAACAAAAAGCGTCAGCGCGAAACGGAGCATCGTGCTCTTTTTCTTCCGCGCGTGTTCGTAGTCGTTCCGGTACTCGTACCCGCCGTAAATGGCTTCTTTTCCGGTGTTTTTCGAATTTGATCTGCGACCTGAGGACATCTGAAGACCTTTCCTTCGGAAAAAATAAAAGGGTTGCCGGTATCGTCTCCGCCGGTATCCTTTATATGGATTCTATCAAAGAAGTTTGAAAAAAATAATATTTCCCTTCAAACATTCTCTATCTATTTTTTTAATATATATTTGCGTTTGCGGGATCGTTTCCGGTCGCCCGTCTGCTCTCCGTCGGGCCGGGGGAAGATTATCCGGCTCAAAAGGTCAAAGATAGTCAAAGTCTAAAAAAGAGAGAAAAAAAGAGTTTCCGTGAGAAAAAAACCGCTCAAACGCAAAAAACCGCCCGATCCGAACGAAAAACCGACATAGATTGACTTTCTTTGACTTTGACTTTTCCTGACTTTAGAGGTATACTTTGCTTGCAAAACGAAAGGAAGTGGTTCCTATGTTGATATCCGATTCCATCGCCCGTATGATCGAGCAGCTGCTCAACGACAACGACGGGACGGCGGAGATCAGGAGGAACGATCTGGCGGACCGTCTCGGCTGCGTACCGAGTCAGATCAACTACGTCATTTCCTCGCGGTTCACGCCCGAACTCGGCTACATCGTCGAAAGCCGCCGGGGCGGCGGCGGATACGTCCGCATCATCCGCAAGCAGCTCGGTCGGGACGAATATCTGATGCACTTTTTCTGCGCCATCGGAGACGAGATCGACGAAAACGGCGCCAACGCCTTCCTGGGCAATCTGCTCGGAAGCCGCCTGATCACCGAACGGGAGGCGAAGCTGATGAAGCGCGTCCTTTCCTCGACCGCCATGACCGGCGTCGCCGCCGAGGACCGTCCCGCTCTCCGTGCCTCGCAAATGAAACAAATGGTCCTCAGCCTGATGGAATGACCCAAAACCGATTTAAAAAAAGGAGTGAATACATTATGTCAAAATGTGAAAAATGCGGTAAAAACCCTGCCACCGTTTACTACAAACAAACCGTCAACGGAAAGACCGTCGAGTTCCGCCTCTGCCAGGAATGCGCCGAAAAACTGCAGGCGGGCGGCAAACTGAACTTCTCGTTCCCGTCTTTCTTCTCTCTCCCCTCGTTCTTCGGGGACGACGACTTCTTCTCTCTTCCGTCCTTCTTCCCGGCGCTGGAGGAAGAGGAACCCCGCCGCGCGAAGGCAGGAACCGTCAAGACCTGCCCGCTCTGCGGATCGCGTTTTTCCGAACTGGTCGAGAAGGGCAAAGTCGGTTGCGCCGAATGCTACCACACTTTCGCCGACGAACTTGAAAAAACCGTCCACTCGCTCCACGGCAGAGTGACGCACGTCGGCAGAAAGCCGGGGCAGCGGGGCAAAAAAGCCGGCGCGGAAGCCGGAAGCCCGGAAGAAAAGATCGCCTCTCTGCGCGCCGAGCTGAAAAAGGCGGTCGACGGCGAGGACTACGAACGCGCCGCCGCGCTGCGCGACTCGATCCGGGCACTTGAAAACGGCAAAGCCGAAAAGAACGCTTAAACGTGGAAAGGAGAATCGATATGGATACCGAACTCGGATTTCTGTTCAAAGGGGAAGGGAAGGACAGCGACGTCGTCTTCTCCTCCCGCGTGCGGTTTGCCCGCAACGTAAAAGATTATCCTTTTTCCGAGCGGCTCGATCCCCCGTCGGCGAAAGAACTCGAGCAAAAGATCGTCTCGCTTTTCCCGCAAAAAGAATACTCAATCATCCCGCTTGAAAAAAAGCGCGAGCAGGAGGCTCTCCCCTACGTCGAGTCTCTGCTCATCAGCCCGGATTTCGCCGCGAAGAAAGGTCCTCACACCCTCGTCCTTCAAAAAGAGAAAAACCTCTCCGTTATGGTACTGGAGGAAGACCACATCCGCCTGCAGTGCATGATGAACGGCTTCGCCCTCGACGAGGCCTTCGCGAACGCCTGCGCCGAAGAAGAAAGGCTCGACGCGGCTCTGACCTTTTCTTTTGATGAAAAACTCGGTTACCTGACGCACTGTCCCACCAACCTCGGGACGGGCATGCGCGCCTCGGTCATGCTCTTCCTGCCCGCGCTTTCCGCCGCCGGCAAGATAGACGCCATCGCTTCCTACCTCCCGAAGATCGGGCTCACCTTGCGGGGGCTCTACGGCGAAAATTCGGCGCCCGAGGCGTATATGTTCCAGCTTTCCAACCGCATCACCCTCGGGGTCACCGAGGAAGAGATCCTCAAACGCGTAAGATCCGCCGCGTCGCGCGTTATTTCGGAAGAAAGAGCCGAAAGAAGGCGCATGATCGAATCCGACAAAAGACGCTTCGCTGACAGGGTCTGGCGGGCATACGGACTGCTCACCTCCGCGCGGATGCTCGACTCGAAAGAGTTCTTCTCGCTCTACGCCGACGTCCGGCTCGGCGTCGTCTGCGGCGTGATCGGGGTGACCGACTGCAAAAAACTCGATCCCCTGCTGGCGAAAGCCATGCCCGCCGCCCTGATCGCCGCGTACGGCGAAAAGGCCGAGAACAGCGACGCGCGCGACTATCTGCGCGCCGAAACGGTGCGGAAGGCGCTCGGCGAATGAACGCCTCCCGCGACGAGAACGGCAACGAAATAAGGAAGTGATATTATGTATAACGGTTTTTCCGAATCCGCCCGCGGAGGGCTGAACGCCGCCCTCGAGATCGCGGGAAAGCTCGGCCACCCCTACGTCGGCACCGAGCACCTCCTTCTCGCCATCCTTTCCGATGAAGATTCCGACGCCTGCCGTCTGCTCAATGAGAACGGCGTGACCTTCGACGCCGTCAGGGAGGAACTCGTCCGCTCGGCGGGTTCCTCCGCTCCCGTCCGGGTCTCCGTCAACGATATGACGCCCCGTTTCCGCAAGGTCGTCGCCTTCTCCGCGCAGGTCGCCTCGCAGACCGGCAGCGGAGAGATCACGCCGGCCCATCTGCTTTTTGCTCTGCTCGGGGAGGAGGATTCCGTCGCCGTCGATCTGCTCCGCCGGACCGGCGCCGACGTCGAAAAGATCCGCTCCGATCTGATCGAAGAGACCGGCGCGCCGCGGGACGCGGAAGATGAGGAAGAGGAAGCGCCCTCCGGCCGTCCTTCTTCTTCCAAACAAGGCAAAAAAGGAATGCGCGCCCTGCAAAAATACGGCCGCGATCTGACCGCCCTCGCCCGCGAGGGAAAGATCGACCCGGTCATCGGCAGGGAGGAAGAAACGCAAAGGGTCATCCAGATCCTCTCCCGCCGCACCAAGAACAATCCCTGCCTCATCGGCGAACCCGGCGTCGGCAAAACGGCCGTCGTCGAAGGGCTCGCCCAGAGGATCGCCGACGGCTCCGTCCCGGAGACGCTGCTCGGCAAAACGCTCATCACCCTCGACCTTTCGGGCATGCTCGCCGGGGCGAAGTACCGCGGCGAATTTGAGGAACGCCTGAAAGAAGTGATGGGAGAGGTCGTCAAAAACAAAAACGTCATCCTCTTCATCGACGAGATCCACACCCTCATCGGGACGGGCGCCGCGGAAGGATCGATCGATGCCGCCAACATCCTCAAACCCGCTCTTTCACGCGGAGAGATGCAGCTCATCGGCGCGACCACCATCGCGGAATACCGCAAACACATCGAAAAAGACGCCGCCCTTGAGCGCCGGTTCCAGCCGGTCATGGTCGGCGAGCCCACCGAAGAGGATACCCTCGCCATCCTGAAAGGCCTGCGCCCGAAATACGAAGCGCACCACAAAATGACGATCTCCGACGAGGCTCTCGAGTCCGCCGTCAGTCTGTCCAAGCGCTACATCGCCGACAGATTCCTTCCCGACAAAGCCATCGACCTGGTGGACGAGGCCGCCTCGCGGAAGCGCATCCACGCGATGACGCTCCCTCCCGAGATCAAAGAGATCGAAAAAAAGCTTTCTTCTCTCACTCTGGAAAAAGAGGAGGCGGCGAAAGCCCAGTCTTTTGAAAAAGCCGCGCAGCTGCGCGACGAGGAAAAGAAGGTCCGCGAACAACTCGAAACGGCGAAAAAAGAATGGCAGTCGGCGCACGCCTCGCAAAAACTCACCGTCGAACGGGACGACATCGAACAGATCGTCACCCAGCAGACCGGTATCCCCGTGAAGAAACTCGCCGAGGAAGAGGGAGAGCGCATGCTCCGCCTCGAAGAACTGCTCAAAGAGCGCGTCGTCGGGCAGGATGAAGCGGTCTCGGCGGTCGCGCGCGCCATCCGGCGCGGACGGACGGGGCTCAAAGACCCCAAACGTCCCGTCGGCAGTTTCATCTTCCTCGGGCCGACCGGCGTCGGCAAGACCGAACTGACCAAAGCGCTGGCGGACATCCTTTTCGGCGACGAGAACGCCATGATTCGGATCGATATGTCCGAATATATGGAAAAACACAGCGTTTCCAAACTCATCGGCTCGCCTCCCGGCTACGTCGGTTACGAAGAGGGCGGCCAGCTGACCGAGAAGGTCCGCCGCAAACCCTACTCCGTCGTTCTTTTTGACGAGATCGAAAAAGCGCACCCCGACGTCTTCAATATCCTTCTGCAGGTCCTGGACGACGGCGTGCTGACCGACTCGCAGGGGAGAAAGGTCGACTTCAAGAACACGGTCATCATCATGACGTCGAACATCGGCGCGCAGAGTTTTTCCGAAAACCGTCACGCGCTCGGGTTCGCGTCCTCCGACGACGCTCCGGACGTCAAATCCGGCATCGAGTCCAAAGACATGGGATACCTGCGCGACACCTTCCGCCCCGAGTTCATCAACCGTATCGACGAGATCGTCATTTTCAACCGTCTCACGCAGACCGACATCGAAAAGATCGCCGGCATTCTGCTGAACGACGTCGGCAAACGGATCGCCTCGGCGGGTATCGGCGTTTCCTTCGATCCCTCCCTGGTCAAGATGGTCGCCAAAGAGGGGTTCGATCCCGTCTACGGCGCGCGTCCGCTCCGCAGGGTGATCCAGCGGAAGGTCGAGGACGGTCTCTCGACCGAGATGCTCGAAGGCCGCGTCAAAGCGGGCGACCGCGTCACGATCTCCGCGAACGAAAAAGGGGAGCTCGTTTTCTCCCCCTCCGGAAAATCATAACAGCGACGCCCCGCCGTACCGCGGGGACGTCGTCCACCCGCCGCGGCGCCCGTGAAAACGCCGCGGCGGGCGGAGCCGTTTTTCCGCGGGGTCTCCCGGAGGCAGAATAATATTGATAAAGAAAAGGGAAAAGTGATGAGGAACAAACAGATCCCTTCCGTCACGGTCGCCATCCTTATCCTCAACGCGATCGGCCTGGTATACGTGACGTACGCCGGCGAGTGGAACGCCGCTTCCCGCTTCGCCATGTATCAGGGCGCTCTGCGGGACGGGGAATGGAGCCGGGTGCTTTTCTCGGCGTTTCTCCATTACGGCGTCCTCCATTTCGGTTCCAATATGGTCTGCCTTTTCCTCTACGGGTGGACGCTCGAACCGAAGATCGGGCCTTTCAAATTCGCTTTGATCTATGGCGTTTCGATCCTCGGAGCGGGGCTGCTCATCAATTACCTCGGCGGGAACGGCGCCCATATGGGCGCCAGCGGAGCGATCTGGGGGCTGATGGCCGCCACGCTGGTCTATACGCTTCGCAACGGGCTCAATCCCTTTTACGCCGTCCGCGGGATCGTTCTGAACCTCATTTACAGTTTTTCCGCCGGCGTCAGCTGGCAGGGACACATCGGCGGCGGGATCGCCGGGGCGCTGATCGCTCTGGCCGTCTGCGGAAGGGAAGGGCCTCCGCGCCGGGAAGAGCAGCGCTGAATCCGTCTCCCGTCGGCCGTCCGGACGAAAAAAACCACCGTAAACGGTGGTTTTTTTTTCGTGAAAATGATCTTTGTGCCGGTCACTCGCCGATGATCATGATCTGTACGGTGCGCTGACGGGCGCGGGTCTGATCCCAGTCGATGAAGTGGACTCTTCCGAACTCGCCCAGATCGGCCTCCCCGTCGGCGATGACGATCGTCACGTTGCGCCCGATGATCGAGGAGCGGAGATGCGCGTCGGTGTTGTGGCAGCCGCGGGCGTCTTCCCCGTGTTCCTCGGCGAAAACGAGGGCTTGTGCCTGCGGATGCAGGTACATGCCTTCGCTCCGGTAGGTCGGGATGATGTCCTCAAAAACGTTGACCAGATCCTGCTGCAGGGTCTCAAGCCCGGTCATCGACATATCGAAAGCGCACTCCTGGGTGATGACGCTGCAGGTGGTGTGGTGCGAATAGACGACGACGATCCCGTTTTTGACGCCGCTCTTCTTGACGGCTTCCTTGGTCTGTTCGGTGACGTCGTGGAAAGAGACGGCCTTGTCTCTCGACTGGACTTTGAACGATTCTCTGTAAACCATGGGCAGATCCTTTCTTTTCGGGGACGGACCCGAAGGGGCCGTCTTATCTCTTTTTCAGGTCGTCCCGCGCGCGGGCGGTGGCGGCGACCATCTCGTCGATCATCGCGATCGGGTCTTTGGCGTTCATAATGCCCGAGGCGGCGCCGGCGGCTTCCGAACCGGCCATGATGAAGTCGTACACTTCCTGTCCGCAGGTGATCCCGGCGGCCTGCTCGACCATGATGTTCGGGTCGATCTCTTTGATCACGCGGATCGAATCCATGACGTAATCCATGGGGCTGGCGCCCTTGCCGCCGCCGATGATGCCGGACGGCTCGGGGTTGATGATGTCGGGATGGAGCTGCGCGATCGCCTTCGCCTCGTCCAGCGTGTCGGCGCAGGCGAATACGAACATGTCCAGCTCTCTGGCGCGGTCGATGGTCAGTTTCATCTGGGGCAGACTCATCGGCTTCTCGCAGTGGTTGATCATGATCCCTTCGGCCCCGGCGGCTTTGACGCCCTCGGGAAGGATATCCGCGCACCCTCTGCCCGGGCGGAGCGTGTCCATGTACGTCGAGCAGACGATCAGCCGCTTGGTGTTGCTCGATACTCTGTACAGCTCCACGGCGGGAGTGAAAAACAGAACGTCGATGTCGTATTTTTCGGCGGCCTTGTCGGCGGCCAGCGCGTATTCCAGCACCTTGTCGCCGTAAATATAGTTTTTCGTGCCGATCTCAAAGAACGGCGTGCGGATCTTGCGTTTCATATTCCGGCTTCCTTTACTCAGATTTCGCTCATCTCTGCTGTTGAAGGGTGAATTCCTTCATCTCGGCTTTTTCTTCGGGAGTGAATTTGCGCAGGGTGTTGATGACTTCGCCGTTGTTCCACTTGCGGTCGCCGACGTCCTCGGTGGTGCCCATGACGGTGACGTTCAGCTGACGGCGGCGCGCGCGGACGTGATCCCAGTCGACGAAATAGACGTGGGCGAATTCGCCGCCGTCCAGTTTGCCGTCTTTGATGGTCATGGTCTCGCTGCGGCCGAAGAAGACGGAACGGAGGTGCCCGTCGGTGTTCATGCTCGTGTAGTTGCCGGGCTCGTTGACGTAGCGGCCGAACTGCGCGTGGATCGGGCCGGGATGACGGTACTGATGCTCCTCGGCAAAATCGGGAGCGATCTTGCGCATAATGTCGAGCAGGTCGTGCTGCAGGAACTCAAGGTCGAACGAATCGATGTCGTGAGAGCACTCCTGGATCATCACGCAGCAGGTGGTGTGGTGGGAGGCGATGGCGACCGTGCCGTTCTTCACGCCCGAGGCTTCCACGATCTCGATGATCTCCTTGGAGACGTCGTGGAAAGTGGGGATCCATCCGCGGGACTGCAGTTCGAGCTCTTTCTGAAACACTTTGAATTCCATAAAAACATTCCTCCGTTTTTCTTTTCGGGTGTTTTTGCTCGAAAACACCTTGTATCTTTCCTCATTATAGCATAACGGGGAAAAAAGTCAACGCCTCCCTTTCTTTTTTCACGGATTTTCATTTCCGTATTGCTTTATTATATTTTTTTTTGTATAATATCCGTATCGGGTGCGGGGATTTTCCTCCCGCCCGGAGAAAAAACAGCGATGATTGATGAAAAGAGGATATCAGAATGAGACCCGAATCCATTCTCGCGGCAAAGCAAGCGTATAAGATCGAAGAAGAATGTATCCACGCCATGCTCGATTATTTCGACGAGGCCTCTTTTGAAAAAGCGGTCTCCCTGCTCGCCGGGGCGGCGCGCATCGGCACCTGCGGATGCGGGCATTCGGGCATCGCTTGTCAGCATTTTTCGCATTTGCTCTGCTGCATCGAGCGCCCCTCGCGCTTCATCTCCCCGGCGGAGGCCGTTCACGGCGCCACCGGATTTCTGCAAAAGGGGGACGTCATGGTCTTCGCCTCCCGCGGCGGAAAGACCAAAGAACTGCTTCCCATCCTCGACATCTGCAAAACAAAGGGAGTGAAGGTCATCACGGTGACCGAGAATCTCGCCTCCCCCCTTGCGGAGGGAGCCGACGTCGTTCTCAAACAGTACGTCAACCGCGAGACCGACAAATACAACGCCCAGGGGACCACGTCCACCACCTCGCTCTGCGTGATCTTCCACACCCTGCAGGCGGCCCTCATCGAAGAGACCGGCTACAAAAACGAGCAGTTCGCCGTCATCCATCCCGGCGGGGCGGTCGGCGAGCGCCTCAATCACAAACCTCTCGGCTGATCTCTTTTGACCGTTGATTTGGATTTAAAGAATATAAAACTCGGGAGGATTTGTCCATGAAACAACGCAGTATTTCACCCAAGTCCCTGTTTTGCCTGCTCCTGACGGTTTTCTTCGTTCTTCCGCTCGCCGTTTCCTGCGCGAACGGTTCCGGCGGCGGAGGGGGCGAAACACAGCCCTATGAAACCGAGATCCCCGTCGGCAACGAGTACGATCCGCAGATCCCCAAAGTCGATTACAACGGGTATGAGTTCGTCTTTTTGACCGCGCTCCAGGCTTCCGACCCGTACACGGTCAAGAACATCGTTTCGGAAGGCGAGACGGCCGACCTCGTCCTTGACGCCGTCTACCGCCGCAACGTCGTTCTGGAGGGCAAGTACAACATCAAGTTCTCTCAGGTCGAATCGGCCGACGCGCGCGGCGACGTGCGCTCGCAGGTGATGGCGGGGCAGTGCGAGTTCGACTCGGTCATGATCCGCGGCGCTTTCCTCGCCGAACTCGCGCGCGAAGGGCTTTTGTACAATCTGAACGAACTTCCCTGGGTCGATATGAGCAAGCCCTACTGGGATCAGAACGCCAAAACCGAACTTGCCGTCGGCAAGGCGCTTTTCTTCACCAACTGCGACATCAACCTCCGTCTCTCCTTCGGCATCGTCTTCAACAAGCAGCTCATCGAGGACTACCAGCTCACTTCGCCCTATGAGTTCATGGCGAACAACAACTGGACGCTCGACAACTTCGGCTCTCTGGTGAAGTCGATCTCGCTCGACCAGAACAACGACGGCGTGATGGACGAGAACGACCGCTACGGCTCGACCTTCGAGCACAACAACGTCTGCAGTCTCCTCTACGCCTCCGGCATCCGCGCCACGACCAACGACGCGACGGGATACCCCGAGCTGACGCTGATGAGCGACAAGACCGTCACCGCGTACGAGAAGATCAAAGACATTTTCAGCGACACGAACTATTCCTACTGCCTGTCCTGTTCCAATATGGACCCGCACGGCTTTTTGCACCGTTTCAACTACGCCCGCTACCTCTTCACGCAGGATTTCTATCTCTTCCATATCTACTCGCCCTCCGGCATTTCCCAGTTCGCCGACATGGAGCATGAGTTCGGCGTCGTCCCGCTGCCGATGTACGACTCGACGCAGGACCGCTACTATTCGATGTGTTCCTACTGGGACGTTCTGGTCGCCTGCCCGGCCATTCTCGAAGATCCCGACCGCACCGGGCGGATCCTGGAGGACCTGAACTACTATTCCTCGGTCATCGTCATCCCCGAATGGTTTGACACCATGCTCTCGAGAAAATACGCCCGCGACGACGAGTCCGAGCAGTCTCTGAAGATCATCAAAGACACCGCCGTTTACGATATGGCGCTCCTCTTCGACTTCGGCGGCATCCGCGCCAAAGTCCTTGAGACCGACCCGGCGAAGAACAACATCTCGACCAGCTACGCAAAACTGAAAAAGGCCATTCAGAACGACCTCGACACCACCTATTCCAAATTCAACGCCCCCAACTGAGGCGGCGTTCCCGTCCGGGAAGGGATCTCCGCGATCCCTTCCCGGTTCTTGAAAGTTTAAAAAAACGTAAGGAAAAAGAAATGAGCCGATCGAAAGCAACGCTGATGATCCTCGCCGCCGGGATGGGGAGCCGTTTCGGCGGGCTGAAGCAGGTGACCCCCGTCGGCCCGGGGGGCGAAAGTCTGCTCGACTACTCGGTCTACGACGCCGTCCGCGCCGGATTCGACCGCGTGGTCTTCATCATCAAACGCGCCATAGAAGAAGAATTCCGCGCCAAAGTCGGGTCAAAGATCGAAAAGACCGTTCCGGTCGTCTACGCCTTTCAGGAACTGGACGACCTGCCCTCCCCCTATTTTCCCCCCGAAGGCCGGGTCAAACCCTGGGGAACGGGGCACGCCGTCCGGTGCGCCCTGCGGCAGACCTCTCCGGCGCCTTTCGCCGTCGTCAACGCCGACGATTATTACGGGCCGGACGCTTTCAAAGCCCTTTACGGATTTCTCTCCGCCCCGCCCTCCCTTCCGGACGGGAAAATGCCTCTGGCGATGGCGGGGTACCGGCTGAAGAACA
>JAEEGL010297857.1_pt1 | contig 12167 bp, 10 predicted proteins | sample 9134231 | NCBI WGS metagenome assembly JAEEGL01 (sample SAMN16246548, study PRJNA631951) | gut metagenome | biome: gut microbiome; feature: rumen; material: fiber-attached | host: Bos | place: Iran: Karaj | collected 2018-10
GCTGCCCAAAGCCTTAAGGCACGAAAGGGCGGCGCTCACGTCCCCGCAGTCCGAAAAGCCTTCGATGAGAGTGCTTTCGCCCTCGGGGCACAGGGCAGAAGCGAGGAGCAGCCTTATTATATGCGATTTCGACGGGGGAAGGGCGGGGGTTCCCGCCAGACGCCCCGGAAAAACAGTCACTTCCATAGTCCATATTATATCCGTCCCGGCGCGATAAATCCACCGCAAAAGGAGCGGGCCGCTCCGCCTCCCTTTTTAATTGCGATAGATAATGCCGCGCCTCTGTGTTATACTGTCTTGAAAAGGCATATCTTGGGGTCCGCCCCCGCAGTCCGCCGGGACCCGGCCCCGCGTCAGAAAGGATGATATCATGAGCTATACAAAGATACACGGCGTACTGCCTCCTATGATCACCCCTTTTAAAGAAAACGGCGACGTGGATTACGAAGGCTTCGCCTCCAACGTGCGCAAATGGAATGAAAACAGGCTGGCAGGCTACCTGGTCATAGGCTCCAACAGCGAGACCGCCTTCTTAAGCGAAGAGGAGAAGCTCGCGCTGGTGAAGCTGACCGTGGAGAACGCCGCTCCCGGCAGACAGATACTCGTGGGCTCCGGGATGGACTCCGTAAGGGATACCGTCAGGCTCACCAACCGCTGCGCCGAGCTGGGCGCCGACGCGGCCCTTGTCCTCACGCCCCACTACTACGGCGACGCCATGAAGAGCGCAAACCTCATACGCTACTTCACCGAGGTCGCCGACAAGTCCGACATACCCGTGCTGATCTACAACGTCAGCAAATACACCCACGTCAACATAGAGGCCGACGCCATCAAAGAGCTGTCGCAGCATCCCAACATCGTGGGAATGAAGGATTCCAACGGCAACGTGCCCCAGCTGGCTACCTTCCTCAGAGTCGCCGACCCTTCGTTCCAGGTCATGACCGGCACCTTCGGAGCCTGGTATCCCGCTCTCTGCATGGGGATCACCGGCATAATCTCCGCCATGGCCAACTGCTGCCCCGAGCCCATAGCCGATGTGCAGGAGCTCTTCGACGCGGGCAGGACGGCCGAAGCCTTCGCCCTCTACCAGAGGTGGTTCCCGGTCAACGCCGCGGTCACCGGAAAGTACGGCATACAGGGCCTCAAGTATGTATCCGGCAAGTGCGGCTACACCGGAGGCTTCGTTAGGAACCCCCTCATGGATTCCACCGAAAAGGAAAAGCAGGAGTTGGACGCCATACTGGACAAGGCTCTGAATTAAAGGAATATCAATATGGGTTACAAGAAACTGATTTATGTCATCCTTGGAGTTCTGCTCTCCTTCGTTCTGATGACCGCTACCCTGGTCTTCGGCGCGGGCTCCGTGCCGGGCAGCGAAGACGATCCTCTTGTGAGCAGGAGCTACGTGGACAGACTTGCCGAAGAGCTTAGAGAAGCCCTGGGCCTTGAGATCGAAGAGCTTAAGGAAGACCTTAAGGATCAGGCTCCTCAGCAGACCTACGCACCGGCTTCCGGCAGCTTTACCGTTGTCGAGGTACCCGGAGGAACAAATGTCATAGGATCCGAAGGCACCGAGATGATTGTGAGGAGCGGCTACGCCTACGCCATAGACAACGGGGTGGACGGCATCAGCGATCTCACCGCGGGGGCCGACCTCAAGAGAGGCGCCGCCATCGCAAAGAACCATCTGCTCCTCGTGCCCCGAAGCGACGGAAGAGGCATAAGCTGCCAGGGCTTGTGCTACGTGATGATCAAGGGAGAATACAGCTTCGAATAAGATGCGGATAATGCTTTTTGCCGCCGGGGGAGACATCGGCGGAGGTAAGACCCATATCCTTTCCCTTGCGAAGGAGCTGTCCAAGGAAAACGACCTGAGGCTGGTATGCTTCAGGGAAGGAGCCATGTCCCGCGAAGGCGCGGACATGGGTCTTGACGTGGCCTTCATAAGCAACTCCGAGGGCTACGCAAAAGCCATACGCTTCGCCCTCGACCAGTGCGACAGTTTCAAGCCCCAGGTGATCCACTGCCACGGAGCCAAGGCCAACGCCATCGGCATAATAGTGAAAAAGCTCCGCAAGGTGCCGGTGATGACCACGGTCCACTCCGACCCCAAGCTCGACTACATGGGTTCGCCCCTCAGAAAATACACCTTCGGCGTCATCAACGGCTGGGCTTTAAGGCGCATGGATTACTACGTCGCGGTCGCCTGGCGCATGAGGGAACTGCTCATAGACAGGGGCTTCGAGGCCCGGAACATCTTCACCGTATACAACGGCCTGGATTTCTCAGGCGCGTCGGAAGAGCCCCGGCCTTTCAAGGACGAGAGCGAGCCCATAGTGGTGGGCATAGCTGCAAGGCTCAATCCGGTAAAGGACATACCGACCCTCATGAGGGCCTTCGCCAAAGCGAGGGAAAAGGACAGCCGGCTCCGCCTTTCCATAGCGGGAACCGGAGAGGAAGAGGCGCTCCTTAAGAAGCTGGCGGCGGAACTGGGCATAGAAAACGACACCGTCTTCGAGGGCTGGATAAGCGATATAAAGGCGTATTTTTCAAGGGTCGACATCAACGTGCTCTCCTCTCTTTCTGAGACCTTTCCTTACTCGCTCCTTGAGGGCGCTTACGAGCATTGCCCCGCCATAGCCAGCAACGTGGGAGGCATACCCTCCCTCATAGTAAACGGCGAGACCGGCCTGATCTTCGAAGCGGGCGATGCTGATACCTTCGCAGACCATATTCTGACCCTGGCTTCCGACCGGCAGCTTAGAAGGACCCTTGCCGAAGCTCTCTTTGAAAAGGCGAGGAACGAATTCTCCCTCGAACGCATGAGGAGAGACCAGCAGCATATCTACGAGACCCTGGTGAGGCGCAGCGCCCGCAAAGGCAGATGGGGAGCCGTGCTCTGCGGAGCCTACGGCAAGGGCAACGTGGGAGACGAAGCAATACTCACCGCCATACTTTCAAGCCTTAAGAGCCTCGATGAAGACATGCCCTTCTGGGTGATGTCGAGAGACCCGAAGCAGACCTCCAAGAACCACGGGGTCGGGAGCCTTTATATTTTCAACGTTTTCAGGTTCCTTAAGCTCCTGGGCAAAGCCGAGCTTTTTGTCAACGGGGGAGGAAGCCTGATCCAGGATATAACCTCGTCCAGGTCTTTGTATTTCTACCTTTTCACCCTCTGGGCGGCCAAGCTCAGGGGAGCCGGGGTCATAATGTACGGCTGCGGAATAGGGCCCCTCATCAAAGCCTTCGACAAGAAGATCGCGGGAAGAGTTCTCGACAGGACAGCGGATGTCATAAGCCTCAGGGACAGCGGGTCCCTCTCGCTGCTTAAAGAGATAGGAGTCAAAAAGCCCGAGATCATAAGGGCGGCGGACCCGGTGGTCAACCTGGTCCCGTCCTCCGAAAAAGCCGTCGACAAGGCCTTCGAGGGGGAGGGCATACCCAAAGACGCCCCTCTCATAGGCTTCTGCCTGAGAAAATGGCCGACCTTCGGAGACGCCGGGATAGAAGCGGTCGCCGAAGCCGCAGCCTACGCCCATGACAGATACGGGCTGACTCCGGTGTTCTTCCCCATAGAATATCCCGCCGACATAGAGCCGGGAAAGCTGGCGGCCGAAAGGCTCGCCGTGCCCTCCGTGGTCTGCTCCGGCCGCCACGGAGCCTCCGAGACCATAGGCATGCTGGGCAGGATGGAGCTGGTCTGCGGAATGAGGCTCCACTCCCTCATATTCGCCACCGCGGGGGGAAGCCCCGTCATAGGCCTTTCCTACGACGTGAAGGTCGACAGCTTCATCAGGGATATAGGCTCCGACGCCTGCCTTCCCGTGGAGGGGCTTAAGGCTGAAGATCTCAAGGCCCTAATCGACAAAAAGCTCTCTGAGGACAGCGAAGAGAGCGCAAGGGTCTGCGCGTCCCTTAAGGAGCTTGAAAAGCGCAATGCCGCCGCCGCCAAAAGACTGCTTGAGGAGAGCAGAGCGTAATGGACATACTTTGCCTTTCGACATCCAACTATTATCCCTTCCCGACCAGGAAGCAGAACGTGATGAACCGCATGGAGGATTGCCGGGTCATATACGTTGACCCTCCGGTCACCTACATCGCCCCGATCAAGGACAGGAAGACCCTTGAGAGGATAAGCGCGTATAAAAAAGGCGGGCAGGTCTCAAAGGAGCATCCCCACGTGAAGATATACGCGGCTCCCCCGGTCATGCCTTTTTACAACAAAAAGCGTTCAATAAACAGAGCCAACCAGAAGAAGCTCGCCAAGTGGCTGGCAGGGATAGTGAAGGAGAACGGTTTTTCCGACGACTTCGTGCTCTGGTGCTACTCTCCCAGCTCCTGCGACGTGGTGGAGCCCCTGGCAAAAGCTCTGGGTACGACCCCTGAAAAGCTTTGGAAAAGAACGGTCTACGACTGCGTCGACAGGCATTCCGCCTATCCGGGCATGATAGACCCGGCCGTGGTGGACGGTCAGGAAGAAGATCTTGCGAAAAAATGCGCCGCCGTCTTCGCGACGGCCCGGGGCCTGTACGAAAGGCTCAGAGGCTTCAACGAAAACTGCCGCCTTGTGCCCAACGGAGCCAACTACGAGCTCTTCAGCAAAACGGCCGGGCTGAAAAAAGAGGGGGTCAGCCCTCATTTCGGTTTCGTCGGCATGCTGCAGGAATGCATAGATTATGATATACTGAAAAACGTTGCCGAAAGCTTCCCCGAAGGGAAGCTGACCCTCATAGGCAGGACCCTGCCGGGGGTCGACCTGGGCTGGATGAAGGGGCTGCCCAACGTGGAATACGCGGGCCTTATCCCCCAGACCGAGCTGCCCGGGAGGATAAAGGACTTCGACGTCTGCCTCAACGTGTTCGCCGACAACGAGCTCTCCAGGGACGTGAGCCCCCTGAAGTTCTACGAATACCTGGCTACGGGAAAGCCCGTGGTCAGCACCCCCGTCCCCATCCAGGTCAACGATTACGCCGACTGCGTATATATCGCAAAGCAGGACCCCGAAGACTTCGTGGAAAAGTGCCGCGAGGCGCTGAGAGAAGCTCCGGACAGCCCCATGAAGGCCAGGCGCCTTGAAAAGGGCAGGGAATGCTCCTGGGACGAAAGGGTGAAGCTCATGAGAAACATACTGGCATCGGGAGGTATCAGATGAAGCTGATAGATGAAAAAGGAAGGCTCTTCGGGGCTGTCAACGTGGTGGACCTGATGGTCCTGCTCATAATCGCCGCAGTGGTCCTGGTGGTAGCCACCGGCTTTCTCGGCGACAAGGCCACCGAGATAGTCTCGCAGAAGCAGGAGTACTGGTTCGAGGTGGAGGTCATAGGAGCCAACCCCAGGCTTTACAACGAAGTAGACAGGGTGGATCCGGTGGGCTCCATACTCATAGCCTCCAACAGCTTCCAGGACGCCACGATACAGGACTACTGGTACGAGGACTTTCAGATGGCCAACGTCAACGACGAGGGCAAGATGGTCTATTCGGGCGACGGCCTGAGAAAGAACATAGTCTTTCTGATCAAGGGCTACGCCTCCCCCGATTCGCCGACCCCCTCGGTCGCAAACCAGGAGGTCAGGGCGGGCCGTACCTTCATAGTCAAGACCCAGACCATAGAGACCTCTGGAGTCATACGCTACTGCCAGTTCGGAGGATACACGGGGAACGGATCCAAGTAGCCGATGCAGATACTGAAGAGCAGTCTCATTATCAGAATACTCGCGGCGGTATGGAGCTTCCTTTCGAGGGCTTACGAAAGCAGCCTGACCGGAAGGATCTTTAAAGGCCTGGCCCGCGCCTACGAAAACTCCGCCCTGAAAAGGGTCTGGGAGCGCTTTGCCATGCGCGAAGATCCTGCCGCTTACTCCCTTTACAGCAGGTTCCTGCGCTTTCTGGAAGCGGCGGCTCTCAGCATCGGAAGGGTGCTCAAAGAAAGCGTCTTTTACCGCGCCCTTATGGCGCTTAAAGCCTTGTATTTTAAGCTCAGCGAGGGCAGCAGGCTGCTTTCCGCCGTCAACCGCCTCAGCCTGAGAAGGTGGCTCTTCCTTGTCTTCGCGGCCTATCTTCCCGTCGAATATTTCTTAAGGGACATTCTGCGCCTGGGTCTCGCTTCCTACTGGGAGGAGCTCTTCATACTGGCGGCCGCGGCCCTTGTGATATGGCGCAGCTTCTTTGAAGAGCATAAAGGGACCCTCTCCAGGGCCACCTCAATAGAGACCGCCATGATACTCTTCATGCTGGTGGGTTTCTTCCTGATGCTCATCAACAGGCCCTATCCTTATATAGCGGTGGCGGGCTACAGAGCCCAGGTCGAATACATGGTCTGGTTCATGCTGATCTTAAGGCTCATAGACAGCAGGGAGGACGCCCGCTTCATAATACTTGCCTACATGGGCGTCGTGCTGCTCATGAGCTTCCACGGCATTTACCAGTTCGTGATCCGGGTCCCCATACCCGACAGCTGGATGAGCTCCACCGAAGCCGCGGTGAGGACCAGGGTCTTCTCCATCTGCGGAAGCCCCAACATCTTCGGCTGCCTGCTGATGCTGGCGGCCCCCGTAGCGGCCTCGATGATATACTACTGCGAGAAGACTATTCACAAGCTCTTCTTCCTCTGCGTAACCGGCATCATATGCCTCTGCGACCTCTTCACCTTCTGCAAGGGCTCCTGGCTGGCCCTGGTCTTCGTGGTGATCATCTTCGCGGTCTTTCTGGACAAGAGGCTAATAGCCCTTATGGCGGTGGGAGTCGCGGGCCTGCTCACGGTCTTCCCCTCCATAACCAACCGCATAGCCTACCTCTTCACCAGCGAGTACGCCGAGCGCTCGTCCCTCGCGGGCAGGGCCATGCGCTGGAAGACCGGTCTGAACCTGCTGCGCTTCAACAACAAGTGGATAGGCTTCGGCCTGGGCCGCTTCGGCGGGGCTGTGGCCATGAACAACCAGGTCATGGACAAGATCGACGGCTTCACCTACTTCTATATGGACAATTACTATATGAAGACCTATGTTGAGATGGGCGTCATAGGCATAAGCTTCTTCCTGCTGCTGGTCTTCGTCACCGTGCTGTCCGGGCTCAGGGCCGCGGGCCGCTGCGGAATGAAGGAGAGCGGGGGAAGGGAGGCCGACCCCCTGCAGCGCAACGTAAAGAACGACAGGGCGATAGCCGCGGGCCTCTTTTCGGGCCTTGTGGGAGTCCTGATCCACTGCTATTACGAGAATATCTTTGAAGAGCCCTACATGATGGCCTACTTCTGGGGTCTTGCGGCGGCTCTGATGTATCTGGGCTTCTTCGCGAAGAAAAGCGGTCCGGACAGCGCGAACGGCGCGGAAGGGGATAGCGATGAGTGACGCCTTAAAGCGGGAGACCATAGACATACTGGGTATACCCGTGGACAGGGTCACCATGGCGGAGGCCCTCGAAAGATTCTCGGATATGCTGGATTCCGAAGGCTGCTCCATGATAGTTACCCCCAATTCGGAGATAGTCCAGAACGCAACAAAAAATGAAGAGCTGGCCTCTCTCATAAAGAGGGCTGACCTGGTAATACCCGACGGCATAGGCCTTGTCAAGGCTTCGAAGATACTTGGAAGTCCTCTGACCGAGAGGGTCACAGGGATAGACTTCAGCTTTGAGGCCCTTAAGCTTATCGCCGGCGAGGGCAAAAGCGCCTACCTTTTCGGAAGCAAGCCGGGGATCGCCGAAAAGGCCGCGGAAAAACTCAAAGAGCAGATCCCGGGCCTTATAATAGCGGGTCTTCGGGACGGCTATTTCAGCCCCGAAGAAGAAGCAGGCATAGCGGAGGAGATAGACGCTTCCGGCGCTTCTTTCCTGCTGACGGCCCTGGGCTCCCCCAAGCAGGAGCTCTTCATGGATAAATACAGGGGCGGCTTTAAGAACGTCAAAGCTGCCATAGGCATAGGCGGAAGCCTCGACGTATGGTCGGGCAGTCTGGAAAGGGCCCCGAGGTTTTACCGGGACCACGGGCTCGAATGGCTTTACAGGCTGATCCAGCAGCCCTCGCGCATAGGAAGAATGGCGGAGATCCCGCGTTTTTTGATAAAAGTCATGATAAAAGGGAGGAAAAATGCAGAAAGATCTTAGAGAAGTCGCTGCGCAGGTGCGTAGGGACATAATCAAAGAAGTATACTGGGCTCAGTCCGGGCACCCGGGCGGGTCCCTGTCCTGCGCCGACATCCTGACAGCCCTCTATTTCGGTGTGATGAACATCGATCCCGATGATCCCAGGGCTCCCGGCAGGGACAGGCTCATCATGTCCAAGGGCCATCCGACCCCGGCGCTCTACGCCGTCATGGCGGAGAGGGGCTACTTCCCCGTCGAAGAGCTCAAGACCTTCAGAAAGATAGATTCCCGCCTCCAGGGTCATCCCAACATGGACACCCTGCCCGGCGTGGACATGTCCACCGGTTCTTTGGGCCAGGGCATCTCGGCGGCTGTGGGAATGGCTCTGGCGGGCAAGCTCGACAAGGCTTCATACAGAGTCTATGCGGTGCTGGGAGACGGCGAGCTTCAGGAAGGCCTGGTATGGGAGGCCGCCATGGCCGCGGGCCATTATAAGCTTGACAATCTCTGCGCCATAGTTGACAACAACGGGCTTCAGATCGACGGACCCAACGACGAGGTAATGACGGTAGAGCCCATAGGCGATAAGTTCAAGGCCTTCGGATGGAACGTGATCCGCTGCGACGGCCACGATATCGACGACCTGCTCAGGGCCTTCGCCGAGGCAAAGGCCTTCTGTGGCAAGCCCAGCGTGGTCATAGCGTCCACCGTAAAGGGCAAGGGCGTGAGCTTCATGGAAAATCAGCCGGGCTGGCACGGCAAGGCTCCCAATAAGGAGCAGGCTGAGAAAGCACTGAAGGAACTGGGAGGTGAACTGTAATGGCAGACATGATCGCGACAAGGGACAGTTTCAGCAGAGTGCTGGTCGAGCTGGGTGAAGAGAACCCCGATATCATAGCCATGAACGCCGATCTTTCGGCGTCCACCAAGACCGACGCCTTCGAAAAGCGCTTCTCCGAGCGCTTCATCAACGCGGGTATAGCCGAGTGCAACATGCTGGGGATGGCGGCAGGCCTGGCCCTCTGCGGCAAGACCGTCTTCGCCAGCAGCTTCTGCATGTTCGCCAGCGGCAGAGCCTTTGAGATCATCAGAAATTCCATAGCCCACACCGGCGCCAACGTGAAGCTCTGCGCTTCCCACGCGGGTCTGGCGGTGGGAGAGGACGGAGCTACCCACCAGAGCGTCGAGGACCTGGCCATCATGAGAGACATCCCGGGCCTGAAGGTCCTGAGCCCCGCCGACGACGTTTCGGCGAGAAAGCTGATCAGAGCGGCCGCAGAAGAGAAAGGACCTTTCTATATCAGGCTGGGCAGGGCAGCGGCTCCGGTGGTCTATCCCGAGGACGCCGAGTTTGAGATAGGCAAGGCCGTCACCGTAAGGGAGGGCAGCGACTGCACCCTGCTTTCCACCGGCTGCATGCTTGAGACAGTCATGAAGGCTGCCGACGAGCTGGCAGCCGAAGGCATAAGCGCAAGGATACTGGACATGCACAGCATCAAGCCCATAGACGAGGACGCCATAGTGAAGGCGGCCCTTGAGACCGGAGGCCTGGTCACCGTGGAAGATCATTCCGTCATAGGCGGACTGGGCTCCGCCGTTGCCGAGGTGCTCTGCGAAAAGGCTCCCGCAAAGCTGAGAAGGGTCGGCATAAAGGACTGCTTCGGCGAGTCCGGAAAGCCCGCTCAGCTCTATGAGAAATACGGCCTCGCCGTTAAGGACGTGGTCGCGGCGGTTAAGTCGCTGTAAGGGCATTTTAAGGTCCCTCCGGCTTCGGATGCGAAAATACCGCGGGCTTCGTTCGCCCCGCCGGCCAGTCTGTATGCTTCCTGAAAAAAAGGGAATATTTAACTGGCAAATATTGACATTTTAATACAATTGCTGTAAGATCCTTCCATAAGAACATGGGAGGATCTTTTTATGGAAAAGACAAGGATAATGGTGGTTCCGGCCTTTTCGGGAGCCGGGGCCAGCTTCACGGCCTCGTCCCTTGCGGTCTTTCTCGCCGACAGGGTAGAAGAGAAGGCCAGAAGGGCAAAGGGGCTGCTGCCCAGGGTGAGCCTGATCGAACCTGCCGGCAGGGATCTCTTCAGCGCTCTGGGCATGGAGGAGCGCTTCGTCAGCAGGCGGTTTTCCTCATTCACCGAAGCGATCGAAAAGGGGGAGAGCCTCAGGGATATATGCAATGCGAGAAACGGGGTCAACTGCCTTTTCAGGGTGCCCGGAAGGGACGGGCCTTTAAGCCTTCCCGGCCTTTACAGGCTCATCTCTTCCGCTCCCGGCGAGACCCTCGTCTTCGACTGCTCGGGTCTGGACGAGGAGACGCTGAAGGACGCGGCGGCTGAGGCGGAAAAGAGGGTGCTGGTCATAGACCCGCTGCCTGTCAGACTCATAGAAAGCGGAGGCTTCATAGGCCGCTTCCTGCTCCGTTTTCCCGACACGGTTACCGTTGTGAGCAGGATGAACAGCGGGGTGAGGAAGGGAGAGCTGGACAGGTATCTTGGCAGGAGACCCTATGTGAGTCTGCCCTGCCTTCCGGCCGAAACTGTATACAAGGCCCAGTACAGCTGCCTGAGCCCGGCTGAGCTGGAGGAGGGGAGGGCCCTCCTCGCGGGGCCGATGGACGATCTTCTTAAAGCTCTCGGCTTCATAGTTTGAAGTATCAAAATAGTTCATTAAAAACTGTGTTTTCTTCATAGCGTAAATAAAACGGACAATAAAAAAGACGCCGTAAAATATTCGGAATTTTTCTCAAAAATCGGTGATTGTAATATTGCGTTTTTCAGCCGCCGTAGTAAAATCAGTAATTGTAATCAATATGCGATATGACTTAAAAAGCTTGAAAATTCAACGCTTTACGCAATATATTGATTGCAGAAGATTGGATGAAACATGTAATATATCACATATTACAATAAATATATTGTACCGAAAATATTACGGCGACAAAACCGATTTTGCAAAAGGAGAAACACAATGAAAACACCGGATCTGAGGTTTTACGGAATACAAAACACCCCCTGCATCGCATACAATCCCTCCTATGAGGAGCTTTTTAAAGCCGAAACCGACCCCGAACTCACGGGATACGAGAAAGGAGTCGTGACCGAAAACGGTGCGGTCAACGTCATGACCGGAATATACACCGGAAGGTCCCCGAAAGATAAATTTATAGTCATGGATGATAACTCGAAGGACACGATCTGGTGGACCAGCCCCGAGTTTCCCAATGACAACCACCCTGCGTCCGAAGAGACCTGGAAGGCTGTGAAAGATATAGCGATTAAGCAGCTGAGCGGCAAGAAGCTCTACGTGGTCGACGCCTTCTGCGGGGCCGATGAAGGTTCCCGCATGGCCATACGCTTCATAATGGAGGTCGCCTGGCAGGCCCACTTCGGTACCAACATGTTCATAAAGCCGACAAAAGAAGAGCTTGAAAACTTCAGACCCGAATTCACCGTGTATACCGCAAGCAAGGCAAGGGTCGAAAACTACAGGGAGCTGGGCCTCAATTCCGACACAGCGGTGGTCTTCAACATCAGCAGCCGCGAGCAGGTCATACTCAACACCTGGTACGGCGGAGAGATGAAGAAGGGCATATTCTCCATGATGAACTACTACCTGCCCCTTAAGGGCATAGCGTCCATGCACTGCTCCGCCAACGCCGACATGAACGGGGAGAACACCGCCGTCTTCTTCGGCCTTTCGGGCACAGGCAAGACGACCCTCTCCACCGACCCCAGCAGGCTGCTCATAGGAGACGACGAGCACGGCTGGGACGACAACGGCGTGTTCAACCTGGAGGGAGGCTGCTACGCAAAGGTCATAAACCTCGATAAAAACGACGAGCCCGAGAGCTACGCAGCCATCAGAAGGAACGCCCTGCTCGAAAACGTCACCGTTGACGAAGAGGGAAGGCCCGACTACACCGATAAAAGCAGGACCGAGAACACGAGGGTCTCCTATCCCATAGACCACATTGAGAACATAGTAAGGCCCGTTTCCAAGGGACCCGCGGCGAAGAACGTGATATTCCTCTCCGCCGACGCATTCGGAGTGCTGCCTCCGGTCTCCATTCTGACCCCGGAGCAGA
>JAEEGL010393204.1_pt1 | contig 12167 bp, 9 predicted proteins | sample 9134231 | NCBI WGS metagenome assembly JAEEGL01 (sample SAMN16246548, study PRJNA631951) | gut metagenome | biome: gut microbiome; feature: rumen; material: fiber-attached | host: Bos | place: Iran: Karaj | collected 2018-10
ATGATCCCTGTCCCTGCGGATCCGGCAAAAAGTACAAATTCTGCTGCGGAAAGAATGCATAAAAAAACGGTTTCAACCGAGCTTATATGCGGTTGAAACCGTTTATATTTTTAAACTCACATGCCTACGGCATGCAACTCGTCTCTGTTAACGCCTTTTGCTGCCTGGCTTTCTGCAAATGAACTGTCAATAAGCATCAGAAGCTCCAAAACACTTCTGAAGTTTTCTTCGCGATTCTTCTCTGCCCAATAAACCATTCCCTGCCATGATGCGTTCTGTCTGAACATTATGCGGACTCTGAACGTTGCTTCCTTTCCGTGAGCATTGATCTTGGCTGTGGTAACTTTTTTATTGTCAACAGTTTTATCTGCCTGATTCTGAGTATTCTTGATTTCTTCTTCCTGTTTGTTCTTGAAGAACTTTCTGACTTTCATTGTAGACTGGGGACCGTTGCCTTCATCTATGATCCTGCCGACCTGCTTGACCAGTTTAATAGCGCTGGTAAATTGCTCCGGCTCGGATTCAGACATACTGTAAATCCTTCCGGACATCTCGCCCTCGTTATATTCGTCGATACAGATCAGAACACTTCCGTTCTCCGAAATCATCAGCGCACCTCCGTTTCCGATTATTTAGTTTATACACACATTCACTTAGTTCTCTCTTTACTTATATTACGTCAAAAAAGATACTTTTCGGATACATTTTGCAACCAACGGAGGAATTTTTTAATTTTTTTGAAAAAGAGAAACAACGGGCTGCCATACCTTTAAAGTACGGCAGCTCCGTCCTGTTGATCATATTATTCCGGATCTATACTCAATCCTTGAAGAAACTGATCGTATTTTCAAGATCAGAAGCATGCTCAAGCAATTCTGAAGCAGATTCGCTTATCATTGAGAATGTAGCATTGAGCTCTTCCATGGAAGCATTGGTTTCCTGAGCCGCTGCAGCGTTCTCTTCGGAAATAGCCGACAGATCCTCGATAACACCGACAAGTTCGTTTCTTGCCTCGGTAAGATTATTGACACGTTTCGAAATATCAACCGCACTTGCGGCAACATTATCTGCATTCTCAGACATGGTCTTCATATCGGTACGTGTTGCGCCGAGCTGCTCGCCCTGACGTGAGAAGTTGGTATTCAGTGTAGCCATAACCTTAACAGAAGCATCTGCATCAGCAAGCAGTCTGTCTACGACATTCTTGATCTTGTCAGCGCTTACTCTCGACTGCTCCGCAAGTTCACGGATCTCATCGGCAACAACCGCAAATCCACGTCCTGCCTCGCCTGCTCTTGCAGCCTCGATGGAAGCGTTCAGAGACAGCAGGTTGGTCTGACTCGCAATGCCTGCGATAGCATCGGTAAACTGTGAGATCTCCTGAGCCGAAAGGTTGGTAGACTCGATCGTGTGACCGATGTTGCTTACCGACTCCGCAACCTCACCGTTGGAGTTGATCAGATCTTCCATAGCCTTCATCGCACGTCCACACGATTCGTTCATCGCATCGGCATACGAGCTGAGCTGTTCAACATTGGCTGTGATATCATCGATATTGCCGCCGATATTGTCCGTGCTCGATACAGCTGTCTGAATGCTGCTGCTCTGTGAAACGGAACCCTTGGCGATCTCGTCGATAGCCTGCGATACGCTCGATGCAGCCTCGCTTGCCTGGTTGGACATATCCGAAAGGCTTGCGCCCTGATCCTTCAGTGTTCTTGACATTGTCTTGGACTGCTTGATTACCGAACTCAATTCGTTAACCAGATTCTGCATACTGTCTCCGATGACACCGATCTCATCCCTGCGTGCAAGAACTCCGCCGTCAACAGTGACATTCAGATCTCCGGCTGCAAGTGTCCTGACGTCGTCGGCTACAGTCTTCATCTTCTTCGATACGCTCTGTGCTATGAAAAGGCCGGCTGCTGCGATAACGATAACACATGCTACGGCAATGATGACCATATTTCTGACGTTCTCGTTGATAGCCTTCTTAACGTCGGCTCTCGGACGTCCGCCGAAGAACATACCCACAGTCTTGCCTTCGCTCTTTAACGGGATATAATAGCCCGAATACAGCTGCTTGTTAATGGTAACTTCCGGAATATAGAAGTTCTGTCCGCCTCTTAAGCATTTCTCGATAACAGCATCGGATGCATCGGTCCCGACGATCCTCTTGCCGGTAGAGCTGTCAATAAGAGTTGTGATGACACGGGTCTTGTCCCAGAATATCGTATAGTCGATACCTGTCTTGGAATGAAGCTCATCCATCAGTTTCTGGTATTCGACAGATACGCTCTCTGTGCCTTTTATAAGACCTTCCGCGCTGTCATAACCCCAGGCTCCGTCCCATACGCTGTTCATCTCGCTTGCGAGATGTTCACAGGATATCTTAAGTTCCTCTTCTACCATCTCATTCATCTTGTTACTGAACCGTATACTGCTCAGGATCGTCAAAATGGCAGAAATAACTACTACCGCTCCTATAGCGATATAAATTACCTTATTAAGTAGTTTTCCCTTTCTTACAATAGTTCCTTGCTGCTCCATAAGGTGCCTCCTCGTTTGAAGATTTTCTTAAAATTCATATTTCACGATTAACAGAATTTTTGGAAAATCTGTCAATCTGTAAAATTACTATATGAGATTATTATACCACAAATTCAGATTCTTGCAATAGAGAAATTAATATAAATATTCCTTTATAGTATTGATTACAGCACCTTTTCCCTTAAGCATATTCTTCACCATCACGGTTATCTTGTCCGAAAGTCCCGCCTCACACAGATCCACAGTGAACAGCGTTTTATTGCTGAGTACGGGCTTCAGGACATCTTCGCTTACGCTGTCCGGATCGCCGAACCGGACATCCGCAAGCATTTCCTGCAGATCGGCAAGCAGCGGATCACTGCTGCACTCAAATTTTTCCCCGTTATCATCGATCCCGGTCAGATATCTTATCCATCCGGCTATAGCAAGAGGGATATATGTAAGATCCGCAGCCTTTGACGCATAGGCTTTCAGGGTCTCGCCGAATCTGATCGGAACCTTCTGGCTCGTATCGCAGGCGATCCTCTGGGGCGTATCGGGCATATACGGGTTGGGAAGTCGTTCCTCTATTACCTCTCTTATGAAATCTTCGGGTTTGATAATCCCCGGGTCGGTGACCACAGGCATTCCTTCCTTATATCCTATCATTTCGACAAGCTTCTTCAGTTCCGGTGATTTCATTTCCGAGGCGATGCTTGTATAGCCGAGAAGACATCCGAATACCGCAAGGGCCGTATGAAGAGGATTCAAGCAGGTGCAGACCTTCATTCTTTCGAATTTGTTGACCGTATCCCTGTCCGTCATAAATACTCCGGCATTATCCGGCTTCTCAAATGCAGGCCTTCCGTTAGGAAATCTGTCTTCGATCACAAGATACTGGGGATTCTCGGCATTTACGAAGGCCGCTGTATATCCTCCCTTGCCGGTGATCTGGACCTGCATGTCCTCAAGCCCCGCTCCCGCAAGCTCATCGGCAACACTTGCAGCCGGTCTGGGAGTGATCTTGTCTATGGTCGTCCAGGGGAAGGAAACCTGTGTCTCATCGGATACCCACTCCGTAAATTTCCTGCCTGTAAAACCGCGCTTTTCCCATTCCCGCGCTACCGTAAGAACCGCGTCACGCAGCTTTTCGCCGTTCCTTGAGCAGTTGTCGGTGCTGACCATCGCAACAGGTGTTCCGCCGGCCCTGAAGCGCTCGATCAGTAATGCGGTGACTTTGCTCATCGCATGAGAGCATCCCGAAGGCCCGCCTTCAAAATCCCTCATTGCCAGAGGAGTAAACTCTCCCTTCAGGTCCTTCAGGGCATATCCTTTTTCGGTGATCGTAAATGTCACCATCTGAAGCGAAGGATTCCTGAAAATATCCTCCAGTTTCGCCATATCGCCGGGGTAGGCCGCATCACATTTCAGTGCGCAGGCCACCGATCCGATCAGGGTTTTCTTCAATTTGCCGTCAGGCATAAGCGATACCTGTATTCCCAGATTATCATAGGGAAGATAGCTCATATCCACCATTTCATAATCAAAGGTCTCTGCCGCGATAACGCCCTGTCCGGACAGTCCCCGGTTCATCAGATCCTGCATGACTATCGCGTGAAATGCCCTGAACAGGCTGCCTGCTCCGAAATGGACCCACACCGGACTTTCTACCGTCGCCTTTGCCGCCGCGGCCACATCAAAATTCGGCAGTTCGATACCCGCTTCCTGCCAGAACTGTTTATTTTCCAATGCATTTAAACTCAGTTTCATGATCTCGATCCCTCTTTTGTTTTTATTTTTTCGAGCTGTTCCCGATCCGATACCCATACTGTCCGGCTTTGTTTCCAGATTATTCCCGCTCTTTGGGGTTGTTATTTACCGGCTCTTCCTGTCTCGTCGCTCAGCTTTGTTTACCTGTTTCTCTTTGCCGCCTTGTCGATAGCTTCCCAGAGTCCGTTCAGGTAAGTTGCCCCGAGTGCCCTGTCGTACAGGCCGTATCCGGGCATTGCCTTCTCGCCCCAGATCATCCTTCCGTGGTCAGGCCTTATGGGTCCGTTAAATCCGGTCTCGTACAGAGCCTTCATTATCTCATACATATCAAATGTTCCGTCGCTGCTCAGATGTGCGGATTCCTCGAAATCATCCGGAGAATTGAACTTCAGGTTCCTGACATGCGCAAAATGGATACGCCCCTTCAGGGCCCTGATCATGCCCGGAAGATCATTTTCGAGATTGGTCCCGTAGCTTCCCGAGCAGAAAGTAACTCCGTTGTGCACATCATCGACCGCCTTCATCAGACGCAGGATATTCTCCTGATTGATAATGATACGGGGCAGTCCGAAAACGCTCCACGCGGGATCATCGGGATGGATCGCCATTTTGATATCATATTTGTTGCATACGGGCATGATCCGCTCAAGGAAATGAGTAAGATTCGCAAAAAGCTTCTCATTGTCGATCCCGGCATACATCCCGAACAGTTCCCTGACTCTTGCCATTCTTTCAGGCTCCCAGCCCGGCAGGATCGCACCGTTCGCGTCCCCGGCGATCGATTCGAACATCTTCTCCGGATCGAGCGCATCCACAGCAGCCTGAGTATAGGCAAGTACCGTCGAACCGTCGGGACGTTTCCTTGCAAGTTCGGTCCTTGTCCAGTCAAATACGGGCATAAAATTGTAGCAGACAAGATGAATATCTTCTTTGCCCAGATTTTCAAGTGTTTCTATATAATTATCGATATATTGTTCGCAATCCGGTGAACCTATCTTGATCGCGTCGCAAACATTGACGCTCTCGATTCCCGCGATATGAAGCCCCGCCTCTTCAACTTCGTTTTTGAGGGCTCTGATCTTTTCGGGTTTCCAGACCTCGCCCGGTGTAGTGTCATAAAGAGTTGTGATCACGCCGGTAACGCCGGGTATCTGGCGGATCTGCCAGAGCTCAACCGTATCAAATCCTTTTCCGTACCATCTGAATGTCATTTCCATAATAGTCTGCTGTCCTTTCCGAAAATACTTTTAATCAACTATAATTTATCAGCTTTCAGTTGCTTTGTCTACGTACATAGTGCCATTTTTAAAATTTTGGGAACGGTCCTGTTTATAATTGATTTTCGTATAAATAATAAGTATAATAGAGACATTGATCAGAACAAATACGTTCAAAATGGGGTTTGAACGGTGTTCATGTTGTTTTGAAATCTCCGGTCAAGGGAATGAATTGATAAATATGGATAATCTGTATGAATTTCTGGGGATCGACTCCGATGTCGCGATAATCATCCTTTCCGTCTCTGCCATGCTCATAGGCGGTTATCTGATGACGCGCATCACCAAAAAACTCAAGCTGCCGAATGTTACTGCCTATATCGTGACAGGTATCCTTATCGGACCTTATGTGCTCAACCTTGTCCCCTCACAGGTAGTGTCGGGAACCGCGTTCCTGCCCGATATCGCGCTTGCCTTCATAGCATTCAGCACCGGAGAATTCTTCAGATTCGGTGCATTAAAAAAGAACGGGATAAAAGTTGTCATCATCACGCTTGCAGAAGCTCTTGCAGCCGCTTTTGCCGTATTTATCCTGACTTTTTTCATACTCAGGCTCGATCTTGCATTTTCGATAGTTTTGTCGGCTCTTGCTACGGCAACAGCTCCCGCCTCGACTATGATGACGATCAGACAGACACATGCGCATGGAGACTATGTCGATACGCTGCTTCAGGTTGTAGCGCTTGACGATGTTGTCGGTCTTGTTATCTACAGCATCGCGATCTCTGTAGCAACGGCTTCGATATCAGGTGCTGCCCCCGGGGTCTCAAGCATTCTCCTTCCTCTCGGCAAGAATCTTGTCGTGATCATTGTCGGCGCATTATTCGGACTGATTCTCAAATTGATGATCGGTGAACATTCTACCGATAACCGTCTGATAATCGCAGTTGCCGTATTGTTTACTTTCTGCGGCCTGTGTGCGATCATCGACATATCGCCGCTTCTCGGATGTATGTTTATCGGCACTGTCTATATCAACACTACAGACGATGAGAGACTGTTCGCCCAGCTTAACTACTTCTCGCCACCGCTGCTGCTCCTGTTTTTTGTCAGATCCGGCATCTCGTTCAATCTCGGTGCACTCACAACAAAAGGCTCTGTCGGAAATGTGCCGCTGCTTATCATAGGAATACTTTACTTCCTTATAAGGATCGTCGGAAAATATGCCGGTGCCTTCTGCGGATGTATTTTCGCCCATAAATCAAAGGAAGTCCGCAATTTCCTTGGCCTTGCATTGATACCGCAGGCAGGTGTTGCGATAGGACTTGCCGCTCTGGGTGCGAGAACGCTCGGAGGTGATACAGGCAACGCGCTCGAGACTATAATCCTGTCTTCAAGTGTATTATATGAACTCATCGGACCGGCATGTGCCAAGCTCGGTCTGCATCTGTCACATTCCTACTCCGACAAACTCGAGGAGATCGTAAATATTCCCGAAACAGATGAATCCGGGCAGCCAAAGTCAAGTGTTGACCTGCTTATCGAAAGGATAGCAAAGATACAGGAAGAAATCCCCGCTCATGAAGTCGATCCGAACGAGCAGGCCTTCACCGAAGCCGCCGAACAGTACAGGCAGACACACGGAACGGTCAGGCGTGTTGCGGGCGGTCTTTACCGCAATCAGCACTTTTAAAATATAAACAATCTTTATAAAACAATCTTTCCCGGGAGGCTTAAAAAATGTTCATTTTTAGTACGATAATGCAAAATACCGATCCTCTTGCGCATCTTTTGGGAGACTGGTCGGTCAGTCACGGAATATCAGGGATAATATTTAAGATCATAGTCTCTGTCCTGCTCTCCGCCGTGATCGGATGTGAGCGGGCCACCAAACGGCATTCGGCAGGATTGAGGACCTTTGTCCTGATCTCTTTATCATGTACTGTTGCAATGCTGCTTGACAGTTTTCTCTTCGTTTCATCAGGCAATAACAGCTTCTTCTTATCTGCCGCTTCGATAATCGCTCTTTCGATCATATGCGTGAACTCGCTGCTGGTAAGTTCCCGCAGCCAGATCAAAGGTCTGACCACTTCCGTTGCGATGTGGACCTGCGGTATGCTCGGGCTGGCTGTCGGCGCAGGTTATTACACTGCCGCGCTGATCATCTTCGCAGCCCTTTATACCACGCTTTCGGCCTTCCCTTATTTCGAAAAATATCTCAAGAACCGCTCCAATCATTTTGAGATCCATCTTGAGCTCACCGAGAGCAAATATCTGCAGGATTTTGTGACTACGATCCGCAAACTCGGCATGCGGATAGACGATATCGAATTCAACACCGCTTATGCGGGTTCGGGTCTCAGTGTTTACACCATTTCGATCTCGATCAGCAACGCCGACCTGAAAAAATACAAGACTCACGCCGAGCTGATCGAAGCCCTGCGGACATTAAAATACGTCTACCACATAGAAGAAATGATCGTCTGAACCAGAAGGGGCTGCCGCAGATGCGACAGCCTCTCTTTTTACAGGTTCCGAACAGGTCATTTACTCATTTACTCATTTACTCATTTACTCATTTACTCATTTACTTATTTACTTATTTACTCATTTACTTTACGGAATTAACAATACCTGCGAAAACCGGTGTTCCGGTCTCGGTATCCATGATCGCAAACGCGAACGGTCTGTCTAGGATCACTCTCTTCCTCGGCTCGGGATCGCGTACCGAGGTTGCCTCACAGTTCATATCAATGATGGTTACGGCTGCTGCCTTGGTGCCGTTCTCGTCAAGCTCGATATGGGTCTTCTGGATCACGCTTCCGATATAGAGCAGAATGTCGGGATTCACGGTTTCGGGATCGAGCATCTTGAAGAAATCCGCATCCTGATCAAATGCCTTCTTCATACCCATCTTTTTAAGCATATCGTTCATCATGATGCTGTAATCAAAGGTAAATGCGGGAGTTACGGTATCAACCTCGGCTGCCTCCCTGCTCGCGTAAAATCTTTCAAGCGCGCCGTCATCAAGACCTGTTATATAATCGTTTATCGAAATGTTCCGGTCATCCGGAAGGATTGCCATAAACGCGTACTTGTCGCCCTCGTAGTACTTCAAAAATCCCTGTGCGCCGTCGCCGCAAAGATAAATGTTTTCTTCGGAAGAAAGCATCTTCGCCTTCTCTTTTTCACCTTTGCAATTGGTAAATTCGCCGTTCTCGTTGATCTGGTAATCCTCGTATTTCTTCTTCCAGACACCTTCAAAAGCCATCGCATTGATGATCAGCATCAGCGAATCGTCGGAAAGGTCATCCACGGCTTCCTTGATCATGCCCTTGGTCTTGTCACTGATCCAGCCGTTTATCCTGTCTTTGGCTTCTTTGTCGAATTTAAGCGAAGCTGCGGCTGCCTTGTACTGCTTTCTGAGAAGATTGAGATATCCTTCGTTGATCCTGACATTGGTCTGCTTCAGGTTGTTTTCATTGATCCAGATCGAATTGGCAATGTCCATCAGGCCGCTCTTTTCGAGTTTGGTGCGGTATTCTTTCGCAAATCTTGTCAGATCCCTCTTGGTCGCGCCTTTGACAAATAAAGCCGCTATCTGCCTGTAAGTCCTTCCCTGCGCTCCCATGGCCGCCATATCGAGCGCAAACATCAAAGAAGCGGGTGAGATCATTAGATTCCCGTCTTTGTTTTTTTCCGAATTGATAGATTCCTTCAGCGCTCTTAAAGCGAAGGAATTATATCCGCTCGTCATCTGCGCTTCATCGGCCCTGCTCTTTTTGGAAAGCTTCATCGCTTTACCGGTTACCTTAGAAAAATCGCTGTTCTTAGCCGCAGCCACGGTTACGACCGGCTCCGTTTGCTGTGCTCCCGCTCCGGGAAATACAGATTCAAACGCCATAACTGCCAGCATTATCAATCCTATTACCTTATTCATAACTACCTCCGTTTTTTACAGTTCTATCTGCTGTTTTTCGTTCTTTCGGATAATAGACGACGGTTTTCCCGATCCGGTTCCAAATTTTATATATCGATATCCTGTACAAGGTCAAAATTATACTGCGGATATACTTCATTCAGTTCATTTCTGATATGATCGAACAATTCCTGACGGTCATTTACATCATAATCGATTATTATGTCAAGGTATATCGTCATGATGTCCTTGTCAAAATAATATCCGTGTACCTGTATCGCCCCTTCATGCGAAAGTACGATGTTCGAGATCTCCTTTTTAAGACGCATCCCTTCCTCATCAAGGGTATTTACGGAATAGATCCCGACGCCCGCCATGATGATGCCGTGCTTCGCAAATACATTATGCGCGATCTTTCTCTCCATTTTATCGATCTGCCGGCAGGTCAGGGAATCGTTGACCTCAACGTGAGCGGAGCCCACGAGCAGATTGGGTCCGTAGCTGTGCAGGATCAGGTCGTAAACACCGAGAACATTTTCATCCTCGCGGATCGTAGCCTTGACAGCGCTTACAAGCTCGGGATCCATGCGTTTGCCGAGAATATCGGCAAGGGTATCTTTGAGCATCCCAATACCCGATCTGATGATGAATAATGAAATAAAAACGCTGACATATGCTTCCAGGTTCAGATCCCAGGCCAGGTAGACAACGGCGCTTATAAATACCGAAGCCGAAAGCAGCGCATCAAACATCGCGTCGGCGCCCGATTCCTTCAATGACTCGGAAGATGTCTCCACACCTTTTTTTCTCACATAAATGCCCAGAAATACCTTTACAGCTATGGCTGTACCGAGTACGATCAGTGTAACGAACGAATGGTCAACCTCTGCAGGCTCGATGATCTTCTTGACCGATTCGACCAGCGATGTGATACCGGCGTACAGAACGATCGCGGCGATCACCATTGCGCTTAGGTATTCGCTTCTTCCGTATCCGAGCGGATGTTTCTTATCGGGCTTTTTGCCCGCAAGTATCGTACCGATAATAGTGATGACCGATGACATCGCATCGGTCAGATTGTTAACCGCATCAAGTATCATGGCGATGGATCCGGCGATCAGGCCGACCGCGGCCTTGAATCCCGAAAGCACCAGATTTGCGACGATCCCAAGGATGCTTGTCCTGACGATCGTTTTTTTCCTTTTTTCAGTATCCATATCCCAAACATTTCTCCCTGTTGCAGACGAAAGCGGCTTTCAGGCCGCTTTCTGTCAAGTTCCGGAATATTTTATTTTCAGTATCCCAGGCTCAAAATGTACTCTTTCAGTTCGTTCGCGGTCTTCTTATCGATCAGGTAATAGAAATTGTCCCCGTCATTATACTCCAGTCGAAGATAACGCTTGTCATTGTATCCTCCGGTATCGAACCCGCTCAGATCCATTTCCGCAAGATGATCGCGAATGACCGTCCACTGGTCCTCGTTAAGCTTCTTGCTGGCAGACTTTCCGTCATGAATAAAGAAATAATAGCTGCCGGGTTCCTTGTCTATGGGTGAGATCTGGTAGGAATAATCGGGAGTCCGCAGATACATCATTTTCATCCGGGTCGGACCTATGCGCCGCAGATCCCTGCCGACCGGTCTTATCATTTCATACAGGGTATTGACGATCGTTCCCCAGCGGGGGCCGCCGGGAGTCTGATACTGCGCTGTATATGTCTTACCGTCCTTTTCCCAGGTCAGATGCAGCAATGAATAATCTCCGCCGTCAAGAACCTGCAGTTCCTCATCGCTTCTGTGACTGTCCTCTTTGGTATATTCCGGTATTTCCTTAAGCTTCGGCTTGAGACACTCGAACTCCTCGACGAGCACGTTCCACAATTCCTTATCCGCCGGAACGTTCCTTCTTACTACCAGATCTTCATCCCGGCTGTTTTCTTCGGAATCTGCACGGCCGGTATTGTCTATCTCTGCCAGTTTCTCATCTCCGAGCTCGTATTCGAGATCATCAAAATAATAATTGCTGTAATAAGAGGTAAATACTATCTCATTTTCATTTACATCTATTTCGAATTCGGAATGATAATTCATGCTGCCGCCGCTCGACTCATAGTGCACTCCCATCAGCCTGCCGAAATTGTCGGTTATCTGTGTGTCGCTGCCTTCGGTCCCCGTGACCGCACCGGTGTCGGGCTTTACGGTCTGCGTGGGTGTGGGATGATCCATATCATTTCCGTTATCCGGCTTCTTCTTACCAAATAAGCATCCTGTAAGGCACAGTGAACATATTGTAATTACGATAACAGTAGTCATAGTAGATATTCCCCCCCTGAAAACGTCCATTTTCAACCTCCATGGGATCATATTATACTGTCGGCCCCGCAGATCTTAAGCTCCTTGCAGATACATGTCCGCGGCTTTTTTCAGTCTGCCCAGTCCGTCTTCAAGAATACTGTGTGGCGCGGCCAGATTCAGTCTTAAAAATGCCTTCCCGCTTTCGCCGTATTCCTCTCCTTCGCATACCATGAGTCCGGTTTTTTCCAGCATATATTTCGCAAATCCGGTTCCGTTGTCGCAGATCCCGGAAATATCCAGCCATAAAAGATACGTTGCATCGGCTTTTACCGCATGTATGGCCGGGATCCCGCGCTCTATGAAATCTTCCGCGATCCTTCTGTTCTCAAATACATATTCCCTCAGCTCATCAAGCCATGCCCCGCCGTGTTCAAACGCG
>JAEEGL010410625.1_pt1 | contig 12167 bp, 10 predicted proteins | sample 9134231 | NCBI WGS metagenome assembly JAEEGL01 (sample SAMN16246548, study PRJNA631951) | gut metagenome | biome: gut microbiome; feature: rumen; material: fiber-attached | host: Bos | place: Iran: Karaj | collected 2018-10
CCCATCATGGTGGATACGCAGGGAATATTGAATTTTTCGCAGAATCTTCTGATGTGATCTTCTCCGTCGCCGAGGATAACGCCTCCGCCCGTACAGATGATAGGCTTCTTTGATTTCTTAATGGCCTGGATCACCTTGTTGAGCTGCTGCTTGTTTCCCTTGGTATTGGGCTTGTAGCCGCGGATCTCAACCTTGTCAGGATACTTGAATTCCTTCTTGAGGCGGGCCTGCTGTATGTCCATGGGCACGTCAATGAGAACGGGTCCCTTGCGTCCTGTGGATGCGATATAGAAGGCTTCCTTGAAGATCCTGGGGATATCGTTTACATCCTTGACCAGATAGCGGTATTTGGTAAAGGATTCCGTTGCTCCGGTCATATCAGCTTCCTGGAAAACGTCCTTGCCAAGGAGATCGGAGGACACCTGACCTGTGATGGCGATGACAGGGATGCTGTCGGCGTAGGCCGTTGCAAGAGCAGTAATGAGATTGGTAGCTCCCGGGCCTGATGTTGTAACACAGACTGCCGGTTTTCGTGAAACTCTGGCATAGCCTGATGCTGCATGTCCCGCGGCCTGTTCCTGACGGACCAGAATATGCTCTATATCCGAATTGTATAAACCTTCATAAAATGGTGCTATGGCAACTCCGGGATATCCGAAGATCCTGGTAATGCCTTCAGCTTCGAGACATTTCACCATAGCTTCTGCGCCGGTTATCATGACAGGTACCTTCTTTCCGTAATTAACGAATTGTTATACATTCCAACAATATCAGCAATTTTTTGTGGATATTTAATATATTTTACCAAAATAATCAGTACTATACAAGCCTTGAATAATGTTTTTGTCACACACTGCACACACATTGTTCAGTTGATTTATAATGCAAAAAATGGTATTATAAACTGATGGAAAATATGCTCAGCAATCTTGATACAAATACATTAATACTGCTGCTGGCAGTGATCACAGCGCTTTGCCTCTTAGGCATAGTGCTTCTTGCCATGTCCAACCGCGGGCTCAGGTCCGAAGTCAACTCCATGGCCAAGGCCTATCTCAATATGAGCAGGGAGGCCAACGGACTTATCGACAGCCGTCTTCAGGAAAACGGTTCCAGAGTGGATTCCAGGCTAATGGATATGAATACCAGAATATCCTCCATGGCTGTGGAGAACGAGCAGAAGCTGGAAAACATCAGGTTTACCATGGAGAAGCGCATGAGCGAACTTACCCAGGATAACAGGATCCAGCTGGAGAAGATGCGTGAGACCGTGGACGAGAAGCTTCAGAAGACTCTTGAGGATAAGATATCCCAGTCCTTCATGACGGTAAATGACAGGCTGGAGCAGGTGTATAAGGGACTGGGCGAGATGCAGACTCTGGCTCAGGGAGTAGGGGACCTTAAGAAGGTGCTTTCCAACGTAAAGACCAGAGGAATCCTGGGAGAGGTGCAGCTGGGAGCCATCCTGGAGCAGATACTTTCCAAAGAGCAGTATGATACGGATATTGCTACGGTTCCCGGATCGCGCGACCGCGTTGAGTTTGCCATCAGGCTTCCCGGTGAAGGGGAGAGACCTGTATATCTTCCCATCGATTCCAAGTTCCCGGCAGAGCGCTATGCGCAGCTCAGGGATGCCTATGAATCCGGAAACAAAGAACTGGCCGACAAGGCCTGGAAGGTTCTTGAAGCTACCATCAAGCTTGAAGCCAAGGACATTCACGATAAATATATAGCGCCGCCATATACCACTGATTTCGGAATTCTCTTCCTTCCTTTCGAGGGACTCTATTCTGAAGTTGTTAACAGAGGAATGGTGGAGACGCTTCAGAGAGACTATAAGATAAATATTGCCGGGCCTACCACCATGGCAGCGCTGTTAAACAGCCTTCAGATGGGATTCCGCACCCTTGCCATACAGAAGCACTCCAGTGAAGTGTGGGAGGTGCTGGGAGCTGTCAAGACCGAGTTCGAGACCTTTGGACACGTCCTTCAGCAGACCAGAAGCAGACTCAGGCAGGCGGATGAAGAACTGGATAAACTGGTGGGAACCAGAACCAGAGCCATTCAGAGAAAACTCAGATCTGTGGAGGCTCTGGACGGCAGAGAGTCGGATGAGGTGCTGAACCTCACGGAAGCTCTGTACTATAACGACGAGGATTGATATATGAAAATATTTGCGATAGGCGATACCCATCTGTCCTTCGCTCCGGGGGTGGAGAAGCCCATGGACGTATTCGGACCGGAATGGGAAAACCATTGGCAAAAACTTTATGATAACTGGACGAAGAACGTAGGACCTGAAGACTATGTGATAGTCGCTGGCGATCTGTCCTGGGGCCTTGGAATCGAAGAGGCAAAGTACGATTTCGACTGGTTAAGGGCCCTTCCCGGGAAGAAGATTTTTTTTAAGGGAAATCACGATCTCTGGTGGACGTCACACCGGGTGCTGGATCTCCTCTACGGAGAGGAAGTTGAAGTTGACAACGGAAACGGTCACATGGTCAAAAAGATCATAAAGGATCCCTATATGAACTTCATGCATAATGAAGCCTATATGATAGGAGACCTGGCCATTTGCGGGACCCGGGGCTGGAACTGTCCGGGAACAGAGGGCTTCGATGAGCATGACCGCAAGATCTACGACAGGGAGCTGGGAAGACTGAGGATGTCTCTTGAAGACGGAAAAAAGAAGGGAGCGCGTGAGATAATAGGCGTCCTTCACTATCCGCCTACCAATGACAAGCACCAGGTGTCCGGCTTCACGGAGCTCATGACGGAGTACGGCGTTAAGACTGTTGTCTACGGCCATCTCCACGGAAAAGACAAATACAGGCGGGGACTTCAGGGAGTCCTTAACGGAGTTGAATATAAACTCGTAAGCCTTGACTATTTAAATGCAGATCCTCTGAGGATCAGATGAATATCACAGGAGGTAACTTATGAAAGTTCTGATAGTTGTAACAGACAGCTTAGGCGTCGGCGAAATGCCGGATGCAGCCAATTACGGAGATAAGGGCGCAGATACCTTCGGCCATATCTGGAAATACAACAATGGAATCAAGATTCCCAACCTTCTTAAGCTGGGCTGGGGAAATATAGACGGAGTTCTTGACGGAGAACTCAAAGTTGACGAACCCACAGGCTGCTTCGGAAAGATGGCAGAGGCATCTCTTGGAAAGGACACCACCACAGGTCACTGGGAGATCGCGGGACTCAAGACTGACGTTCCCTTTAAGACTTATCCCAACGGATTCCCCAAAGAGTTCATGGATGCATATGAGAAAGCCATAGGCATACAGTGCCTGGGAAACTATCCTGCATCGGGAACTCAGATCATAGAGGATCTGGGAGAAGAGCATGAAGCTACCGGCAAGCCCATCGTATATACTTCTGCGGATTCCGTATTCCAGATCGCATTGAACGTGGACAAGTTCGGACTGGACACCCTGTATCATTACTGCGAAGTAGCCAGGGAAATGCTCGTGGGAGAATTCGCCTGCGGAAGAGTAATTGCCCGTCCGTATATAATAAATGCTGAAGGCAAGCGTGAGAGGACCTCTGACAGACATGACTATTCCGTAACTCCTTTCGGTCCAACCATTCTGGACAAGATCAAGGAAGCCGGCAAGACCGTTTATGCTGTAGGCAAAATCAGCGATATCTTCAACGGAGCAGGGGTAACTGAATCCGTACATAACAAGGACGACATGAACGGAGTGGACAATACACTGGATGCCCTCGACAAGGATTTCGAAGGATTTATTTTCACCAATCTGGTGGATTTCGATGCCAAATACGGCCACAGACGTGATCCCAAGGGCTACGGCGAGAACATCGAGAGATTCGACGCAAGAGTGCCTGAAATTCTGGAAAAAATGGCCGACGATGACGTGCTCTTCATCACCGCAGACCACGGTAACGATCCTACCGCTCCCGGAACGGATCATACAAGAGAGTATGTTCCTGTAGTTGCTTACGGCAAGTCCCTTAAGTCCGGAGTAAATCTCGGAACAAGATCGAGTTTCGCCGATCTCGGCGCAACGGTCTGCGACCTGCTGGGAGTTGAAGGAACAGGCTTCGGAACATCGTTTAAAGAGGAGATAGTAAAATGAGCTTCAATATGAATGACATCATTTACAAAAAACGCGAGGGCGGAGAGCTTACTCGTGAAGAGATAAACTGGTGGATAACAGGATACGTCAAGGGAGAAATTCCTGACTATCAGGTATCGGCACTTCTCATGGCGATCTTTTTCAGAGGGCTCACGAGAGAAGAAACCTATACACTTACTGCAGCCATGAGATATTCCGGTGACACTGTTGATCTGAGTTCCATCAAGGGAATCAAGGTGGACAAGCATTCCACCGGCGGTGTGGGAGACAAGACGACTCTTGTGGTCGCTCCTCTTGCATCAGCCTGCGGCGTGCCCATCGCCAAGATGTCCGGCCGCGGTCTCGGATTCACCGGAGGTACTGTCGATAAGATGGAGTCCATACCCGGTTTCAGAACGGTGCTTGAGCCTGAAGAATTCATGAATCAGGTGAACAATGTGGGCATGGCTGTTATCGGACAGAGCGGTCACATTACGCCTGCCGACAAGAAACTCTATGCTCTGAGAGATGTTACTTCGACGGTGGACAATTTCGGCCTCATAGCATCCTCCATCATGAGCAAAAAACTCGCAGCAGGGTCCGATGCCATCGTCCTTGACGTAAAGTGCGGAGACGGTGCCTTTATGGAGAATCTTGAAGATGCCGTCACTCTGGCAGATCTGATGGTGGATATCGGATACGATGCCGGAAGACGCACGGTTGCCTGCATAACGGATATGAACCAGCCTCTGGGCAAGGCTGTGGGAAATGCCCTTGAAGTTCAGGAGGCCATCGATACCTTAAAGGGAAGAGGACCTGAGGATATCACAGAGCTGAGCGAGCGTCTGGCAGGAATCATGATATATCTTGGAGGAAGGGCAGAGACTCCCGAGAAGGGCTTCGAAATGGCAAAAGATGCCCTGGTAAGCGGCACAGGTCTCATGCAGATGAGAAGATTCATCGAGGCTCAGGGAGGAAACGAGGATATCGTTTATGATTATTCCATGTTCCCTCAGGCTGAATTCAAAGAGGAACTTAAGGCTGAGACTTCCGGGTTTATAAAGACCATAAAGGCAAGACAGATTGGCCTTGCTTCACAGCATACACGAGCAGGACGCGCCACCAAGGAGGACGACATCGATCTCGCTGCCGGAATCGTACTGAACAAGAAAGTGGGAGACCGGGTCGAAGAGGGAGAAGTCCTGGCCACCTTCTACGGAAATGACCCGAACAAGGTCAGGGCAGGAATGGAGGAGGCCGAGAAGGCCTTCGAGATCAGTGAGCAGGAAGTTGAAAGACCTGAACTGATCAAGGAGATCATAGGCCTTTGATTCCTTTTGCTTGATAAAAGACCGTTAATATGATATAATTTATTCTCGCTGTTTGTTTTTTATCCTTTAAACAGCGAGTTTAAATGCGGAGGATCTTTAATGAAAAGAAGCATATCACTACTTCTGATGCTTGCGCTTCTTATAGGAATATTCGCCTATGCCGGATACAGGCTGGGCGGGCAGAAAGATGAGGTTGCTCTCAATCTTACCATTCTGGTATCCGATCAGTTCGGTGACAAATCCTTCAACGATTCTGCCTTTGACGGCGGAGAAGCGCTTAAAGAAGAGAATGTAAATGTAACATATGTAGAGTGCAAGGGTGAGAATTTCAAACAGCAGATGATGACTGCAGCCGGAAGTTCCGACATGGTCGTCTGCGTAGGCTGGGAATTCTGGGAAATAACAGACGTATGTCAGGAATTCCCCGACACGAAGTTCATGTGGATGGACAATGCAGTTGAGTCTCCTGAAGCCTACCCCAATCTTCTGAACGTAACCTTTGCTCAGAATGAGGGTTCATATCTTGCAGGATATATTGCAGCAGCTATGTCAAGCTCAGGTATTATCGGTGCTGTAGGCGGCAATAACGATGATACGACCAATGATTTCATCCTTGGATATACTCAGGGAGCAAAACAGGCAAACAGTTCCGTACAGGTTCTGACAGCCTTTGCAGACGGTGACTATGACAATCCTGAACTGGGTGAGTCACTGGCAAATTCACTTCATGCACAGGGAGCTGATATCATCTTCCAGATCGCGGGAGATACGGGACTCGGAGTCTTCAAGGCTGCCAAGGAAAACGAGTTTTTTGCCATTGGCGTTGACAAGGACCAGAAGGCAGAGCTTCCCGAGTATGAGGACATTATCCTTTGCTCTGTAAAAAAGGATCTTGGCAAGGTAATATATAATCTGGTGACCGAGTATACCGGAGAAGACACCTTTGACGGAGGAACGGTCTTCAGAGCAGGAATGGCCAACGGCTATGTAGACATTGTCTACGGTGATGAAACCAGCACCCAGCTGGTCGGAGATTATCTTGTGGCTCAGGTCGAAGATTATAAGCTCAGGATAGAAAACGGCGACGTCAAAGTTGACTCAGCCTTATACTGATAAAGAAAGGACACTTGATCAATGAAAAAAGTAACAGCTATTCTCGTAATAGTAATGATGGCCATGACGCTTATGACAGCGTGCGGAGAAGAGACCGTAAAACCGGATATAAGCCCCTATGACCAGCTGAATTATGATGAGTATCTCGAACTTCCCGATTATCTCAGCTATACAGCTGATCCCGAAGAAGTGGAGATCACAGATGAAGACGTTCAGACCGAAATAGATGCAAGACTTCAGGCTGCATCCACGGAAACGAAGGAAATAACAGAGGGAACCGTAGATAAGGGTGATAAAGTAAAGATCGCCTTCAAGGGAACTCTTGAAGACGGAAGCTCACCTGAAGGAATGAGCTCCGACGGATATGAAATTGAACTCGGCGCTGCATCCATGATCGACGGATTCCAGGAAGGAATCTACGGAGCTACTATCGGAGAGCCCGTAACTCTTAACCTTCAGTTCCCGGATCCCTATGAACTCAACGAGGAACTTTCGGGAAAGCCCGTAACCTTCGAAGTAACAGTTCTTTCCAAGACAGAAACTGTCATGCAGGAACTGAACGAAGAGTTCATGAAAAAGGACAGTGAAGAGAAAGCTTTAACTGAAGAAGATTACAGAGCATATATCAAGGATACCCTTCAGGCACAGGCTGAGGAGAACGCAGCATTCGATGCCCAGACAAATCTTTACTCACAGATCGCTCAGAATTCCAAAGTCCTCAAGACACCTGAGGAGGAAGTAACTGCAACTACTGAAAGACTCAAGGAGCAGTACAAGAATTACGTGGAGTCCAACGGAGCTAACTGGGAGCAGTACCTGGAAGGCCTCGGCGGACAGGAAGCCTATGACGAAGGTATCAAGCAGCTGGCTGAGTCACAGGTACAGCAGAAGATCATCATCTACGGTCTCTGCGCCAAGGAAGGGCTTAAGCTCTCTGATAAGGAGTACACCGAAGAACTCATGAAATATATCGAAGCTGCCGGCGGAACGGATATAAAGGACTTTGAATCCAAATCCGGCATGACCCTTGAAGGCTTCATTAACATGTACAATCTCAATACGGAGATCTATCTTACAAAGGTTCTCGACAAGATATATGACGAGATACACGCAGAGTAAGACGGGAAATCCTGAATCTGATAACTGGAAATTATATGACAGGAGGCAACCTATTGTGGTCTGCCTTCTGTTTTTTTGACTAAACTGTGGACATAAAACACAAAATATAGTATAATATCATGCAGTTGTTATAAAAATAGTGTCTATTTGACCTGTAGATTATTTTGTTTTGTTATTTTGTGGGAGGAAATGAAATGAAATGTCCTTATTGTGACAACATCGACACCAAAGTTATTGACTCACGTCCTACCGAAGAGGGCCATGCCATCAGGAGAAGAAGAGGCTGCGATGCCTGCGGAAGAAGATTCACCACCTACGAGAAGGTTGAGGAGTCTATTCTCATGGTCATCAAGTCAGACGGCAAGCGCCGTGAAGCCTTTGACCGCGATAAGCTCTTCAGAGGTATCGCCAGATCCTGCGAGAAGCGCCCTGTTTCCGTTGAGACCATGGAAAGAATGGTTGACGAAGTTGAGCGCGACCTGAATAACCTTATGGTCAAGGAAGTTGAATCCAGTTACATCGGAGAACTGGTAATGGATCAGCTCAAGAAGGTGGATGAAGTTGCATATATCCGCTTCGCATCCGTTTACAGACAGTTTACGGACGTCAACACCTTCATTACCGAAATCGAAAAGTTAGTGGGGAAAAAATAAATATGACTGAAATTTATCAGATTGCCATTGACGGGCCCAGCGGCGCAGGCAAATCAACCATCGCCAAAAGAGTTGCATCAGAACTTGCCATCGACTACATAGATACGGGGGCTATGTACAGAGCGGTTGGTCTTAAGATGCTCAGAAACAATATTCCCATGGAGGAGAATGAGACTCTCCTTGACATGCTGAAGGATACGGACGTGGACTTCAGCGAGGGGAAGGTTTATCTGGACGGCGAAGATGTAAGCGGACTCATCAGAACTCAGGAAGTGTCCAAAGCGGCATCAGACTGTTCAGCCTTCGCATCTGTACGCAGAAAGCTGGTTGAACTGCAGCAGGCTATGGGAAAGCGCAAGTCTGTCATTATGGACGGTCGTGATATCGGTACCGTTGTTCTGAAGGATGCGGAATACAAGTATTATCTTACGGCCTCCGCTGAGGAAAGAGCCATGAGAAGGTACAAGGAACTCAAGGAAAAGGGTTCCGAAGATACCTATGAGAAGGTACTTGCAGATGTCAACCAGAGAGACTGGAACGACATGCACAGAGAAGTAGATCCGCTGAGACAGGCAGAGGACGCCGTTCTCATCGACAGCACCAACATGACCATCGATGAAGTGGTGGATTTCGTCATTTCCGACATAAAAAAGGATAAATAAGGGGAAAGTCTTAAGAAAGGATTTGAGATGAGAAATGAAAATCAAAGAATTGCCTGAAGGGGAGAGGCCTGTGGAAAAACTGTTTTCCAGAGGCCTTGATTCACTGTCGGATTCCGAGATAGTTGCAGTACTTCTGGGATCCGGCGGAAAGGATAGGTCAGCTATCCGGCTTGCAGAGGAAGTCATATCATATGCCGGCGGACTTAGGGAACTCGTTTCCATGGAAGCCGAAGAACTTACAGATATTCCGGGAATCGGGCCTAAAAAGGCAGCGACCATCTGCTGTGCCCTTGAACTGGGCAGGCGGGTCGCCAGAGAGTCCGGCAAGACCAGGATCAGCGTCAGGTCTCCGGAGACCGTGGCGGATATCTTTATGGAAGATATGAGATACGCAAGGAAGGAATATTTCAAGATCCTCATGCTTAACGTGAAACTGGAAGTCATCGGACTGGAAACTGTATCCGTCGGTGAACTATCGGGGGCTCCGGTACATCCCAGAGAGAGTTTTGCTCCGGCCATTAGGAAGGGAGCCGCTGCCGTGTGCTTTGCACACAACCATCCTTCGGGAGATCCCACTCCTTCGGATGATGATCTGAAAATGACCAGAAGGCTCATGGAATGCGGGGATATTCTGGGGATCAAGGTGCTGGATCATATAATAATCGGTGACGGCATGTATTCGAGCCTCAAGGAGAAGGGATTTATCGACTGAAGTTCTGAAAAGTTGGGTAGTGCCCGAAGCTCTCATACTATATGTAGAGTCTTGATATTTCAGTGGTTTTGCTTTAAAATATTTGTTATGGGAAAAACGGTTGTAGTATGTTCCGGCAAGGGCGGAACAGGAAAGACAATGTTCGTTGCAAACATAGGCGCCATGCTTGCTAAACGAGGTCATAAGGTATGTGTCGTAGACATGGATACGGGGTTAAGGAATCTTGACCTCTATCTTGGCTTGGAGAATAATGTGGTCTACGACGTGGCCGACGTTCTGAACGGCGTCTGCAGGATCAAGCAGGCTCTTATCAAGCATAAGTCTTTCCCCGGCCTTTACTTCATGGCTGCTTCACCGAAGCCTGATGAAGGGGAATTCACACCGCTTCATATGCAGGTGCTCTGTCATAAACTCGGCAGCAAATTCGACTACGTCATAGTCGACTGTCCTGCAGGCCTTGATGACGGTCTTTCAATAGCTACGGGAGGAGCTGATCAGGTTCTGGTAATCGTAACGCCTGAGTACTCATCCGTAAGGGATGCGGAAGCTGTCACCACCAGCCTTGTGGAACAGAAGATCAACAAGATCCACTATATCTTAAATAAGGTAAATGTGGATCTGGTGAGAGAAGGCTATGAACTCTCCCTGGATGATCTTCCGGAGGCTGTCAGAAAGAGGCTCATCGGGATCATCAAGGAGGACCGTGACATACATATTTCCACAAATCTGGGTATGCCTGCGGTATTCCAGCCGGATACCTACATTTATAATAATTTCTACAAGATCGCAGGAAGAATCGAGAATCTGTAGAACGTGTTTTAGGAAGAGATACACCTTTTGCGGCTATATACCACAGAAGGTGTTTTTTTGTTGTTTTTGGGCTTGAGGTTTACAATATACATTCTTGACATTTGATAAGTATACATTATATAATAACTATGTATGAATATATCGAAATTTATCTTCCGGATTGAGATATAAATATAAATAAATTTAATAAAGGAGGTGCATAACGTATGGGTATGCATGGAATGCCTGTATTCTTAGGAATTATTCTGATGCTGGTGGCACTTATCATCGGTGTTTTGATCGGATATATCTACAGAAAAAACGTAGGAGAGAAGGCAATCGGATCCGCAGAGCAGAAGGCCAGAAATCTGGTTCTGGATGCGGAGAATAAATCCGAGGCCATCAAGAAAGAGGCACAGAGAGACGCTAAGGACGAAGCAAGGAGAATCAGATCCGAAGCAGAAAGAGACGCTAGAGAGAAGAGAGAAGAAGCAAAGAGAACAGAGAGAAGACTTATCCAGAAAGAAGAATCACTGGATAAGAAGATCGAAAATATCGAGAAAAAAGAAGAGAACCTGGCTCACAAGGAGCAGAGCCTTGCGGACAAGCACAAAAATCTGGACAATGTCATTGAACAGCAGACTGCAGAACTCCAGAGAATTTCCGGATATACCGTTGAAGAAGCCAGACAGATACTTCTTCAGAACATTGAAAAGGACGTAAGGCACGATGCTTCCGTAATGATCAAGGATATCGAATCCAAGGCCAAGGAGGAAGCTGACAAGAAAGCCAAATACATCATCACCAACGCCATCCAGAGATGTGCTGCGGATCAGGTGGCAGAATCCACTGTATCTGTAGTTGCTCTTCCCAACGATGAGATGAAGGGAAGAATCATTGGACGTGAAGGAAGAAACATCAGAGCGATAGAGACCATGACAGGCGTAGACCTCATTATCGACGATACACCTGAAGCTGTTATCCTTTCAGGATTTGATCCCGTGAGACGTGAGATTGCAAGAGTTGCTCTTGAAAAGCTCATCGTTGACGGACGTATCCATCCTGCAAGGATTGAAGAGATGGTCCAGAAGGCCGAGAAGGAAGTCAAGCAGATCATCAAAGAAGAAGGAGAGGCAGCTGCTTTCGAATGCGGCATCCATAACCTTCACCCCGAGCTCATCAAGATCCTCGGAAGACTCAAGTACAGAACGTCTTACGGACAGAATGTGCTGAGACATTCCTGCGAGGTTTCACATCTTGCCGGACTCATGGCAGGCGAACTGGGACTGGATGTCAAGCTGGCGAAACGTGCCGGATTGCTTCACGATATCGGTAAAGCTCTCGATCATGAATATGAGGGAACTCACATAGATATCGGTATCGATATCCTTAAGAAATACAAGGAATCACAGGCTGTTATCGACGGCATGGCAGCTCACCACGGCGACTATGAAGCCAAGAGCATGGAAGCAGTTCTTATCGCTGCTGCCGATGCACTTTCAGCTGCACGTCCCGGAGCAAGACGTGAGACCCTTGACGCATACGTCAAGAGACTTGAGAAGCTCGAAGAGATCGCCAACACCACACCCGGCGTTGAAAAATCCTTCGCCATCCAGGCAGGACGTGAGATCAGAATCATCGCCAAGCCCGAGGAAGTCAAGGACGACGAGATCGCATATCTTGCAAGAGAGATCTCC
>JAEEGL012552780.1_pt1 | contig 12167 bp, 5 predicted proteins | sample 9134231 | NCBI WGS metagenome assembly JAEEGL01 (sample SAMN16246548, study PRJNA631951) | gut metagenome | biome: gut microbiome; feature: rumen; material: fiber-attached | host: Bos | place: Iran: Karaj | collected 2018-10
AGCAATAGCGTTTTCCAATGTCGTAGGTTCATTTTGTTTTTGAGGCACACAAGCGAAAACCAAACCTAAAACGCAACATACGCCCAATATACTTTTCATTTTCATACTTACGAAGTGTTTATATATTACCTATTAAAAACTATCATTATCAATTATTACAAAGATACTATTTAACTTTCTGAATAGTGAAAGTATAGTTTCCTTTTTTTACCATATTCTTTGCCTTAAAGGTCAGGCGATAAATCTGCTTTCCCCAAACATCCGACAGTCTGGTATCATCAAGCGTGATTGTTTCAATGTTATAATCAAACACTGATGCATTATAACTTAAGATTGCTTTCACACCTTTCACAGAGATAGAGATCTTTCCATCAGAAATCTTTTGGATGTCGCCCCAAGACATAAAGTTCACTTGGTTAGGAGCAACCGTCTCTTTCAACGTAAACGCATCATTGATAAACAACTTATCACCTTTTAATTGATAAGAACGAATCCATTTCTCAACCTGTGCATTCTCTGGATAAGCTTTAGCAATATCCACTGAAAAGAAATTTTTCTTAGCAGTAGCATTAGCGCTCTTATACTGAGAGCCAAACGATTGAGGAACGCCATTGATCATAGGCAAGTTATGGAAATTGCTCTGCATGGTCCAAATCTTATAACGCTCACCACTGAACGTCTGACGTGTATATGTACCGACACCGGCATCAATCATCACCGGAGTCTCGTCCAAATACAGGTTGAAGGTGCCCACATCATTATGATTATGGCTCTCATTGTTGAAACCGCCTTTGCCAGCGAAGCACAATCCCTCTTTAGAAGACAGATAGCAGAACTCCGTTTGAGGATACCAAGTAAATTGCTCATGAATAATCCCTGGAGTAACCTTGGACAATTCATCTACGATATCAAGAGAAGAGAATAAACGATAAAAATCTACCGATGGCTGTGGAGCTGATACTTTCGGCATCAGCAAACCGGCAAAACGCTTCATTCCTTCACTGTTGACTGCCTTACCATAACGATATATCAAGAATGCGTCACCACCACCTTTTGCAGAAGCATCAGCAAAGTTAACGACCCAACCATTGCCGACATACGAACGATAAATATACTCGCCCATATTCTTAATACTCTCATCATCAAAGACATCAACTTTACCACCCGTGATAGTTTTCAACATTTCCAGATAGTCGAACATCTTTCCTGCGGCATGACCCCAATAAGAAGGGCCTTCCTCACATGCACCGTCTGATTTTACATAATTGATATACTCATCGACTGAGCGCATTGATTCGTAAACGACATTTGCCAACACATCTTTATCGTTCTCTAACAACATGAAAGTAAGCAAAGCGTTGCTGTTACACCATGGATTCCAGTTGTTCTGCATGGATCCCTTATTACGACGAGCCATCCACCACAAAGTATCATTATTCATATACACATCCATGGTTCTCTTTTGCAGTTCGTGACGCAAGCGACGTGAGATTTCCGGATCTACTTTAGCAAACTCATCCTTCAGGAAATAGTAAGTCCATGAGAGCATATTGCTGATATTTCCATCACCCAAGTCAAGAATCAGATCATCGTATGACGGCAGAGCACGTCCTGTTTTCTGAAGAATGTTATGAGCAGAAGAAGCCCAAGTAGTCATTTCACAAAGACGAAACACGCCATCGATCAAATCATCGATGAAACGACCTTTACCTTCAGCCAATTCTGCCATGAGCAAGTCGGCCACAGCTTGAGTATTTTGTCCCAACGGACCTTGCATGATATTACGATCGCCCGAACGTTCAAACTCTAAGTAGGCAGTTGCACGAACAATCTTCCAATCGAAATGAAGTTTTTCCTCACCACGCTTGATATAATAGTCCTTGAAGGCACCTAAATACTTATCCCAACCCTGACGATCTGTATATGCAGGATATTTCACCCACTGTTGATTCATCACCAACGACTCTTTCACTTGCTCTTTTGTCGCCTGATTTTTCAGAATATTCTTCTCCTCATACGCCTGCATGGAGAGAACAAAGCAACATAGTATTAAGAATATAGCACTTTTTCTCATAATAGTTCGATTTATTGTTTCTTGATAGAGAATGAATAAGCGCCCTTAGCCGCCAATTTCTTAGCCGTAAACGACAGGCGATAAACTTTATTACCCCAGACATTCGATAATTTTGCATCATCGAGCGTCATGGTTTGAATACTATAATCAAACAATGAAGCATCATAGCTTAAGATAGCTTTTACACCATTCACAGAGATGGAGATCTTTCCATCAGAAATCTTTTGAATATCACCCCACGACATGAAGTTTACTTGGTTAGGAGCGACAGCCTCTTTCAAAGTAAACTGATCATTGACACGTAATTCTTTCCCCTTCAACTGATACGAACGAGTCCATTTCTCCACTTTCGCTTCTGGAGTATAAGCATTTGCAATATTTACTGAGAAGAAATCTTTTTTAGCGACACAATCAGCAGCTTTATATTGTGCACCATTCTTTTCAGCAATACCATTGATAAGAGGCAAATTATGATAATTACTCTGCATCGTCCAAATATTATAACGCTCACCACTGAACGTCTGACGGGTATATGTACCAACGCCGACATCGATAATCACTGGCATCTGGTTGATATATAAGTTGAACGTACCAACATCATTATGGTTATGACTCTCGTTATTGTGTCCACCCTTTGTCGCAACGAATAAGCCATCCTTATTTGACAGATAACAGAACTGAGTTTCAGGATACCAGGTAAAAGGTTCAGTAACAATGCTAGGAGTTTCCTTCAGTATCTCATCACGAATATCGAGTGATTTGAATACACGATAGATATCTGTTCCAGGAGCTGGAGGATTAAGATTGCCACGTAATGCAGCAGCATAACGCATCATTCCTTCACTCTTCACAGCTTTTCCGTAACGATAAACAATATATGAGGCACCGCCACCTTTAGCAGAAGCGTCAGCAAAATTGACTACCCAACCATTACCTACATAAGAACGATAGATATATTCTCCCATCGCCTTAATCATAGGATTATCAAAGATATTGACTCTACCGTTGGTGATTGTGTTCAGCATATCCAAGTAATCATATAATTTCCCTGCGGCAGCACTCCAATAAGAAGGTCCTTCATCACATCCACCGTCACTGTTTACATCACCCAAATATTTGTCGATTGACTCCATTGACAAATAAACGGCGTCGGCCAAGGTGTCACGGTCGTTCTCCAACAGCATGAATGAAATCAACGCATTACTGTTGCACCAAGGATTCCAGTTGTTTTGAACACGTTTACTATCACGAGCCATCCACCAGAAGGTGTTATTGTGCAAGTAAGTATCAATAACATTCACTTGTAATTCGTGGCGAAGACGTCTAGATATCTCTGAATCGACCTTGTCGAACTCATCTTTAAAGAAATAATAGGTCCATGAAAGCATGTTACCCATCTCTCCACACAAAAGGTCAAATACCGGATCATCATATGATGGTAACGAACGGCCGGTTTTTTGCAATGGAACATGTGCTGACCAAGCCCATGAAGTCATTTCGCAAGCCTGAAAGACACCATCGATGAGATCATCAATGAAACGGCCCTTACCTTCGGCAAGTTCCGCCAACATCAGACTAGCGATGGCTCGATTATTGGCACCTATCGGATCCTCTTGAATACGACGATTACCCGAACGTTCATACTCTAAATAATCTGTAGCCTTGATCACTCTCCAATTAAATTTGAGATTTGATTCGCCTTGTTTAATATAGTAATCCTTAAAAGAACCGAAATATTGGTCCCAACCTTGACGGTCTGAGTATTTAGGATAAGGAACCCATTTCTGATTCATGACCAGAGATTCCTTTACTTGCTCTTTCGTCGCTTTATCCTGCAAGAAATGTCGATCCACACGAGCATTTGCAGATAAAGTCAACAAAGATAATAAACATACAATAAACAAATTCTTTTTCATGGCATATAGCATATTAATTACATTTTCTTAATTACGAAACGATAATTCCCGTTCGACTTCAATTCCTTTGCCTTAAACGACAAACGATAGACATGATCACCCCAAATCTTCAACAAACCACTATCTGTCACTTTAATTGGTTCAATTGACAAATCGAATTGATCTTCGTTATACGACATCAAAGCCTTGACATTGTCAACCTTAATAGAGATTTGTCCTCTACCCGACTTCTCAATAGTTCCCCATGTCATAAAGTTGACCAAGTTTGGAGCTTTAACCTTATTCAAGATAAAAGCATCACTAATAGTTACTTGATTGTTTTGTAAGGAATACGAACGAATCCACTTTTGGACACCTGCTTCCTTAGGATAAGCTTCTGCAATATTTACTGAGAAGAAGTTCTTTCGAGATATGATGTCGGAAGACTTATAGTCACCACCCTCCTTTTCAGCCACACCATTCGGAGCAGGTAGATTATGGTAGATACTTTGCATCGTCCATATGGTATAACGTTCACTACTGAACGTTTTACGAGTATAATTTTCCACACCGATATCAATCAAAACAGGCGTCTGGTCAAAATAAACATTGGCAGTACCCACATCATTATGGTTATGGCTCTCATTATTATGACCACCCTTTGCTGCGACAAAGATGTCTTTTGGGGCATTCGAGAAATAACAGAACTGCGTTTCCGGATACCAGATATACGATTTTGTTGAATGTCCTGGTTTTGTTGCAAACAAGTCATCATGAACACCTATCGAAACGATGGTACGATAAAAGTCCCGACCATAGAAAGGATAGCTATTGGGCTTACGTTGCATTGCAGCAAATGACATCAAATCTGAATTCTGAGTATTTTTACCGTAACGGTAAATCAAATAAGCGTCACCACCACCTTTAGCAGAAGCGTCGGCAAAGTTGACTACCCAACCATTGCCCACATATGATGCGGAGATATAATCGCCCATTCGTTTGATCATCTCATGATCGAAGAGATTTACTTTGCCACCAGTCACCAATGAAAGCATTTCAAGGTAATCCAGCACCTTCCCTGCCGCATGTCCCCAATAAGAAGGGCCTTCTTCACAAGCGCCGTCACCTTTTACATGACCAAAGAAAACATCAACCGATTGCATTGTCAAATAAACAGCCTTTGCCAAAGTATCACGATCGTTCTCCATCAGCATAAAAGTCAACAACGCATTGCTGTTACACCAAGGATTCCAATTGTTCTGCATACGGTTCTTGTCCAAACGTCCCATCCACCACAATGAATTATCATTGAGATAAGGGTCCATCACTTTATATTGTATTTCATGTCGAAGTCTACGAGAGATTTCGGGATCTACCTTGTCGAATTCTTTATGCATGAAGTAATGTGTCCACGACATGATATTACCCAAATCACCATCAGTCAAGTCAAATACAGGCCAATCATACGTAGGTAAGGCCCGTTTACTCGGTTGAAGGATTGTGTGAGCCGACCAAGTCCAGGAAGTCATTTCACAAATATGAAAAGTACCATCAATCAGTTGATCAATGAAACGACCTTTACCTTCCGCCAACTCAGCTAAAAGAAGTGTTATCATAGCACGATTATTAGAATCAAACGGATTTCCCATCGGTTCAATCTTACCCGAACGTTCAAATTCCAGATAATCGGTAGCTTTTACGATTTTCCACTCATAATCAAGGTATTTCTCACCTAATTCAATAAAGGTATCTTTTAAAGAACCCATGTAAGCATCCCAACCATTACGGTCAGAATAATCAGGAAAAGTAACCCATTGTTGGTTCATGATTAAGGACTCTTTCAATTGCTCATACGTAGCACGTTTTTGTAGAAGATTACGTTCTTCATATGCTTGAGCCTGAAGAAAGCCCAATGAAATAATAAAGAATAGAGTAAACAAACGTTTGATTTTCATGGTATGCACAATATTAGATATAACTTAACAAGGGTTGTCGTTTTGTTTTGCTAATATATAAAATATCGTTTTTTTAACAAAATCTCGGGAAGGGAAATTCCTTCCCGAGATCCATAAAAAGCCTAATACCTATTAGGGTGAAAACTTAATCTAGTAATAGCGTTAGTTAATCCAACCAGTATTTTGAGTTAAGTTAGAGTTCATCTCACATTCTGTAACAGGAATAGCCCATGTCTGATAGTAATCACCACCATAAATATAACCTTGAGTAACCTGTCCCCAGATTTGTTTCAAACCAGCTGTACCATTCAAGAACACTTTATCTTTCCAAGTACCCCAACGAAGTTCATCGAAGTAAGTTACACCCTCACCGTTGAACTCCCAACGACGTTCGTTCTGAATACGTTCACGAAGATCAGCCTGACCATTGACTTGTGTGTATTCATTGCTGTTCAATGCAGCAACTCCAGCACGATCACGTACCATATTTACATAAGTAATGGCTTCGTCTGTCTTATTCTGCTCATTCAAAGCTTCAGCCAATCCTAGAAGGACATCAGCATAACGAAGCAAAGGAAGGTCAATTTGTGAATATTGACGGTTAGGTATTTCTGAAGCACCTTCTGCAACAAATTTACGATAAGTATAATAGAAGTAAGCATTCGTATCGGTACGCATATCGTGTGGTTCATTTACATCTGAACGATACGGCCAACGAAGATGGTATACCTGATCTTTACCTGCATTAACACCTAAATATTCAGAATACGGAGTGATAATAGTCTGAGTCAGACGAGGATCACGATTGGTATAAACTTGAAGGATACGAGCCTCATTACCATTATCCAAATACTTACTCAAGTCAGCACCAACACCAGCCATTGCTGTTTTCTCAGCATCAGTCATGTTGTCACGTAAGAAATAGACAGAACGAGCAATAGGCTCCATTGTTGTATAACCAGGAATAACCTCTTCCCAATCAAATTTCTTACCGTCAGCATATTCGTAAGTATCAACGAAATCTGTGCTAGGATAATAATTGTTCCAACAAGAACCAAATGTGCTACGAGTACCATAACGGAAACTCATATCTTGACCATAACCATTCAAACCAACGTTTTGAACAGAGAAGATCATTTCTTCACATTGTTCGTTAGCTTCTTTGAACAAAGCCTTATAGTCACCAGTGAACAAAGCATAGCCACAGTTAGCAACAGCCTTGAAATCAGCCTCAGCACCTGAGTAATTCTTCAACCATAAGTTTACCTTACCACGTAAAGCGTAAGCAGCACCCTTGGTAATATGACCATAACTGCCATTTCCTTTATCATATTTATTAGGTAAGTTAGGATCACTGATAGCATCCGACAAATCTTTTACGATCTGTGACCAAACTTCAGCTTCCGTACTTCTCGCTTTTGTATAGTCATCCAACTCAGTTGGCTCTAGATACAAAGGCACACCACGATAAAGAACGTTCAAGTTATAATAGAACCATGCACGCAAGAACTTACATTCTGCGATGAGGCGAGCTTTCTTAGCGTCTGCCAATCCAGGAACTTCAGGAAGGTTCGCGATAGCATCGTTTGCACGGCTTACACCTTCGTACAGATTCTTCCATGCTGTGGAGAATGTACCATTGGAAGATGTGCAATTACCTCTCAGCAAGGCATGGATACCATTACGTGGAGTACAAGAAGCACCGAATTGCTCATAGTTATAAAGATAGTTACCGCACCATTCACTTCTTAGTGCAGAGTAAACGCCAAGCACACCTTTATCAGCAAGGTTCTCGTTCGTCCACATATTACCGGAACTTACCTGATTATAGGGTGCCAAATCCATTAAATCGCTTTGACAAGCCGAAAGCACAACAACAAATGTTGCAAGTGCAAATGTCTTTATGATATTTTTCATTGTCTTCATTCTTTAATGTTAATTAAAACGTAATGTTAGCACCGATAGAAATTGATCTAGAAGTCATATATACATAACCAGCACCTAACTCAGGATCCATGCCTGGATACTTCGTCAATGTAAACAAGTTCTCTGCATTCAAATAGAGACGCAAAGACTTCATATAAATCTTATTGATCAAACTTGTTGGGAAGGTATAACCTAAAGTGAGGTTCTTCATCTTCAAGTAATTTGCATCCCACAAGTCAACTGTGCTGGCTTGATTTGCCTGATAACCTGTTTCACCAACGAGACGGCCATAAGAAGCTGTCAAGTTTGTACGTGGATCATTCGGATTTTGCGGATCATAGAAATAGTGATCATCTGCAACTTCCTTTGCGATTTCATATCCTAAACGGTTCTGAACGTTGTGTGAAAGTCCAGGACTCCAATATAGTTTGCTTCCCAAAGTACCAGTAAATGTACCAGAAAGGTCAAAGTTCTTATAACCAAATGAGAATTGCAAACCATAGAATACAGGTGGACGTGAAGATTTACCTTGGAACTCATTATCGTAGCTGTTACCGTAAATACCATCACCATTTTTATCAGCAAAGATATAATCACCATACCACAAGCCACTGTTTCTAACATTCTGATTTGGCATGAAAGTATAACCGGCAGCGATCATGGCCTTAACCCAATCCATATCCTTTTCTGTACGAATCATACCATCTTTCGGACCACCTTCAATGTTAACGGAACCATCAGCATTAAAGTATTGTTGATTACCCTTATAAGGAGTCAACAAATAGTACTCATTTATTTGATGACCTTCCAATACACGGGTGTTTCCACCTGTTGAAACATCACCAATGTTTGATTTATAAACTTTAGATCCATCAGGATTAGTTTCCCAACCTTGTACCAACTCACCTTTATACTTACTTACTTCGTTGTGGTTATAAGTAATATTACCAGAGATTGAGTAACGGAAATCTCCCTTACGGTCTCTCCAAGTAACGGACAACTCGACACCCTTATTAGTTACCTCAGCGATATTCTTATAAGGAGCAGTCTTAGAACCTGCAGTCATGTAGATTGTCGGACGATAAAGGATACCATCCGTGAACTTATGATAGAAGTCCAACGTAACGTCCAAACGACGATTCAACATCGATGCGTCAATACCAATATTAGTAGTTGCAGTAGATTCCCATTGGAGCAATGAGTTAGCAATAGATGTTGTAGCCAAACCATTTACATTGACATTGCCAATAGCATAATTCGTGTTGGCATATGTGGATTGATACAAGTATTCACCGATACTACTGTTACCCAACTTACCCCAAGATGCACGAAGCTTCAAGTTATCGAAGAAACCATCTTTCATAAATTCTTCCTCAGAAACACGCCATGCAGCAGAGAAAGAAGGGAAAACACCCCAACGATGATCCTTATGGAAACGTGAACTACCGTCATAACGAATGTTAGCTTCGAACAAATACTTGGATGCATACGCATAATTAACACGACCGAAGAAAGAACGAGTAGAAGTATCAGAAGCAGAACCTGTAATACTTACCATTTCAGCAGCAACGCTTGGAACTGTTAATGTATAGTCTGGCAAACCCTTCTTGCTGGTACTAACATCATCTGTTCTGTAGTAGTATTCCTCATAACCAGCCAAAGCAGATACATCGTGTTTACCAAATGATTGGTTGTAGTGCAACAAGTTTTGGATTGTACGCGCATAGTTACCACTGTTATAAGTGCTGATACCCATTTGGTCCAAAGCAGATTTTTGAACAACAATCTGTCCGGTACGGAAGTTCATCTTCTCACGCTCACCATCATTCCAAGTACGACGTTCGTCAATACGACGAGAATAGTTGAAGTTGAAGTCCCATTGGAAATGCTTCAAGAACTTAATTCTAGTAAACAAAGTCGTATTGAAACGGCTGATGCGGTTGAAACCTTTACCACCATCCAAGATATATTTCAAGTTATTATCCTGAGCGTTCTCCTCGTTAGCGGCAGAAGTACCATAATAACCATTATAGAAAATCGCTGTACCAGGGTTTGTTGCCATCAAATAAGTATTCGCACTAGACCATTGAGTAATATCACGATCTTGTTGAGAAGCAAATGTATTCATACCAATGGTTAACCAATCAGTTACGTTTCCTTCAAGGTTAGCACGCAATGTATATCTCTTCTGACCCGTATTATCAACGATACCAGGGTTGTCCTGATAACCAGCAGAAGCCATGAAACGCATTTTCTCACTACCACCGTTGATGGAAACATTATGCTCATTCAGAACATTTGTACCAAAGAGGTAATCTTCCCAGTCTGTATTCGGGTATGCAATGTAGTTTGGAAAACCAGACTCAGCCATCGCATTAGGATTCTTCTCTGCATTACGCCAAGCATCGATAGTTGCCTGAGCGAAATAAGGATTCAAACCTGTATTAACAGCCGATTCGTTCATCAATTCCATATAATCTGCATAGTTTGTTACATAGTTATATGAGCCAGCAGGTGAAAGGAATGAGATGTGTCCGTTATAATTCACATTGATTTGTCCACGATTACCCTTCTTAGTAGTAACCAATACAACACCGTTTGCAGCACGTGCACCGTAGATTGCAGATGAAGCAGCATCCTTCAAAACGGAGATTGACTCAACATCTTGTGGGTTTACTGCATCCATCGAACCTTCGATACCATCAATAATGATCAAAGGAGCAGAACTGTTCAAGGTACCAAGACCACGTACGCGGATAGTTGCACCATCCTCACCAGGAGCACCTGTACTTTGCAAAGCAGTTACACCGGCCATCATACCGGAAAGAGCATTTGATAAGTTCGTTACAGTACGACTTTGCATGGTTTCTTCCATGTTCATCGAAGCAACAGAACCAGTTAAGTTTACTTTCTTCTGTGTACCATAACCTACGACAACCACTTCCTCCAATGTTTCAGTGTCTTCTCTCAATGTGATGCTCAATGATGGACGAGCATTCACTGTTTGAGTTACGTAGCCAATGTAAGAGATTTGAATTTTAGCATTGCTTGGAACGTTTTGTAACGTAAAGCGACCATCCAAATCAGTAATCACACCATTTGTCGTCCCTTCAACCAGTACGTTGGCACCGATAACCGGTTCACCACTGGCATCCTTAACGACACCACTAACTGTCATCGTCTGCATGATGTTATCAACACCATCAGAACTAGGCTGATTCAAAGGTACAGCCTTCGCTACATTTGTCGACATCAAGAATAATGTCAGCGCAATAGCCATGCAACCTTTTAATAATCTTACTTTCATGTCTTTTTCAAAAGAATTAAATTAAAGTTTGACATTCATAAATTATTCAAAACAAATTTATACAAAAACCACCCTTAATATTACCTTATAGATTAATAAAGGAAAATATTAAGGTTATTAAGGAAGATTTTAATCTCAACTGATTGAATAAAATCTCCGAATGAAAATATAAAAAGAGTTGTGGAAAGATATTATTTCTCTGACTGCTCCTTCTTATACTGTTGCGGAGTGACTCCGTATTGTTTTTTGAAGCATTGACTGAAATAATAAGATGTGTTGAAACCACACCGACTGCTAATCTCAGCAATCGGCATATCGGGATACTTTTGTAACATCAATGCAGCGGTCTTCAACCGATAATTAAGAATATAACTGTTTGGAGTCATGCCGGTCAGGGCTTTGAATTTCAGATAAAGGATGGATTTGCTCATCGCCACCTCGTTACATAACGTCGGAATTGAGTACGAGGTATCATCCAAATGTTGGTCAATCGACTCAGAAACCTTCTTCAAAAAGGCCTGATCCAACGGGTTCACACTAGTCAAATCGATATCGTTAACCGACTTTTTACTGAACTGTTGTTGGATAAGTAAGCGATTACGAATCAGGTTATTAACTCTTGCTAGCAAAAGTTTTGCATTAAAAGGTTTAGTTATGTATGCATCGGCTCCTCTATTCAAACCTTCAATGCTTTGTTCGACAGTTCCCAAAGCCGTCAACAACACGATTGGAATATGACAATAGTCAGCGTTTCCTTTGATTTGCATGCACATTTCCGTACCACTCATCTTTGGCATCATGACATCGCTAACGATAATATCAATATTATGTTGTTTGACTTGCTCAAGTCCGTCTAAGCCATTTGATGCAGTGATTGTTTGATAGAATGGAGTAAATAATTCTGTGAGAATCTGAAGTAGTTCTTCATTGTCTTCGATTAAAAGAATCGTGTATTTTTTGTCTTTTTCTATTTCTACTTCGGCATCATCCATAAAATCGGAATCTGGGAA
>JAEEGL013185792.1_pt1 | contig 12167 bp, 15 predicted proteins | sample 9134231 | NCBI WGS metagenome assembly JAEEGL01 (sample SAMN16246548, study PRJNA631951) | gut metagenome | biome: gut microbiome; feature: rumen; material: fiber-attached | host: Bos | place: Iran: Karaj | collected 2018-10
GAGATTTGATAATATATAAGGCGGCGGTAACGAACTTCATCAACTGCGAGAATGTAGGCACAGCGGTTCTCGTAAATGATTATAAGACAATTAGGGGCGCAATAAAAGCTGCAGAAGCGCTCAGGCTGAACGACGATGCGATTGTAGAGGTGAGATCTTACGATCTGAGTGTATCAGGTATGATGGTCTGGGATGACCCTGAGCTTGATGCCGGTACGACGGTATATCATAGTGGAAGATAAGGGCATGTAATAAGTGGGGGCAGGATATGCAGGACAGATACGCAGGTGACATAGGTGATTATGGGAAATTTGGATTGCTAAAGGCTCTTCAGAAACAGGGCTTTAAGATTGGAATTAACTGGTATAAAACGACCCCGCCTGATTCTGAGAAGAAGTCGGATGGCACATATAAACAGCAGGATGGCAGATATAAGACCGGCGATATCCCGGAAGAGCTTAAGAAATGTGATCCGGCATTGGCCCAAAAGCTGGCAAGGATCGCTGATGACGAAGCTCACCGTTCTATCACGGCTTTAGAGCGTGCCAGATTGGTTCCAGACGCCGTCTATTACCATGACGCTATATCTGTAACCCTGCGAACCGAATGGCATCAGAAAGCCGTACAGACACTCTCTGGGGCTGATCTGATATTCCTGGATCCGGATAATGGGCTGCTGGTGGATTCAGTGAAACCGGGGACTGCACGGAGCGTTAAATATGCTTTCTATGACGAGGTGGCGGACTATATAAAGGCCGGTAAGAGCGTAGTGATATATAACCATCGTTGCAGGAAGAAGGAAGAACAGTACTTTGCCGATATCGAGAATAAGCTTCAAGAGGTGCTGAAACAGAGGGAGGCCTTATATAAAGATATCCAGGAAATTACTTTCTTTAAGAAGTCCGTCAGAGACTATTTCATTGTATCTGCCACGAAAGACCATTCGAAGCGGATAAGAGCGGCGATACAGGAGATGACCGGCGGAGCCTGGGAAGCAATGTGCAGGGAGCGTTAAAAGCAGGGCATTATAGTCTCTGCTTTTTTTATTTTAGCTTTTGTAGAGTTTTGTAGATTTTTGTATTTAAACGCCACCGTATCTTTTAAAGAAAAAGGATGATATATTTACATCATCAAAGGCAAGGGCCCGCCGAAATAAACGAAAACCTCAGCGAAAGGAGAAATAAATAGATGAGTAAGAGTTTCAAACCAATTAGAGAAGGGAATGTTGAATACCAGTTTAGCGGAGATAAGTTAAAGGTTTTAACCACGCAAAAGCAGAAAGAATTGTATATGATCAGAAAGCAGAAAGTAACAAAAAATATGATCATGAATGAAATAGCGGAAAAGACGAATGTTTCTGCCGACGCAGTTAATAACTGGATGTACTGCAAAAACGGACCGTCAGATCTTGAGCAGATTAAGGAAATAGCTGATTATTTTAAGGTGGACTATCATGAGCTGCTGGAAAAGAAAACAGAAGAAAATGTTAATGAAAAGGAGGATTTTAAGGATATGATGATAGAAAAGCAGAAAGTGGTCACAAGAGACAGAGTTCGTGAGATATATGAGGCGCTGGTAGAGGCAATCGTAAAGTCGTGGAGATTCTTCTATACAGAATGGTACACTTCGGAGAATATTGATGATATGGTTAAGAGATATTACATTGAGTTTGAGGAGGCTGAAGATGCCTGTAGAACAGTTGATTATTTGTTGACCAAATATATGTTGGATATTCCGGCTGATTTGAATGAGAAGATATATTCATTAAAATGGACAATGGCGGAGTCGGTACTTATGGATACAGTTTGCCTCTTCTGCGAACATGAAGAGGACGAGATGGAAGAGGTTGAGAAGGAATTATCGAACATGCTTATGACTGGAATGGAATTTCAGGAAGTCAAATTTGTTAATAAGCTTAAGCCGGTGTTCGAACAATATATTGTGAAGCAGTAAAATAGCAAGCTCATAATGTACTCCTTTTAGATTGTTAGTTGACTGGGGAGAGAGCATCTGTATAGCGCAGGTGCTCTTTTCCTTTTCCACCACATATGCCCCCAGAATGGCCCTCAGAGCCCGCCGGCTATATCACGAGCACATTTCCACCACTCTGTGACCAGAACTCGTCTACGAGGCAGATAAGGAGGTTATACGAGGTGTCCTGCGGCGGGACGGGAAATGAGATGGAGAGATATATGGCGGCGCCGGAGAGAGAGGTGAAATGGCGACAGGACAAAGGTCTATTATAATGTTTATTAGACAAAGCGGCAATCTCCTTCAGACCGGCAATCACCCTTTCTTCGTGACGGCGCTGTGGCGATGATCTTGTCTCTGTTTTGGATCAAAAAGTGAGAGTATATATTCCTTATACTTTTGTACTGTTTTTCATAGTATATATCCTATGAAAAATGCATGGTTCTTTCCTGAGACGAGTCCAATTTTCAAGGATGGAAACCGGATAAAAAGAACAATGATTACTGTCTCCAACACTGCGATATTATTGTACGAAATGCACAACATGAATTGTCAGAATTGTATATAAATGCGGCAGAGATGCGTATGCGATTCCTTGACATTGTACGGACGGGGGAATATACTGTTATATAGTTGTGAGTGAGAGAAAACATCATATTTTAGGCAAACTAATTGAAAAGTTAGGACGCAAAGCTATAGGGCCTTAAAGGGCAGCCAGTTGCATTTTGGATAGGAGCATCTGGTAGATCGGATGCTTTTTTGTATGAGAAAGGAGTTTGGATGGACGGATATGAAACGGTTGTGCAGACAGCGGAGAGATGGGGCGTAACGACAAGAAGAGTGCAGAAATTATGCGAAGATGGTGTCCTGCCAGGAGTGAACAAATTTGGTACTGTCTGGGCGATTCCGGCGGATTTGGAGAAACCGGCAGATAGAAGAGTGAAGAGTGGGAATTATCGGAACTGGAGAAAGAAGAAGGAAGAAAAATCCGGTCCTTAAATACGCTTTGAATATAGACTAATATTGTAGAGTAGTGAATAAAATTGGAGGGATTATCATGAGAAATATCAACGCAGCAGTATCCTTTATACTTACTTTATCATTGCTGGGATCAAGCATACATGCCGAAGCTTTTTCTGGTAAGGCGTCTTTAAATTCTGATATGCCAGTAATCTGTGAAGATTATCTTTCGTCAAGTGAAGATATTCCTGTGTATAGTGATGAGACTACTTTGGAGAATGACGCTATCAGCGAGGATGAATTGGAAGTTGAGGTTTTGGATAATGCAAAAAATGACGAGACTCAAGCACAAGATGATATGAATGAGGATGAGAATGAAGAGGAGACTGTTGGTGCAGTAACGAGTCAGATCACAGTTACCGGTGGTATGGAGGGTGTAGATTATAGTAAAGCAGAAAATGGTACCCTTACTGTAATGACATCAACACCTCTTGTTCTCGATGGTGGTGGTAGAACTATCACAGAAGAACAAATCGTATTGGGAACTACAGATAGATGGGGAGATATAAATGTTACTATTAAAGATCTGAATATTACAAAAACATCCTCGGTTTCGCCGATTAAGATTGTTGATAACTTCAAGAATAATGTAAATCTTACAATTGAAGGCACAAGCGTGTTAATGGCTGGTCCTGATCATGCTGGTATAGAAAAAAATAGTGTTTCCGCTGATGGTATCCTCACAATTAGCGGAACAGGAACTCTTACTGTTTCAGGTGGAGAGCTTGGCGCAGGTATTGGAAGTGGTTTCGGAAAGCGTACAGCTAATATAGTGATAGATGGCGGAACAATAATTGCTTATGGAGGAAGAGAAGCAGCTGGAATTGGAGCTGGAAAGGCAGATGCATCCGAATACCCTTATCTTGGTGGAAAAGCTGAATGTATTACAATCAATGATGGTAAAGTTACTTCTACAGGTGGGTTCTACGGAGCTGGAATTGGTGGTGGCTGTAACGGCGGTGTAGGGCAAGATGGTATCAGTGGTGCTTATATAACCATTAACGGTGGTGAGGTGATTACTAACGGTGGAACTTATGGTGCAGGAATTGGTGGCAGCTATAGAGGGGGAGCCTCAAATATTACCATTAACAATGGAACGATTACTGCTAATGGAGGATCCTTTGGTGCTGGAATCGGTGGTGGTGGAAAATGTTCTTATGTAACAATAAATGGAGGGTATATTATTGCTACGGGAGGAACTCAAGGGGCTGGGATTGGTGGTGGAGCAGGAGGAAGCGGTTCTTATATCACAATCAAAGGAGGAACCGTATATGCGCTTGCTCCGGATTCAGCTGGAAGTGCTGGCGCAGGGATTGGTGGAGGATATTCTGCGGGCTGCTCTTATGTCACGATATCTGGTGGAAATGTTGAAGTTGTGGGAAAGAGCGGAATAGGATCAGGTTCTTGTTATGATACATCAGATATATATATCAGTGGAGGTAATCTCAAGACACCCATAATCGGAACAACGCCGAAAGTGTCCGAATCCGATGGCAGACCTGTAAGCTTAAAAATTGTTCGTGGGTATCTTTCAGGTGAAATATTTCCTTTTGAAAGCATAAAAGGTGCTTCATATTATAATATAGATAATACGGTTGCGTATGATGATGGTTGCTTTTATTTCTATCTTCCTGAGAATGTGGATGTTTCATCATACTGCAAATGCATTGTTATATTTGAGACAAATTGCGATATGAGTGTACCAGCACAATCACTTTTTGTTGGAGATAAAGTTGTTGAACCAACGGGGATTAGTAATCCGGGATTTGTGTTGAAAGGGTGGTATACATCAAAGACCAGTAGTAGTGATAATTATAAATGGAACTTTAATGAAGATCAGGTCAAAGAAAACATAACACTATATGCTTTCTGGGAAAAAGAAGCACAGGTTAAAGTTTCTTTTGATGCAAATGGTGGTTCAGTTAATACAGAGAATAAAACCGTTAATATAGGAAGTAAATATGGGCAGTTGCCGATACCTGTACGGAATGGGTACATATTTGACGGTTGGTATACAGAAAAGGAAGAAGGGGAGAGGATCGATGAGTCCAGCATAGTTACGATAACAGAGGACCACACGCTCTATGCTCATTGGGGTAATACTCCAGTAGAGAGTGTTACGCTTGATAAGAAGACATTGCAAATGCTTATCGGAGAAGAGGCGCAACTCACAGCAACGGTTAGCCCGGCTGATGCAACCAATTTAAAGGTTATATGGAGCTCGTCAGATAATACTGTAGCATCGGTATCAGATGGAAAAGTTTCAGCGAATAAAGCAGGTAAAGCCGTGATCACTGCGACCACGGAAGATGGCGGATATACTGATACATGTGAGGTGACGGTTTCAACAGCGTATAAACTTACATTTATGGTTGATGATGCCGTATATGCAACGATATTCGTTAAGGAAGGCCAGGTTGCTGAAAAGGTAGATCCTCCGGTGAGCGATCGGAAGTTCGTGGGATGGTACTATAATGACCAGCTCTGGAATCCTTCATCGCCGGTATATAGTGATATGGTCCTGGTAGCTCATTTTAAAGATGAAGCAGAAGAAGAAAGTGGTTCTGCACTGGATTCACAGCCGGATCTTAACGCAGATAGCATTATCCTTGTTAAAGGGCAGAAGTTTGTAGTGGAAGGTGATGGCTGGATAAGCAGTGATAAGAGTGTTCTGACTGTAAATAAGAAGGGAAATGTTACTGCAAAGAAGCCAACTTCATCTGTAACACTTTCAAGAGTAGTAGATGGCAAAACTATAAAGTCCATAAAAGTTATAATCTTGCAACCGAGCATAGAGCCTGGAGTGGTGCTGTATGTGGGGAAAGATAAAAAGATAAGTTTGACGGGTATCACAGGATTGAATGCTATCTGGATCAGCTCTGCTACAGATGTAGCTGTTGTGGATAATGAGGGCGTTGTTCAGGCTTTAAGTAAGGGGACGGCAACGATCAGCGCTATCATAAATGGTGTTGAGTTTAAGTGTAAAGTTACCGTAAAAGACGCTGATACATCCAAGAAGGATTTCTCAAGGACTGTAGAGCTTGTCCCTATGCAGTCAACAAATGTTAAAGTGAACGGATTTAAAGCTTCCAAGGCTACATGGTCTTCAGATCTGGAGGCAGTACCGGCATCTAAACTGAGTAAAGGCGTTGTATATGAGAATGCTGTTGTTCGTATCACCAAATCAGGCAAGCTGACAGCTATTGGTGTCGGTGAAACGGAGCTAACAGCTACCAGTGGTAGTGCCGCACTTAAGTTTAAGATTGTCGTTTCTGCGCCTGTAACACAGATAGTACATCTTAATGTTAATAGTTCCAAGACGATAAAGATATATGGAACAAAGGGAGCGCTTGCCTGGAGAGGTGAAGTCAATGGACTGCAGATAACCAAGAATAAGATCAAAGCACTCTCTTCCGGGATGAGGACAATAACCGCACAGTACGAGAACTTTGAATACAAGGTTATCATCTATGCCGAAGATCCTTCGATAGTAACTAAAGAGATATCGGGGGCATACCCTAAGTACACGCTCCAGATGAAAGTGGGAGAAACGGTTGCTATTACTGAGAAAGAAACCTATCAGAATATCCTTTATCGAAGCAACAAGAATAATATAGCATTTGCTGATGAGGCGGGAGTGATTACAGCCAGAAGCAGCGGTAAAGCAACGATCACTGCAAAGGTGAATGGTAAAAAGATCACGATTGTGGTAAATGTAACAGGTTAATAGAATATAGTAGCATAATTACCAAAGGAGCTCTGGCATATCGTCAGGGCTCTTTTTTTCGTTGATTCATAACGCTTTCTTCGTTGTTCGTAAATTCCATTTATTTTTTTCGAGAAAATCTTCCTATAGGTATAGAGGCACAAATTCCATATCTACAGGAAAGGAGTTGAAAGCATGAGATTAAAAGTGATCGACATCGCCGAAACCAGCCGGCGCATCCGAGACCAAGTTGCAGCAAAGAACCTGAAGGCTTCTGATATCCAGAAGCGCCTTCACCTTCAGTCCATACAGGGCATATATGCTTGGTACAGTCCGAAAAGTAAAAGTCTGCCCAGCCTTGAACATCTCCTGCAGTTGGCCGATATACTAAACTGTACGATGGAAGATCTGCTCGTTACCCGGGAGGTAGAATTGCCGGAAGAGTAAGCAGATTTATACTGACAGTTGAATGACTTTGGGCCAAGTATGCGTTAGAATTATACCAAAAATGTAAAGTTTGACTGAAGGATTTTCTGTATCTGGCGATATATAATAATACAGGGAAGCGATAAGTATGATGCGAGTATACATGATACATAAATACTATGGACTGACTGACTCGCCACGCCCGTATGCCTGTGTGTGGGGAGTAAGGAGCAGATGGATGAGCTTATCAAAGATTTAAAAGAAAAGGAACCTGATGCACATACTGTTTACCGTATAGTAAAGATAAAAAACCTATCACCGGATAAGGCTGAATATCTCGTAAAAGAGGAAAATGGTATGTGGACAGCAAAGTATGTTAATGATCTGCCGGTGCGGCTATGTCCGCAGATAGATATCAAAGAAGAAGGTTATCTCGTCTACGAGAGCTCACCTGAAGCGGCTATAGAGGAAGCTAAGAGAGTTAAAGAAAAGTATGAAAAGAAAGAGAGGTAAGTCAAAATGGGAGTTATCGAAACAAAAGGAAAAGCGGAGCGTAAGTACGAATGTGATCTTATGACTATAAGGATATCATTTAAAGCAGAGGGAGCAGACCCGGCTGTGGTATCGAAAACTGTTATGGACAGCTGTGAGAAGTTTATAGGAGAGCTTGTGGATTTCAGCGGTCTTAAACTACAGGATATTCATATAGATGAAGATTGTATTGAAGATTATCAGCATAGCGATGTTAAAGATACTCATGCAAGACGAATAATAAGCTTTCAGACAGGCTTTGATATGAAGCTTACGAATCAGATCCGTCAGCATCTTAATGAAGGCGGGTACCGCCATAATATAGATATTGAATATGATTATTCAAAAGTAACAGAGCTTCACGCAGAGGTAGTAAAGCAGGCTCTGCTGGAAGCTAAGGCGCAGGCAGATATGTTGGCAGAAAGTCTTGAACTTAAGATTGAGGGGCTTAAGAAAGCTGAAGAACAGGGAAGAAGATATACGGATGTATATCTGGCATGTGAACAGGAAAGAGGCATCTGCGATCATAGTGATTACAAGCTCTCAGACGATCTCTCCGGTAAGGTTAAGACCATGGCAGTAGAAGTATATGCAGAATGGAAGGTGAACTAAAGGAAACAGAAAGGAAATATCATGTCGAAGTCAATAACGCCCTACAGGGAACTGCGCCAGGGAGAGGAAAGCATATACGACAACATACAGAAGGGCTATCAGGTTTCAGAGAAGGTGATCGCTTATCTGAAGACTACAAAGCCATATGTAATGAGCCCCGGTATATATGATCATCCATTTAAAGCAGGAGTTAAGTTGTTAGGCCCATACGTATATGAGGATGGTATCTACTGCTGGGACAGGGATACATGGAAGTATGTTGTAAAGTATGGTCTCATGCTGCCACCGGACTTCATAGATCATGTTATGAGCCGGGAAGGTACAAGATTTCTTGAGGAGCAGGGCGTCAAACAGGAATCATGGGATAAGGCAATAGATGTGTGGAAGAAAGACGGACTGATCTCGTTTCTTCCGGATGATGCCGGAAACATAGGATTAGAGGATTTTTAGATGAATGGGTCATTATATCGTCTCATGTTGCCATCCGTTTTTTTTATCAGAAGAAAGAGAAAAATCTATTTAGTTAAGTGGGAATATATGAGCCGTTCTAAACGAAGATTGAAAGAATTATGGATAGCCAGAAGAAAACAGAAAATACCTCATATTCCTATCACTATCGTGAAATAATCTGCGGATACTGCAGACATCGTTTTGTATTTAACAAAGATCCAGGAGAGTGGGGATATGGGCATTATTACAAAAAGAAAGACGGAACTATGGGGATCGAAACCAAGTGTCCTTCCTGCGGGGAGATGGTGGTCTCTTTCGATGACGAGATAGAAGCACTACCGTTTGTGCTGAGAGAGGATCGGGACGATATAGAAGTGCACGGATTCAGAGGGATTTAGAACAAGAAAAAAGAGAGGCGGTTACAAATGGCGGGAAAAAGGAAAAATCTGATCATCAGATTTGACGAAGATAAGGTATCGATACAGGACGATGGTTACCATACTGTATGGTATGATATTACCGATATAGCGAAAAGTCATATAAAAGAGTGTGGTTCTTCTGTTATGGAATATGTTGTTAAGTATAGAAGCTGAAGTGACCAAACTGTATGATGATGCTCCTGAAGAACGGCCTTTAACAAATAGGCAGGAGTTTGAAGATATCATCAGATCTGAATACAGGCAATTGGGTTGTTTTCAGGAAGCCGACGGTCTTTGTATCCGTAACGACGCCAGAACGATCCGCCTGACATTCTTAAATGGAAGCATTATGGAGATCACAAACTCTGAATGGGGAAGTATATTATTGGGAAACTGCTGACTGAACACTGATGCAACAATCCCAAAAGGATTAGAAGGTATATGTAGAATGGAAGGCAAAGATATATGAATGATGAGTTAGAAAGAAAACTACAGGAAGAATTCCTGTTCATGAAACAGACACGTGATCCTAAGGATACGAGCGTATACCGCACATATGGTTGTGAATGCTCAGGCGGGTGGTATGAGATCATTCATGACTGTTGCCGTGCTGTTTCTGATGAAAACGATAAAGTCGGTATACCGGTTGATTTCATACCGGAACAGATCAAAGAAAAGTTCGGTACTTTGAGATTTTATTACGATTTCGAAGATGCTCCGCTTGCGATACATGCATTTGACTGCATCGGTGGGGATAGTCTACGATTTGTACCAGGCAGTGATAACGATGATGATGAAAAGAAAGCATTCCGGCAAAGGATAGCAGAAATTGTACATAATGCAGAAGCAAAAAGCACATCGGTTTGCGAGTTTTGCGGTGAAAAAGGGATTATAAGAAAAGATTTGTGTTGGATAAAGACTCTATGTGATGAGCATTATAAGAAAATGAGGATGGGGTGATAATATGACAGAACAAGAGCTTAGAAGTGAACTTAAACGGATTATAGAAGATGAATATCCGCTTATTGCTTCAAGATACATTGATGAAGAAATAATGTTAAGGGCGGCACGGGAAATTGACTATGGTGTTAGAGAGTGGTGCGGAATCAATTTTCCTTACAGGAAACTTCATGAAGATTTTATGTGGTTGATAAAAAATCAATACCTGACTACAAGAATGTATGATATTCGTTATAATATAGGTGAAGAGGAAGTTGTAGGATTCTTAAATAAGTATTATCGCTGGCTGTTTGAAGAAGAAAGAAAACAATCCCAAGAACATAATAATAATGAGTATAATCTAAGTGAGGTTGATAAAAAAGACTTTATGGAGTTCAAAAAAGAAAAGCCTGTTCCCTGTAAGGAACCTCTCGATATCGCAGGATATCTTCATCTGTGCAGGATTGCATATGATGCAGCACCAAAGTATGTGTATCCTGATTTCATATCAGATCTTCATGTGGTTGGAAAGGCCAAATTTGACAGTTGCAGACTGGCAGACAGGAATATGAAAGAAAAAATGACAGTTGGAGATCCATATCCTGAATTTATGTTTTATCATCCCGAGGAAATGGGGTTTGGAGGGCCTTATGTAAGGTTTAAATGGAATGAAGACGGATGGATCATGTTTTTTATCGGAAAAAGTGAATGCTATTCGGAGCGTGAAGTAAATATGGATATACATCGTTTTCTGGCGATGAGAAGAGCAGGATATCCGGTTTTGTATCTTACAAGTGGGTATTAAAGATGAATGCGCTCAATTATATGAATATATAGAAAGAGAGGAAATAATATATGGCATCAAGAGATGATTTAGTAGCAGTATTTGAGGATACAAAAGAGTGGTATGAAACAGATGCAGAGCTAAAGGAATCCGTCAATGCCTCAAAGGTCGGAACAAAGGTTTATTATGAAGATGATACACCGGAACTTCCGGTTGTTAAGCCTTACGATAAGACGGAGATAAAGGTCACGACATCCAGAAGTTTTGAGGCGGCGATGAGGCTTAAGAAAGAATATCCGGATGCAAAGATCGCTGTTCACAACTTTGCTTCTGCTACTAACCCCGGCGGCGGTGTTACAAAGGGAAGCAGGGCTCAGGAAGAGTGTCTGTGCAGATGTTCAACGCTGTATCCGGTGCTTAATACGGAAAGTAACTGGAATGGTTTTTACGGATTCCATCGAAACCGTCACGATGTAAGGTATACTGATGCCTGTATATATACGCCTGGGATTGAGATTTTTAAGAGTGATGAAGATGTACCCAGGAGGCTTCCTGAGGCTGATTGGACCGAAGTGGATATACTTACCTGTGCAGCGCCTAACCTGCGTCCTATGCCTAATAACGCTATGAATCCGGGTAATGACAGAGCGATGAAGCTAACGGATCAGGAAGTGCTTAAGCTCCATTTATCCAGAGCAAGGCATCTTCTTCGGATCGCTACAGCTAATGGTGATCAAATCCTTGTGTTGGGGGCTTTTGGGTGCGGTGCTTTTCAGAACAAACCGGAGATAGTAGCGCAGGCATATAAGGAAGTACTGCCTGAGTTTGATGGTTACTTTAAACTGATAGAGTTTGCTGTTTATTGCAGCCCCAGGGATGAGAACAACTATAGGGCATTTGCAAAAGTATTTGGCTGATATATAGTCGGGGGTCAAGACCACCTTTGGTCGTGCCATAGCTCCTTTTGACCCCGTGGCTTAAACCCGCACCGGTATTGCGTTTCAGAGTTTAGCAGATGGAGATTATTCTTAAACATCTCCAAAAACAATAAGAACCAGACAGAGAGCCTCTGCTATAGTGCGGAGGTTTTTTAAGTACAAAAGGTACTCAAGCTGATAAAGATATGGTAAAATGGCTTGTGAGTTTATATTCCAGTTTATAACTCTATTGGGGATTTATGAGTCAGGAGTTTGATTGTCATTACGGCGAAGCGGAATTCAATACGATAAAAGCCGGAATAGAGGCTATAGAAGCAGTACTTACCGGTAGTGATATTCATGCCAAAGAAAGGCTTCTATACTGTCTTGAC
>JAEEGL013352755.1_pt1 | contig 12167 bp, 12 predicted proteins | sample 9134231 | NCBI WGS metagenome assembly JAEEGL01 (sample SAMN16246548, study PRJNA631951) | gut metagenome | biome: gut microbiome; feature: rumen; material: fiber-attached | host: Bos | place: Iran: Karaj | collected 2018-10
CATTTTTCGATTTTTTCGTAGGCGCTTGCATGCGGTTTTCCTTCCCAATCCATGAGCTTGAGGTCAAAAACATCTTCAATGGCAGGCGCAATTTCCATGCGGGCCATGCCGGCGCGGCTCCAGTCCCCTCGCCCATTCGTAAACACAAAGCGATGCCCCGCAAGCGACTTGAGCAAAGCAAATTTTTCGGGCGATACTTTTGGGTAAACTAAGTACTCCGGTTCATGGATAAAGTCAAAAAAATCATCAGGCGCCGTTCCGTTCATCGCCATGAGTCCCGAAAGCGTTGTGCCAAAACGATGCAGATAATCCTTGCGGATTTCTGTTGCGGTTTCGAATGTTCCGCCAACCGTTTTTTGGACAAATTCAGCAATGCGATGGTCGAGCGAATTTAGAACAAATCGTTCCTCTTCGCCGTAAAGCGTGAGGTCATAATCGAACAACCAAATTTTCGAAGCGTCGTTTTTGATGCCGATATCCAGCGCACTCACTTCGCAACACCCCTGAAAACTTTTAATAACCCATGGCAAGCCCGCCAATTTGACGAGCAAGATAAGTGGCGTAATTGTCAGTCATGCCGCTTACAAAGTCGAGCACCTGATGGTACGCTTCGGCAGTTGTCACACTTTGGCCAATTTTTGCTTGTCCAATCAAGCGTACAATTCTATTGGCGCGGTACGAGTTTCGACCATTCTGGCGGTAATCATAAACGCCGTTGATAAACGCATCGAGCACAGTGCTAAGCGTCGTGTAGCTACCGACTTCGAGCTCTGTTTTGCGGCGGTCCGGGTAAATACGTTCAACACCCAAGCGCTTTGCAATGCGAATGCCTTCCATCGTATCGGAACGGGAAAGATCAATCAAGTGTTTGTCCAGCGAGCCTTCCATAATGCGGTCATAATGCTTTACGAAAAGTACGGCCACGTCATCAATCAAATTCTGGATAGCGCGCCCGCGAATACTGCTGAGGAAGTCTCTAAAGTTCTGGCCGTTTTCTTCGAATTCACGGTCAATATCCACTTCCGGGCCGCACAAGAAACTGAACATGTTGCGCACATCACCAAACGTGAGAATGCCAAGTTCAATAGCATCCTCCACGTCGAGAATCGAATAGCAAATGTCGTCAGCCGCTTCCATCAAATAAACTAGCGGATGACGCGCCCACACGCCGTTTTCAATTTCTGGAATGCCCAAAATTTCTGCGGTTTCACGGTAAAGTTCAGCTTCGGTTCTGAACAAGCTCGTCGGGCAGCCGTAATAAGCCAATCGCGGGTACTTGATCATCGAGCCGATGGTTGCATACGTAAGGCGCATACCGCCATCAAGGAAGTGATATTCCAACTTGCTCAAAATGCGATGGCCTTGAGCGTTGCCATCAAAATTTTCAAAGTCCGCAATTTCCTTGTCGTTCATTTCGGACATCGGCGCGGAATGACGATTCTTGCGGAACCATTCACGGATAGCCGCTTCGCCCGCATGGCCAAACGGCGGGTTTCCAATATCGTGAGCGAGGCATGCCGACTGCACAATCGTTCCGAACTGGTATTCGTTCACGTACTTCGGCAAATGCTTTTTAATCAGGTGATACACCGTAATAGCAAGGCTACGGCCAACGCTCGAAACTTCGAGACTGTGCGTGAGGCGGCTATGCACATGATCGTTCACCGAGAACGGATGCACTTGAGTCTTGCGGCCTAAGCGACGAAAAGCTGTTGAAAAAACGATGCGGTCGTAATCGCGATGGAAGGCAGAGCGGTTCGGGTCCGGATCGGCCGGGTGACCGTAACGCGTTGCAGAAAGAAGCGTATCCCATTGAAGCATGCTATAAATATAGAAAGGTTATAGGCTTTAGGTATTAGGCGTTAGGTAAAGAATCGCGGCTTCTCCACAAAGAGGATAACTCAACTAGAAAACTAAAGTTTTCAGTTTCGTATAGCCGCCCTATACAGATGCATAAAATGCATGGCTATTTCCTATTACCTATAACCTACAACCTAACTCCTACATAGCGGCGACCGAGACGAACTTTTTCGGGTCGAGTTTTTGTTCGCCATCAAAGCGATAAGCAACAAGGCGCCCGTCACCGCGATAGCCAGCAACGCTGTAATCCAAGCAACAAACGTTATCACGAATAAGTTCAGGCAGCCCCGTCAACCAGTAATGACCAAAGAAAACAGGACGTTCTTTTTCGCCATAGAAATCGCGGTTCTGGATTTCAAGCGGAACATCGAGCGGAGGCAATTCCACGCCCGGCTGGAAACTGAGTTCCTGCAAATTCTTGTTCTTCGGGCAAATCCACCAGCGGATTCGCGTACGCTTGCGAAGCACCCCTTCGGCATCACGGAATGTCACGCCCTCAGGCAAATCCAATTCTGGGCCTTTTAACAACAAACTAAGTGGATAATAAAGTGAATCCTCGTATTCGTTGTATTGGTCATTGGCGCGAGCAATAAGTTCGTCAAAATTGCCATCCATAAAAGATCGGACGCCTTCTAATTTTAGCTCTTCTGCACATTTCAAATCAAAGCAAGCATGTTGCGCACGAAACAAATCCGTTTCCAAGTAAAACGGGAGTGTCTTGAGGAAATCGAGCATTTCCTCGAACTCTTTTTTGCGCCCGCGATAACTTTCGACTGTCTTTACATGAATCGCTACTTTGTTAAAAGTATGTTCGCGCAAGAATCCACCATGAATAGCTTCAATATGGTGGCCTCCGAGCCCGTTCTCGTGCCAAAAACTAAGCGCATTAAATTCGTGATTGCCCATAAGCGCTACGGCAGACCCCGCATCACGCATGGCGCGCACAAGATTCACAGTCTCGCGAACTTGACTCCCGCGGTCGATGTAATCCCCTAGAAATACAACCGTCCGAGCATTGCCCGGAAAACGATAAGCGCCACCTCGCTCTTGGTAGCCCAGCTTTTTAAGGAGCACCACGAGTTCATCGTAGTGCCCATGAATATCGCCAATGAAGTCGATTGAAGCGTTCATTAAACCGCAATCGGAGCCTTGATAGTCGGCCACGGGTCGTAATCCACAAGTTCAAAATCTTCGAACTTGAATTCGAACAAATCCTTGACATCAGGGTTCATCTTCATTGTCGGGAGCGCACGCGGTGTGCGCGAAAGCTGTTCACGAGCCTGGTCAAAGTGATTGCTGTACAAATGCAAATCGCCAAAAGTATGAACAAACTCGCCCGCTTCGTAACCGCAAACCTGGGCAAGCATCATCGTCAAAAGCGAGTACGATGCAATGTTGAACGGCACTCCAAGGAACATATCGGCACTGCGTTGGTAAAGCTGGCAACTGAGCTTACGCTTACCCGAGGCACCTACCCCACCCACATAGAATTGGAACAGGCAATGGCAAGGCGGGAGCGCCATCTTATCAACTTCGGCAACGTTCCAGGCACAAACCAAGTGACGTCGAGAATCCGGGTTGTTCTTGAGACTGTTAATGAGGTTTGCAATCTGGTCGATATGTCCACCATCGGGAGTCGGCCAAGAACGCCACTGATGACCATAGACCGGCCCCAAATCGCCATTTTCATCGGCCCATTCGTCCCAAATCGTAACCTTGTTATCGTGCAGATACTTGATGTTCGTATCGCCTTTCAAGAACCACAGCAGCTCGTGAATAATGCTGCGCAAATGAAGTTTCTTTGTCGTGAGGCACGGGAAGCCCTTGGAAAGGTCAAAGCGAGTCTGGCGGCCAAACACAGAACGGGTGCCAGTGCCAGTGCGGTCAGAGCGATCCACACCGTTATCGATAATATCTTTAAGAAGGTCTAAGTATTGCTGCATGATTGTAATTATATAAAAGTTATAGGTAGTTAGGGGTTAGGAGTTAGGGATTAGGACGATAATCGCGACTGCGCCGCATAATATACGAACGCACTTTTGTGCGTGTTTTTTTCTAAAACCTATAACCTAAGACCTACAACCTATTCCCCAAATACTTCCACGCGCTTGTATTGCTTCGCGACTTTGCCTTCGACTTCGGCTGCGTTCTGCTGTAAGAGTTTGTTCAAAGCCTGCAAAATCAAGTCTTGTGTGTGCTTTGGCACAGGCTTTTTGCCGAGGCGCGCCTTCTGCACCATCTTATGGTTCAAGTTCACAGGGAGCATTTCCACGAGGTCGTGATTGCTAAAGTTATTGGCGGTGAGAATTTCATCAAGTTTTGTCATGTGACAAATGTATAAAATGCCAAAACGTTGATCCCGGCGCGGAGGCCGGGATGACAGTGAAGAAGAGATGCCCGCCTCCCCGCGGGCATGACAAATAAAAGAAAAGCCCCAGGCTTATGCCCGGGGCTTTGGTTGAGACTCTAAAAGGTTTTAGTCACCAACGTAGTTGCTTTCGCACTTCATACCGTCATTTTCCGGTGTGACGAAGTGCATTTCAATACGACGGTTGTTTTCGCGACCTTCTGCCGTGGAGTTATCGTCAACCGGGCAGGTAGAGCCGAGACCAATGGACTTGATGCGATTCTTAGCAACGCCGAACTTCGTGAGCTGCTTCATCACTGCCTTAGCGCGGTTCTGAGAGAGCTTGAGGTTCTTCTTGGCCTTACCGCGGTTATCGGTATGACCCTGAATCACAATCTTGAGATCCTTGTAAGCTTCGTCTTCCTTGAGCTTCTTGGCGACATCCTTAAGGATTCTCTTAGCATTGGAGGAAATTGTAGCCTTACCGCTCTTGAAGGTAAGACCTTCGAGCTTTTCAGCCTTCTTCTTCGGGCATCCGAATCCATCGTCGCCAGCTTCAGCCGGGCAGCGGTCAAGACCAGCGCAGACACCTTCGTAGAGGTTGAACATGTTCTTTTCGGTGACCCAAGCATCGCAGACGCCGTCCTTGTCAAGATCCGGATCCGGGAGCGGGCAGCCATCGTAAGAGGGCACGCCGTGTGCGAGCGGGCACTTGTCAAGACCCTTGCAGGCCTTAGAAATGAACCATTCCTTAGCGAGAGCTTCGTCTTCTGCAGCCTTTTCGAAGTAGTAGCCGAGCTTCTTCTGAACAACCCATTCATCGCAGACGCCGTCGCCGTCGCTGTCCGGATCATCCCACGGGCAGCCCTTATTACCGGCAGCACCAGCTTCACCCGGACACATGTCGTAGCCCTTGCAGACGCCAGTGTACTGATCAAGCTTGTTCTTGTCGGTTACCCACGGAGAGCAGAGACCGTCGCCATCCGGATCCGGATTGTCTTCCGGGCAACCATTGTTGACGAGCGTACCAGCTTCAGCCGGGCACTGGTCGATACCTTCACAAATTTCCTTAAACTGGTCGAGCTGACCCTTCTGGCTTACCCAAGAATCGCAAACGCCATCCTTATCCGGGTCTGGATCATCAGACGGGCAGCCATTGGAGTTGTTACCCTTTTCGGTCGGGCACTGGTCGATGCCTTCGCAAACATTGCGGAATTCATCAAGCATACCCTTTTCAGAAACCCAAGCGTCGCAGATGCCATCTTCGTCGCTATCCGGGTTACCCATCGGGCAGCCGCCATTCAAACGATGACCATAGTCATCCGGGCAACGGTCGTCAGAATCAGCAACGCCATCGCCATCGCGATCCTGCGGAGCAAGGAAGCCAGACCAAGTAAGGCCACCGAACAAAGCAAGCTGCGGGTTCACGCGAGTCTTGGTTGCAGTAACGCCACCAGCCGTACTAATATTTTCTTCGTTTTGGAGAACCTTAGCAAAATGCACATAGTTGTCGTTGCCAACATAAACAGATGCACCGAGCTGGATGTCGAGGCCAATCGGCAAGTGGAACACTGCACCACCCGTGACCTGCTTCATGTCGAGCTTTTCTGCAAGATTGTACTTAGCGACATTCCATACAAAGTCTTCGGTCTGGATATCCATGTAGAATTCACCGAAGAACGAGAGGAAGTCAAGCACGTAGAATTCGAGAGCAGCGCTTGCGAACGGGAAAGACACATATGCCTTGTCCATGGACATGCGGTAACCGCCGTTCACGTGAACGAGGAGAGGCATAACATCAATCTTGGAAAGATCGAAGGTCAATGCAGCACCGACGGTCATCACAGACTTTGCTGTACCGTAAGCTAAAGCAAAACCCGTTTCCTTAGCAATGTATTCCGGTTCACGAATCCAAAGACCCTGCTTGGTATTTTTGGAAGTCTTGAAAGAATATCTGAAGAAAGCAGCGAAGTCGATAGGCACATCAGCCGGAATCGGAGCACGAGCCTTCAAGCTAGCAGTCACGTTACCGATGTAGCCCTTCTTTGTAGCAGAAAGAGGAGCTCCATTGCACAGACCCGATTCAATTTCAACGTTAGAGCATAAGGTATTGCCATTGAACTGGTCATAGAAGACCGGCAACGTCACACCAATGTCGAAATAGTCCAAAAGACCGATTGCCAAACCCACATAGGCACTGACACCATTGTAGTTTGCAACTTCAGCTTTCTGGTTCAAATACTGCAAAGGATAGGCAAAATCGCCATCCGGCTTGAACATATCATTGCCAAATGTATAGTCGCCCAAAGCCGTAAACACAAGCTTGGAATGACCGAGAGACTGGGCAGACTGTGTCTTATTGACACCGACAAAGCCCGTCTTGTTAATCGTATTGGCATGACCAGCGAAGGCGGATGCCGCCATTGCCAGAGCCAATCCCATTGCTACTCGTTTCATAGAGTCTCCTTAATTTTGACCTACCCTTGAATAGAGAGGTCCTTATCATCGTAATGTTTAAGTGAAATATAACTCTTTAAAAAAAAGTCCGCACTTTTTGTCTGTTAAAATAATTGACAAATAATACATACTTTCTTAAAATCGCCATTTTATTTCTTTTTTTTTACACAAATTCATTTAGAAAAAGTGGTTTCGAAAATTTCTGGAAAGCATCTGCAAATACTTGTAAACCCACTTTTACCAATAATGATATGGTCTAAAACCGGTATTTGCAAAATTTTACCGGACGCGCAAAGGACACGAGTAATGGACATATCTTCAGGGCTAGGTTCCAAAGAACCCGAAGGATGATTGTGAACAAAGATAACTGAAACAGCCCTATCCTCGATAGCCAAGGCAAAGGCTTCCCGCGGGTGCACCGGAGTCTGATTTACAAGTCCTGTCGTGAGTTCATGAACGCGAATGATGTAGTTTGCAGAGTTCAACGAAATCACGACTAGATGTTCTTGCGATTCGTATTTCATGTACGAAACCCGCGAAAGTACATCTTCAGGAACAGAAACGGGTATCGCCTTATCGCTTAAAATAAAGCGCCCCGAAAGTTCCAAGCACGCCAAAATTTGCGCAGCCTTTACTTTTCCAAGTCCACGAATCCGCTTAAGACTAGCAAGTGTCGGAAGCGTTGTTTCCGTTGACAAAAATTGCGATAGTCGCCGAGCAAGCTCAAAAACACTGCATTCATGGCTACCGCTCCCCAAAATGATAGCCAACAGTTCTTCGTTGCTCAACGCACTGACTCCGGCGAATTCCATTTTTTCACGCGGCATCAAATTAAACTCAGGCCTTGCAAACAAGGCCACTTGATTATGATTCATCCTTTTTTCTCCTGCTAAAGGTTTCTACTATATAAACACGCTTTTCACAGGCTTTTGGACTAATTTTTTTTGTAAAAAAATCTCCCCAACGAAAGGGAGATTCGAGAATCAAACGAACATCAATCTATTAGAACAGATAGTAGTTCAGCACAAACTGGAACGACATCCACTTCGTATTGTTCTTGAGAACAATCTTTTCGCCATTTTCGTCTTCAAGATATTTTCCCTCGCTAGGATCGAAGAAATCCACCTTGTCGTCCTTTTCAAGACCCGTCAAGTCCCATGTAAAGCGAATACCCACGTCAAATTCACGATTCTTGTACTTGAACGAGGCACCTATACCAGCAACTGCAGACGGAATAAACGAGCTAACCTTCCATTCTTCCAATTCATCAGACAATTTCTTGCATTCTTCAGCGAAGCAAACCTCATAAGGATTGCCATCCTTGTCGGTAATATCTTGTGTATGAACAGTCGTGAAATTGAAGTTCAGACGAGCACCGGCTTCGAGATACAAATACTTGATTGGAGTGAATCGAGCCATAAGCGGGACGTTGACGTTGATAAACGCGCGGTTTTCACTGACTTTGTAATCACCAAAGAACCAGTGACGTCCGCTTTCAGTTTCTCTTGTCATGATACCAAAGCCCAAATTGACTTCAGGAACAACCATCAACAAGTTATTGACGCGATACTTGAAGATACCACCAACGTCAAACGAATAGTTTGTCCAGTCTTCCTTTTTACCCATGTATTCCGTGTACAAAGGATAAGACGGGTAACTCAACAAATTTCCAAAGCCAAAGCCTAAATGGAAGCCGATATTGAATACCGGAGCATCCGTAGAAGCTGACGATCCCGACGAAGCACGGGCATCCTCATAGGACTTGTATTCCGGTTCATTATTTGCCGGAAGCTTGTTGCCGTAGCCGTCATCGACTGTGCCTTCGGTTCTTGCTGGTGGAATGTCGTTACCATAGCCATCGTCTTCAGCAAAGGCGTTTGAGCTAAGGCACATAAAGGCAATAGCAGAAGCAAGCATAATCTTTTTCATTTTTTTTCTCCTTAAAACAACATCTGAGGATGTCGCATAATCGGTTTTGTTTGGTGTGGGTAAAATACAAAACACAGAACAACATTTCCAGAGTTTTTATAAAAAAATTCTAAAAATGTTTTATTCTTATACAACACAGCCAAATTCATCCCAAATTGGTAAAAATTGGCAGTATCGAACATTTATTAAAAGCTAGATAGCAGTGAACCGAAATAATAATTGACTACAATCTGTATATTCCACACTTTCGTCTTATTTTTCACAGACCCTACCCCATCATCAGTAACAAAGTAAATATCATCATTTTTTTCAATTCCGCCAACATCAAGAATAAAACGAGTTCCAACATCAATATCACGCTGTGAATTCACCTTGAAGGTTCCCCCAAGACCAAAGATAAGGGACGGCACAAAAGACTTTGCTTTCCAATTACCAGATTTCGAAAGTGAAATCGTATTGCCATCAATGTCCGAGCCGCTGAGGGTATGCGAAGAGGCAAAGTTAAGGCTCATACGAGCTCCGGTTTCAAGATAAAATTGCCGATGCGGATTAAAACGAACAGTAACAGGAATCTTGAATCCATAGGCACCGCGATTTTCGGAAACATCGTAATAAGACACAGAACCAGCATCTCTAGAGCTTATAATCATGCCAAAACCCAATTCTGGCACAACACTCAAATACCGGTTGACCCTGATGTTGAACGTGCAACCCAAATCAAAGGCCACATTCATCCATTCATTGCTTCCCAAATATTCTGAAGGATAATCCCAATACCCACCAAAACCCAAACCCACATGAACACCAACGTAGAATGGATTTACGGAAAGGTTTCTAACCGCAGGGGTTTCTGATTTTTTAAACGTAGTATCGTTATCAAAATTTTCTTCAACGGCAAATGCGTTCACGCCAAAACCCATCAGCGCAACAGCCAATGTTGCTAAAAAACGTTTCATTCTAACTCCTTTTTTATAAAAATTTTCCACAAAAGAAAAAAACTTCTATGGTCAACATAAAATAAAAAAAAGAAGAACTAGTTTCGAGAAAAACGTTCCAAGAACATGTTCAATCGTTTGTTTTGAGACTGATTGAACACAAAATCAGGAGTTCCTTGCTCCACCACGACACCCTGGTCCATGAAAAGAACCTTGTTCGCCACATCGCGAGCAAAAGCCATTTCATGAGTCACAATGACCATCGTCATATGTTCTTCGGCGAGTTGCTTGATAATCTTGAGAACCTCGCCCGTAAGTTCCGGGTCCAAAGCGCTAGTCGGTTCATCGAAGAAGAGAATCTTAGGTTTTAACGCAAGCGCACGAGCAATGGACACGCGCTGTTGCTGACCGCCACTCAGTTCGCACGGATAAGCTTTTTCCTTACCTTCAAGCCCCATTTGCTTGAGCAAACGACGTCCCGTGGCGCGGGCTTCTTCACGCGGAATGCCGAGCACACGAATCGGAGCGAGCGTCAAGTTCTGGAGCACGGTCAAATGCGGGAACAAGTTGAAGTTCTGGAACACGAGTCCCGTAGAAAGGCGGATTTCGCGGAGTACATTAGCGGGAGCATATTTTATCGGTTCGTTGAGGGCTGACACAACCAAGTTTTTTCCATCAACACGCACCTCGCCCGCTTCGAATGTTTCGAGCTGCGTCAAGCAACGGAGGAGCGTACTTTTGCCAGAACCGGAAGGTCCAATAATCGAAAGCACCTCGCCGGCGTTGAGGTCCAAAGAAATATCCTTGAGCACATGCAAGTCGCCAAAAGATTTTTTCAAGTGCTTGACTTCGAGAATCGGAGATGTATCTTGAGAGGCGCCATTTGTAATTACAGACTGATTGTTTGCATAATCCATACCACGCCTCACTTATAATAATTCAGCTTGCGTTCAACATAAGCAAAGAACATGCTCAAGAGCAAGTTTGCGATGTAATAGAACACGCCCGCTACAAACAAAGGATAAATGCTCGCGTAGGCAGCCTGTTGCTTTTTCGCTAACGCAAAAAGTTCCGTCACGGCGATTACTTGCGCCAAGGAAGTATCCTTCACAAGCGTGATGACTTCGTTTGCACTGGCTGGCACGACACGCTTTACAACCTGCGGGAGAATAATGCGGTAGAAAGTCTGAGCACGCGTAAGTCCAAGCATATAAGCAGCTTCGTACTGCCCCTTGGGAATCGACTGGATGCCGCCGCGGAAAATTTCTGCAAAATACGCAGCATAGTTTATCGAAAATGCGACAATCACCGCAGGGAATCGATCAAACGAGAAATCCACGCCCGCGTATTCGCTCAGGTAATACGAGCCAAAGTAAATCGCCACAATCTGCAACAGCAGCGGAGTGCCGCGCATCACCGAGATGTAGAACGAAACCGGGTAACGGATAATGCGGTAGCGGCTCATCTTTAGCACTGCAACAAGCAAGCCTAGAGGAATCGAAAACAGGAGCGTCAGCGCGAAAATAGCAAGAGTCGTGCAAAAGCCGCCCCAAAGAATAGGGAGTAAATTGCTCAAGTCAGACATAGAACTGCGCGCCGGCCGTTACTTGCCAAACCATTTGGCAGAGATTTCAGCAAACTTGCCGTCAGCCTTCATGGCGGCAAGCACGTTGTTCACGGAGTCACGCAGAGCCTGGTCTTTTTTACGGAAACCCACAGCATAGACTTCATCGGAGAGACCTTCTTCGAGAACAATGTAGGGCTTAGCGTTTGTGACAATCCAATACTTGGCGACAATTTCGTCGAGGAACACGGCATCAACACCGCCCTTGTCCAAATCCATGAGCGCCGTCTGGTTGTCGTCAAACGGAACAATTTCCTTGGCGGCCTTGCCTGCTTCGGAGGCATCGAGCAACTTCTGGGCGGTAGAACCGTTCTGCACGGCAATCTTCTTGCCGGCGAGAGCCGCGAGACTTGCAAGAGCCTTGTCCTTCACGGTGAAAATCATGCGGTTCTGAAGATACGGTTCGCTCAAGTTCATAGCCATGGCGCGTGCCGGGTCAACGCTCATGCCGTTCCAAATGCAGTCAATCTTGCCAGTGTTCAATTCCTGTTCCTTGGCGTCCCAAGAAATTGGCTGCGTCTTGAGTTTGAGACCGAGACGCGCGCAAACTTCAGTCGCAAGATCGATATCGAAACCAACGATGTTATTGTCCTTGTCGCGGAAACCCATCGGCGGGAAGGAATCGTCGAGACCGAGCACGAACACGCCTGCCGCCTTCACCTTGTTGAAGGATTCATCGGCAGCCGTCTTGGTTTCGGACTTCTGTTCGTTACAAGCAGAAAGGAAGGCGGCACAGGCAAACACCGCAAGCATTGCAAAAAACTTTTTCATAAGGGTTCCTTTTTTAATTTCTGATGGAAATATAGGAAAGAGAGTGGTTATAAGGCGCCGCAAATGCCATCAGGCTACAATTTCTTTCAGAGACATCCCGAAAAAATGACCTTTTTCCGAGAGATTTGGACAATTACGAGTTTTTCAATACTTTTCCCCTCGCTATTTTTTACATTAATACCATGAACAAATTCTTATCATCAATTGTACTTTTAGCAGCAACGGCTTCATTTTCGTTTGACGA
>JAEEGL013641508.1_pt1 | contig 12167 bp, 8 predicted proteins | sample 9134231 | NCBI WGS metagenome assembly JAEEGL01 (sample SAMN16246548, study PRJNA631951) | gut metagenome | biome: gut microbiome; feature: rumen; material: fiber-attached | host: Bos | place: Iran: Karaj | collected 2018-10
AAGTCATGCTATCCGCGCCTGGCCGAGGCCCAGGGTGAACTGTCGCGCATGTTCTTCGACATCATAACGGCCGCAGCGGAGCGAATCCGCGTCGCCGAATCCGACGAACGTCTTTCGCCGGAAACTGTCGCGGCGGTCAAGAACCAGCTTGCGTGGCTTGTCTTTCCAGGGTTTCTGCGCCATGTTCCGTTCGACCGTCTCCGTCACTACAGGCGGTATCTTGAGGGAATCCGCATACGTTTGGAGCGGGCGCGGCTCTCGCCGTCGACCGATGCCGAACGCGAGGCGCAAATTGCGCCATTCTGGAGCCGCTATCGCGACGCGGTGACATCGCAAAAGCCCTTCCAATACAACGCGGCGGCCTTGGCCGAGTACCGCTGGATGGTCGAGGAGTTCCGCGTCTCCGTCTTTGCGCAGGAACTGCGCACACCCACGCCCATCAGCGCCAAGCGCCTCGACGCAAAATGGAACGAGGTCATGCGCTAAACGCTCTTCAACGCTCTTCACCGCCTTTCAACGAAGCCTACCGGCCGTGTATTGCACCTATTTGCGAAAATGCGAACAGGTGAAAAATGTCTTGAGGGGGAATCGGCAAATGTGATAGTATTCAAAGCAGAGTTTGGAGGAAACGGAGATGTTTTTTGGCAGGGAAGAGGAATTAGACCAGCTAACCGGACTTTGGCGCAAGAGAGTTGCCTCGGTTGTGACATGCAGAGGTCGCCGACGCATAGGCAAAAGCGCGCTTATAGAGGAATTTTCTCGCCGGTCAAGAGCGCGTTTCATAAAGATTGAGGGTAAGCGTCCGCAAAAGGGGTGGGACAACGAAACAGAACTTCAGGCATTTGCCGAACAGCTCGCCGCCCAGACAGGCGCGGAGACAACCGCTCCGTCAAACTGGCTCAACGCCTTCATCCGGCTTTCAGACAAAGTGGCAAACGATGAGAAGACTGTTGTGCTTCTTGACGAGATATCATGGCTCGGGTATTTCGACGATACTTTCGCGGCGACGCTGAAAATCGCCTGGGACAACTACTTCAAAAAGCACGACCGCCTTATCCTTGTCGTTTGCGGGAGCGTCTCCGGGTGGATACGGGAAAACATCATCGACAGCGGGGCTTTTCTTGGACGCCGCTCGCTTGACATCGTGCTGAAAGAACTCCCACTTAACGAATGCGCCAAGTTCTGGGGCAAGGCGGCAAAACGGATTGACAGCCGAGAGATTGTCGATGTCCTTTCAATTACTGGGGGAGTCCCGCGCTATCTGGAGGAAATCGACCCTGCTCTTTCCGCTTCTGAAAACATCAGAAGGATGTGCTATCTGCCCAATTCCATATTGCGGGTTGACTTTGACGAAATGTTCAATGACGTCATAACTGAGCAGCCTGTTTTCACCGGCAAGGTTCTGCGAACGCTTGTAGATGGCCCGAAAAGCGTCACGGAAATTGCCGCGGCGCTTGACTCGGATAAAAGCGGGCGAATCTCAAAGGCGCTTGACATACTTGCCGAGTGCGGGCTTGTCTCGGCCGATTCGGGGCTTAATCCGGAAACGGGCGCGAGAATCAGGGAACGCCGTTATCGGCTCAGGGACAACTACTCCCGCTACTACCTGAAGTTCGTCGAACCGATTGCGCAGATGATAGACGACGGTTCCTACAAATTTGGCTCGCTTTCCATGCTTGACGGATGGGATGCGGTCATGGGGCTGGCGTTTGAGAACCTGGTCGTGAACAACTACGTGCAACTGCTTCCCCTTCTGCATGTGGGAAACGCCCTGATAACATCCGCCGCTCCATACAGGAAGTCGGCGGTCAGCGGGCGCAGCAAAGGATGTCAGGTCGATTTGCTCATCCAGGCGCAAGGGATGATTTACATCGTCGAAATAAAGAGATGCGACATAGGCAAGTCGATCATTGCCGAAGTTGACCGAAAGGTCGCAGCAATCTCGCGCCCGGCGGGGGTGTCCATACGCACTGCGCTTGTCTTCGACGGTGAAATCGCCCCGACAATCGAAGCCAACGGCTATTTCGACGCGATAGTCAGATTCGGCGACTTGCTTGGAATCTAAGAAAGCGGCGGCCTAGCGATACGCCAGCACGAAGATGTCGCGTAAAGAATGCTGCGACTACAGCAGATGGCGCTCGACGATGCGCCAGGCGCCAGAGTAGGCGTCGCGCGCGACGAGGATGACGGCGCGGCGCTCGGCGCGGACGGAAAGCGCGGGGGTGGTGACGCGCACGTCGATCACGAGCAGGAAGAGCTGCTGGCGGAAGGACATTCGCTCGCAGAGGTCGCGGAGGATGTCCTCCTTGATATCGTTGCCCACGCTGCCATCCCAGTGCCACGCGTCCTCTCCCGACAGGTATTCTTCGGGGATGTCCTTGTAGGAGGGGGCATCGCCTGCGGCCATGCAGAAATCGCCGACGCCAATCGGGATGGAGGTTTTGTCATAAAGTTCGTGCTGGATTTCGCCGACGACGTTCGTCATCCATTCGATGACCGCGTCCGGCAGTCGCGTGCGCTGGAGTCCGTGGCCGATTTCGGCATCCGCCAGAAGCGCGTCCCAGACGGCGGGGTAGGGGGATGAGGCGTTGACGAGGCCTCGGACCGAACGGTTCGTCGCGCAGCGGGCGGTGAAGAGCTCAAGTGCCGACCCCGCTGAAAAGGCGAAAGAGCCGCGCGAGGCGAGAATCCTTCCGTCAGCGAGGCAGATGGACTGCCACAAGTTCGTCTGGAGGGTCGCCCCCCTGTCGAAGGAGGAGAAGGGCTCGTAGATGTAGCCGATGTCCCCTGCCCGTGTCGCAGGACCGTTGAAGTGAACGATGGGGAGTCCCTGCCCGTATGTGTGCCACGGTTTGCAGACGGTGTTGGTTGAGCCGGAAAGGGTGCAGGAGTAGATGAGGCCGCCATTGGCGTCTTCGTGGTAGGTCACCCCTTGGTAACTTTCCCAGTTGTCCCGGTGACCGTTGCGCCGGGGGTCGTTGACCTGCCACCCGCAGGTGGAGAGGAAACGGTATGGTTCCTCGTTGAAGTCCGAGTCGGGATCGGGGTCGTATGCCATGGCTTCGTCCACCCAGCGTTCGCCGAGCCTCACGCGCGTGATGAGCCGGATTTCGTTGGTGACGATGATTTCACGCCGGACCCAGTAGGTTTCGTTCGACTTGACGAATGACGTGTATCGCTGGACGCCGATGGGAAGGTTTTCAAAGTGGCTGTACAGGGTGTTTGTGCCGTGTTCGTCGGTCTCCCATGTGACGGAATCGATTTGCGAGACTTTTGCGGCAATGTCGTCGGATTTTGTGAAGTTGACGATTTCAATGGGGAAGGAAACATATCCCTCCGGCGACGCTGTGAAGACGGAAAACTCTGAGCTCGTTCCGTTCTCCATCCGCTCGATGCGGTTCGTGAGCGTGAAGCCGTATTCGCTTCCCGAAGGGAGGAAGATGATGTCGTTGGTCCAGTTCGAGTCGGTGTGGGAGAAAGCCGATGGCGTCCAGTTGGTGTAGACGGCGACGATGAGTTCGGCCTCGTCCTCTTCGCGTATGGGGTTGGGGGCGAACGGGTGCCAGAGCTCGACGGCGGCGGCGTAGCAGTTGGTATAGCCGAATGCAAGCGGCACTTGCGCGACGGCGATTTCGTTTATGAGCGGAACGTCTTCCTGGGGCCAGTCGTCGCGCCATGGGGCGGGGGAGGGCGACTGCGGAATGCGGTCGCCATCGAGAAAGTTGACGAGATTCCACGCAATGGCTTCGGGGGCCGCGAAACCGCAGAAGTCGAGGCGGTTTGTGACGTCCGCCAGCCAGGCGCGGAAAGCCGGTCTCTCGTAGTGCCTTTCAAGGTCGGCGGTGCTGCTGAGGTTGCCGGTGAAACCATTTGTCCAGCCGTTTATGTCGAGCTTGGGCGCCGTGAAGTCGCCGACGTTTGTCTGGGAGTAGTCGCTGTAGACCGCGCCGTTCGTGACGGTGACGTCAGGGGCGGGATCGTAGGAGAAATGCAGAAGATGGTGCGGGGGCGAGGCCAGACCACGATTGCGGAGGAGCAGGTCGCGGTACGAGACGTAGCCGTCGATGTCGGTCCCCAGGGCCGGCGCGCTTTGGATGGCGCGATCCTCAGTGAAGCGGTTGGCGTTGGCAATGTCGCCTTTGTTGCGGACGAGGCGGGCTATCTGGTTGCTCGTGATGGCGTTGGCATCGAGGAAGCCTGAAAGATCGATGACGGCGTAGGCGTAAAGCGCGTTTGTGAAGATGGTGCGGTTTGAGTCCTCCTCGACTGACTCGATGGGGACCCAGTCGGCGCTGAGAGGTGTCAGTTCCCCGTGGAGAATCGCGGGGATGTAGTTGGTGGAGACGTTGTTGAGGAAGTTGTCGCAAGTGCCGCAGTCATGCGAGTCGTAGAGGCATGACGTGAAGGCTCTTTCCGTGTAGTAATTCCGATTTTCCCCAAGTGCGGCGGCAAGGGAGGAGAAGTCGACTCTGCCTGAAAACTGACTGATGGAAATGTTATCTCCATTGCCACGTGTTCCGAGGAGATGAAGAGGAACTTCGCGTCCCATGACGATGGAAACGATGGTGTCGATGTGCTGGAGCGCCTGCATGGAATCGCGCGACTGGCGGGCGGCGAGCCGTTCGGTGCGGGTGGAGAAGGCGTAGGCGAAAATGAGCGCCGTCATGATCGCAAGAACGCCGAGGACCACGAGGAGGGCGCTGCCGTTCGCGCGCCTAAACGGCGCACGAGCGGCAGCGCCCTCCTCGTGGTCAGATAGGAGATAGGAGATAGGAGATAGGAGATAGGAGATATAGTTGCGGCGCTTTCGCTCGCGTCGCGCACAGGTTGTTTCGCGCTGAAGGTCTCTTTCCATAACGAACTATCCAACTGTCCAACTATCCAACTGTCAAACCGTCAAACCGTCAAACCGCCGTAGGCGGGATTCCGTGGAATCCCGCCTACGGCAACACCTTTCTGGCGGTGCCGATGGGGGCGCGGCGGGAAATGCGGATGACGTGGTTCTGGATATAGCGGTCACGACGTTCGTCATCGGCGATTTTATTCGCGCGGCGTTGGTGGAGTGGTGAGAGAAGCTCCAGGTAGATGTCGGCGCAGACAGGCGGGCCTGGCGGGTCGTCTTCCGGGGCCCAGACCATCAAGTCGAGTCGGTGGTTCTCGTTGGTGGAGAAACAGAGAGGCGTTATGACGACGTTTTGAATGGAAGCCCAAATGGTGGGGGAGAGCGACTTTTCGGATACGCCGCTGTCGGCGTCCCTTGGGCGGGCATAGGGGACTTTGACTGAATTCGTTTTGACGACAAGTTCGGTGAGGTCGCGTTCGTCCTCCTCGCGTAGCCAGATGCCAGTCGTCCTCTCGTCGGCGCCTTCGAAATCCTCGTCCAGCACGACATCGACCCAGCGTGTTTCTGAATCGTACGAGGTGCCATTTGGATAGATGTTGGTTTCTGCGCCGCCATAATGCCAGCTGTTGGTCGGAACGAGCGACGCCTCTATATCGAAGCTTAGCTGATAGCGGGACTGCGTATTCCAATTGTGGCCGACGCTGATTGTCATGTCGTTGGTTGTGACCTCCCTCACGATGACAAGCTCCATTTGCCTTTTGTACGTCTGCGAAGCGAGAGGAGTGACATTCGTCCCTGCCGTTGCAATGGCGGACTGCGCCGAGAAGGCCGTGGCGAAGTCTTGCGGAGAGAGACGCTCTTCGTATGACAGAATCTCGGAAACCAACACCGGCAGCGCGCCGCCAGAAGCGTCCTTTGGGGTGAATTCGTTTGTGAAGGCGACTGGGCCCAGATGAGATAAGACATTTGATAAGGCACCGAACGCCTCTGCACCATCATCCAAATCGACAGTCAGGAGGTCATAGAGTTCCGAGAACTGGAAGTTGGCCGTCGCATATGTGACGGTGGATGTTGCGGTGGCTGCGACATCCAATGCGGAGGCGTATGTGTTTGTTCGGCCATTGACAATGATCGATGCGCCAGATATGATCCCATTGGTATTGACGGATGTGGCTTCTCCCCATGACCAGTAATTGGAGACGGCGTATGGCGCATCGTAAGGGCCGTACAGGAGTTCGCCGACGACGAGTCCATTGGTCGACGAGACGTATGGAGTATCGGGGTAGGGGACTGAGTTTGTTTCGTTTGTCGCGGACTGCGTGTCGCTGTTCGCGACTATTGAATTTATGGCGTTTGTCACGGACGCGGGGATATCGTTTGTCACGGACACGGGGACGCCGTTTGTCACGGACACGGGGACGCCGTTTGTCACGGACACGGGAACGCCGTTGGTCACGAACACGGGGACGCCGTTTGTCACGGACGCGGGAACGCCGTTGGTCACGGACACGGGAACGTCGTTGGTTACGGACACGGGAACGCCATTGGTTACGGACACGGGAACGCCATTGGTAACGGACACGGGGACGCCGTTGGTTACGGACACGGGAACGCCGTTGGTGTCAGTGAAGGCGGGTGGCGGGATGGAATCGTATGCCGCAATCGAAGCTGCGAGAGTCGTTCGGGCCGTGGCGTTGGTTTCGTCAATGGGGAAGGCGGCCACTGTCAAGGGAACATTGGTATAGTCAAGGTAGCCCGGGGTCATGAAGGAGTTGGTCGTCACGCTTTCGGCGTCGATTTCCGCCGTTGCCGTTATTCGCGCAATGCGCGTCGACGGAGACGGCCAACGGCCGGCGATGGGTTTGCGGATTGTAAGCGTATTTTCGCCGGAATGGTCGTTTTTGAATGTGACGTCGGCCAAGACGGTATTTGTACCTTCATAAGGAGATGGCATACTGACAATCGAGGCGTCAAAGGATTTGCGAGTGCCGTATGTCGTCGCGGATGATCCATAGGTGACTGGTACGCACATTGTGTCGCCCGCTGCGGCGGCAGGAATGTGGGTGCCCATTTCCTCGGCGGAGTACGCGTTTGTCACGGTGAAGGAATCTCGCTTGACCGTGTTGTACGTCACAAGGTACGCATTGGAATGGAGAAGTTGGTCGGCGGGGATGCTGCTTCTTGCAATTCGCTCCACGGACGAAGTCGGATTGCGCGAGGTTCCCGATGCAAAGTCGATGCGCGTGGAGTAATACGGGGTGTCGGCATAGGCGTCTCCGTTTTGGCGGGACTGCGGATGGGTTGCGTAACGGATGAGGGCCAGGGTGAGTTCCCCGTCTTTGTCATCGGCGTTGGTTTTCGAAATCCAGATGTTCGTGTCGGCAACGTGCGCGAGCTGGTTGGCAAGGTCGTCGAGGAGGGCTCGTCCTTCCGTCATGAGGCGTGTCTGGGATTCGGATTCCGCGCGGAGTCGATGGACGCGGGTCAGGGTGGTGGCGGCAAGCGCGAAAATGGTGACCACGATCGCGCAGGAAATGACGAGTTCCAGCAGCGTGAAGCCGTTGTGCCGTGCAGATCTCATGGCATCCTCCGCTGATTTGTGAAGACTGCGAAGAAGGTCGTGTCGGACGACTCCGTGGTGAGGGAGGTGCCACTCCAGACATTGAGTGTCACGGCGTAATAGCGGGGCTGTTCGTAGCCAATCCCGACGTCCTCCGTTTCAGAGGACGGAACAATGCTGACGGCGTACCGCAGCGCAACGTCGGCCCGTGCGAAGTTGGCCCCGTTTCCCTCCTGCTTCACGCTTGCTGGACACCAGAAATTCGTGTGTACGCCAAGTGAGGTGTCCAGACAGGGTAGGGAATCGTTCCAGTCGGAAACCCAGACACCCGAGGCAAAGCCTGTTAGCTGGGTGATGACGGACCCGCTGAGAAGATTGGACCACATTTTGACCCAAGCTTCGGCATCGGGGTCTGAAGCGGCGCGGTCGTTCATGAGCCGGAGAGTGGAGATGGCATCGTCCGCGAAAAGGGCGGCGCGCGTTGCGGCGTCGCTGTCCGTCGCTGCGCGTTGCCCGAGGTGGAGGATGGCCGCGAGCGCGAGAAGGGCGACGCCGATGACGAACGAGGCGACGGCGAGTTCGATTAGCATGAAGCCCCGGTCTCTCATTGTTCCGCTCCCGTTTTCTTTTCGCTGGTGGAAATGTTCGCGAGGCCTGTTCGTGCATTGACGAGAATCTCGCGCGATTCCTGCTGCTTGGTGGCGGCAGTGCCGGATTTTGACGGGCGACCTTGCAGCTGTATTCCGTACTCGGTGAAATCCGCCTCCTCGGCAAGACGATCCTCTTCGGTGCAGCATGAGCCGTCGGGGCGGAAGAAAACCATGCTGTATGGTTCAATATGCGTCCATTCAAGGCGGTTCGTGCGGGAGATCGGATACCAATCCTCTCCGTTCTCGGGATCAAGACGGTCGATTGCGACCAGATCGCCGCGGGCATCGTCGAATACCGTGATGCGGGTTGCGCAGCACCGGGCAAGGGCGTAGGCGCGGGCGCGCTCAAGGTCGGCGAGGAAACGTGTCGTGGAAGCGTCGGCGGCGGTGGTTCGGATCCAAGTGTGGTAGCCTGCCGCGGCTATGCCGAGCAATCCAACGGCCAGCACCGCGACTACGAGAAGTTCCACCAAAGTGTATCCTTGATTTCTCTTCATCTGGGGCTCCATGATCCCACGATGCGCGTGGGGGCCGCCTCATTTGTGATCATCATCGGGTCGCCCCACGAAAAGGCGGCGGCGTCGTCAGGCGTCTCGACGAGGTTGCCGAGGCGGATGCCGGGAGACAAACTGTCCGTGTCGAAGGAGGCTACGGAAAAGGCGTCGGCATTGCCAGACACAACGAAGGCAAGGCCGCCCTCGATGCGAGTGACATTGGCACCTGCCCTGCCATCATGCTGCACCGGACGTGACATGACCAGTACATACGGCCGTCCCCAAGGGTCATACGGGTAGGCGGTGGTGTCATTGTGGTTGGTGCGAAGACAGCTGCGTGAAAGCTCTAGGAACTGGATCCCCCGCGGGTTGTAGGGGCGGTATTTCGTGGCATCGTCGCCGAGAAGGACATGGACGACTTCCGAAAGGTCGATCTCGTCGGCCCCAAGCTTTTTGTGGTCGCCGTCAGGCGGACGCTTTGCAGTCAGCAGTACGCCTTTGGGTTTTCCAGCATCCTCTTCGCAGGGCCACGAGCCGTAAACGCGGCGGAATTCCAATGCGGCGCTGGCGATTTCCATCGCTTCGGACGCGGCTTCATGCCGCTGGGCGTTCGAGCGCGCGGAACGGAAGGCGGGGAGCGTTGCCAGAAGAAGGACTGTCAGCAATGCGATGACTGTCAGCACCTCGATGAGCGTGAAAGCCGCGTGGGTGTGCCCAGGCGCATCCCCGTGTTTCTCTCCCGACTGTGCCATGCGTCTCATTGCCAGCTTCCGATGAGGTAGTCCTCGTTGTCCTTTGTCAGTTCCGGGTTGAAGGTCCAAACGATGACGCTTCCTCGGAAGCGGCGGTTCGAGGGGAGAAGTTTGACCGCGTTGGCGTTCTCGTAGTTGTCGGAAACGAACTGGACGGAATTGTCCCCGTCTGCGTCGACAGCCACATGGTAGCGGCATTCTTCCTTTTCGTAGCGTCCGCTTGCACCCCAGGGGTTGAGCGGGATGCCGTTCTCCGTGAGGCGGGAAAACTCGATGAAGATCATCTTGTCAGGATTGCCGCCGTTGTCGCGATTCCCGGTTTCGACGTCCGTCCCGTCAAGGATCTTGGCGAGGGCGGCGTCAATCGGCACGTCCTCGCGGTCTTCCGTGTCGTTCGCGAGAATTCCTGGCCAGGTTTGGTAGTGGGCGTAGTATTGCTTGAAGGCCGTCTCTATGCTTTTCAGCTCGGCTCGGGCTGCCGTCTTTCGCGCGGTGCGGTCCACCGCGCGTATGGCACTGAGCGCGATGCAGTAGAGGATGGTCATGACCATCATGACCATGAGGAGCTCCGTCAAAGTGAAACCTCTGCGGTCATGGAGCCGAAATGTCGTCATCCGTTCCCTCCTTTCCGTCCGGCCCGAGGGAGGCGAGGACATAGACTGTGTCATCCTCTGGCCTTGTTTCGGCATTCATGCCGCGTTCGGGACTGTAGACGCGGTAGACGTATGGCTGAGACCATGGGTCGATTGCCGTGAAGTCCTTGGGGAGGAGCTTCGCGAAGACGAAGGCAATGCGCCTGTCCTCGTCCTGTCGGTCGACGCTTAGAGAATCCCGCTTGTAGGTGACGAGGTTCGTCGCCGAGTCCACGGGCGGGTATTCGCCGAAAACGAGGTGGAAGCGTTCGAGCGCGTCGGCCAGGGTGTGGAGATCGCTCTCAGCTCTCGAAATGCGTGAGATCTGCGTGGCGTAGCGGGCGGAACCGAGGACAATGCCCAGCAGAATGCCGACGATGAAAAGCACCGCCAGCATTTCCACGAGTGTGAAGCCTTTTTTTGCGCGCGCGTGTGGCATTGCAAAAATAATGCTAGCAGAAAATGTGCCGATTTGGTAGAGTAAAAGGCACAAAAGGAAGGAACTTTTCACATGGAACAGGACTTTGAGAAGCTTGGAGCATTCTATCTCGGCCGCAAGACGCAGGAGGACGGCGGCCTCCTCCTCTACAATTCAAAGCACCTCACGACTCACGCGATGATCGTGGGCATGACGGGTTCGGGCAAGACCGGCCTCGCACTGACGATGATGGAGGAGGCGGCCATTGACGGCGTCCCCGCCATTCTCATCGACCCCAAGGGCGACCTCACCAACATCCTGCTTCAGTTCCCCGATCTCGCTCCGGCGGACTTCCGCCCATGGATTGACGCGGCCGAGGCGCAGCGCGCCGGCCTCACCGTGGACGAGTGCGCCGACAAAACGGCCAAACAGTGGCGCGACGGTCTCGCCAAGTGGGGGCAGGATGGCGACCGTATCCGCCGCCTCGCGCAATCGGCCGATTTCGCAGTCTACACGCCGGGCGACACAACTGGCCGCCCCCTCCAGATTCTCCGCTCGTTCACAGCCCCTGAGGGCGCGGACGAGATCACCCTCCGCGACTCGATCATCAACAACGTCTCAAGCCTCCTTGGCCTTATCGGCATTCAGGCCGACCCGGTGCAGTCCAGGGAGCACATCCTTCTCTCGGCCATTTTCTATAGCCAGTGGAAGCAGGGACAGGGACTTCCCCTTGAACAGCTCATCAACTTCGTCGCCACGCCCCCCTTCGCAAAAATCGGCGTGTTTGACGTCGAGAGCTTCTACCCCTCGAAGGACCGCATGAAGCTCGCCATGCAGCTTAACAGCCTCTTGGCCTCTCCGAGCTTCGAGGCCTGGCGCAAGGGCGAGCCCCTTGACATCGGGCGTCTTCTCCACACGGAAAACGGCCGCCCCCGCATTACGGTGCTCTCCATCTCGCACCTGACTGACGCCGAGCGCATGTTCTTCGTTACCGCGGTCCTCACCGAGATGGTCGCATGGATGCGCCGCCAGACGGGTACCGGAAGCCTTCGCGCCCTCCTCTACATGGATGAAATCTTCGGCTACTTCCCGCCGACCTCGAATCCTCCTTCCAAACCGCCGATGCTCACGCTTCTCAAGCAGGCGCGTGCCTTCGGCCTCGGCATCGTCCTTTCAACGCAGAACCCGGTCGACCTCGACTACAAGGGGCTTTCCAACTGCGGCACATGGTTCATCGGCCGCCTCCAGACGGACCGCGACAAACAGCGCGTCCTCGACGGACTTGAGGGCGCCGCCGCCGACTCCGGTTCGCGCTTTGACCGCGCCGCCATCGACAAGTTGATCTCCGGCCTCGGCAAACGCGTCTTCCTGATGCGCGACGCCAACGATGACCATCCCGTCCTCTTCGAAACCCGTTGGGCGATGAGCTACATGCGCGGCCCGCTCTCCATGGCTGAAATCAAGTCGCTCATCCACAAGGGCGGTGCGGAATCCCCCGCTCCGGCCACGGTGTCGCCATTCGACGTGGGCGGCATTGGCGGAATGCCTTCGCCCTTTGATTCGACTTTTTCCGCCTCGGGCGAGGCGACTATTCAGGCGCCAGCGGCTGACGAGCCTGAAGCCGCAGCCGACGTCGTCGCCTCCGTTCGCCTCCACTTCGTCAACGCAAAGACGGCCACGGACGTCTGGCAGACGCGCTACTACCGCGCCGAACTCGGCGCGGACGGCTATCCGGCATGGGGCGACTCCGACGAGCTTGACGCCATGCCCGCCGGCGCGCGTTCCATGGGTGCCATGGTTTCCGACAAGAAGCTTTCC
>JAEEGL013946558.1_pt1 | contig 12167 bp, 11 predicted proteins | sample 9134231 | NCBI WGS metagenome assembly JAEEGL01 (sample SAMN16246548, study PRJNA631951) | gut metagenome | biome: gut microbiome; feature: rumen; material: fiber-attached | host: Bos | place: Iran: Karaj | collected 2018-10
CAATACTTGGAGTTTAGATACTACTTCTTATGTACCTACGAGCCGAAAGATAAATACAAAAGCTTTAAGTGCAGATATAACTTTAACTGCTAGCGATGTTGGGGCGTTACCAGACGACACAGAAATTCCTTCTGCTACGTCTGATTTAACAAATGATAGCGGATTCATAACTTCCGCAGATGTGCCAACTGCTTCTTCTACTTCACCAAAAATGAATGGAACAGCAACAGTTGGTACAGAAACAAAATGGGCCCACGGTGACCACGTTCACCCAACAGATACAAGCAGACAAGAAAAAATAACTGCAAGCGGTATTTTAAAAGGAAATGGTTCTGGGACGATAAGTGCTGCTACCGCTGGTACTGACTATCAAGCACCACTTCCAAGTCAAACAGGAAATAACGGCAAATATCTAACAACCAATGGTACAGCATTGAGCTGGGGTGATGTAGACGCTTTACCGACGCAGACAGGGCAGTCTGGTAAATATTTGACTACCAATGGCACAACCGCAAGTTGGTCTACCGTTGATGCTCTTCCTTCACAAACGGGGCAGAGTGGAAAATATTTAACTACAAACGGGACAAGCGCAAGTTGGTCTTCTATAAGTATACCAACCGCTACTTCTGACTTAACAAATGACAGTGGTTTCATTACTAGTGCAGATATTCCTGTTACAAGTGTTAATACCAAAACAGGAGATGTTGTATTGACTGCATCTGATGTAGGTGCTTTACCAGATAGTACTGTTGTTCCTACTATCAGTGTTGTTACCAATCCAGCCATTACAGCGTCTTCAGGAAAATTTACTTGGACGATTTCAGCATCAAGTGCTGGCGGAGATATGAACTCTAATATAATTTTAACTGTATATGAAATAAGTACTGGAATGGTTGTTTATCCAAATATTGTTGTAAATCAAGGTTCAGGTAATGTAACAATAACTATAAATGATACAGATGAAGATGGTACATTGGATGCTGGTACCTACAAAGCTGTTATTATAGCATAGGGGGTGAGGACATGGCTTCAATTTTAACTTTAAATGGAAATATAGTAACAAATAATGGAAGTGCTCTCGCCCTTGATGGGTATAATTGGATGGGGCAAAAACCAGAATTTATTAAGCAAGTATATTCTTTAAGTACCACATTAGCAAATACGAATTTTAATACTTGGACTCCTAGTTCAACAGCTTCAAATATAAAAGCATCACAAACATTGACCACCAAAGAAACACTCAATCTTACTGATTATGATTATATTTTATATTGGCTGTCAGACTGTCAGGTTGTGTATGATAGTACTTGGTCGATTTCTGCCGCTTCTTGTATGAGAGAAATATGTATTTATACTCAAGCTGTATTTAGAAGGCCCTCTAGTGTTTCTAGTGTTACTTCAAATACATATGATTATAATGCTTCGCAACAAGATGTTTATTCTGCTTATTGGTGCAAGTATTATAATACCACACCTACATTAACTTTAGCATATACTTCATATAGTCCTTGCTATATCTCAGCAATTACTGCACCTACTTTTTCATCTACAGCTTCAAGCAGTCCAAATTTAACTATCAAAACTCCAGTTTTAACTGCAAGATGCTCATCTACATATTTTTCTACAGCTAACGCAAAAAAAGTAGATAAAGCAAATTCTACAGTAAAAATGGTTGGATATTTGTATAGAGTAGAAAAAGGAACTTCTGGTGCCGCTAATATGTGGAGAATTTTAACAAATCTTTATAATAATCCATTATAGAAAGGGGGTTAAATAATGTCAAAGTTTATAAATGATGTAAATTTAAATCAAAATGAGTTACAAAACGCCGTTATTCAGCCTCTTTCTACCGCTCCCGCAAATCCAAAAGTTGGCCAAGTTTATTTTGATACCACTGATAATAATATTTATCGTTGGGACGGAACGGAGTGGAAAACATATCAGAGTGCTTTAGATACAACGGCGACCAGTACGCTGGGTATAGATAGTGCTCCTGCTGCTGGGTCTAATAATTTAGTTACTAGTGGGGGGGTTTACTCAGCGGTGAATAATGTTCTTCCAAGCCAAGCAGGACAATCTGGTAAATATTTAACTACAAATGGCACTTCTGCTTCATGGGCGACAGTTGAAAGCGGCGATAGTTTACCCGACCAAACTGGCCAAGCAGGAAAATTTTTAACTACAGATGGTACTGATGCTAGTTGGGAGAATGTTCCTTCTTATTCATTCTCGAACGGCTTAACAGAAAGTAGCAGTACTGTATATAATACAGGCGTTCTTAATGTAGAAGCTTCCCCATCGACAGCGTCTAATGGTACGGTTGCTGTAATAAAGGGAACTTCAGAAGGAGAAACCTCAACGTCTTATGTAGCAGTAAAAGGATTAGGCTCCGCTGCATATACTGATAGCTCTGCCTATCTTCCTAGCTCCACAACAATTCCAACTGCGTATACCTCAAATCCTGCAATGGATGGAACTGCTAGTCCAGGCTCCTCTTCTGCATATGCTAAGGGCGACCATGTTCATCCATCTGATACTAGCAAACAGGCTACAATTACAGCAAGTGGTATATTAAAAGGTGACGGCTCTGGAGGCGTTACGGCAGCCACTGCAGAAACCGATTATGTAGCACCATCTGCATTATCTGATTATATGCAAAAGGGTGTAGATTATGTTACTGCTGGGCAAAAGGCTAATACTACCCTTGGTACACAGGCAACAGTTGAAGGGGACAATAATACTGCAAGTGGAGCTTATTCTCATGCAGAGGGAAAAACCACTCAAGCTACTGGAAATTATTCTCATGCAGAAGGAGAGGGTACTATTGCTAGTAAAAACCATGCTCATGCAGAAGGTAATGGTGTTCAAGCTAGTGGCACTGATTCTCATGCAGAAGGGAATGGCACAGTAGCCTCTGGTGATACTTCTCACGCCGAAGGGTGTTTAACGACCGCAAGTGGCACATATGCACATGCTGAAGGACGAAACACTACGGCTAATCATAAATCTCAACATGTATTTGGTGAGTATAATGTACTTGATGCAAATGCCGCTGCCGTTACAGCAAGAGGAGACTATGTTGAAATAGTTGGTAACGGTACTGCTGCAAATGCCCGTTCTAACGCAAGGACGTTAGATTGGAGCGGCAATGAAGTATTAGCTGGGAAATTAACCGTGGGCGCTGGTCCAACCAACAATATGGACGTTGCTACAAAGCAATATGTAGACGGAGTTATTCCATCTGTTCCCACTGGTTCTTCTACTTCTCCAAAGATGGATGGCACAGCTGCTGCTGGTACTGAGACCACCTGGGCTCATGGAGACCATGTCCATCCAACAGATACTACAAGACAGGCGAAAATAACAGCTTCAGGTATTCTTAAAGGTAACGGCTCTGGAACAATATCTGCCGCAGTAGCGGGCACAGATTATCAGGCTCCAATCACCAACCCGATAACAGGAACTGGACAGAATAAGTATTTAGCTAAATTTAATGGCACAAACTCCATAACAAGTGGACCAGAATTAATAGCTGCTGGAGATGGAACATATTTAGCTCATGATGGTTTGTGGGCAGACCCCCTTCCTTCAAGAACTGGCAATAGTGGAAAATTCCTTACTACTAATGGAACGGCAGTAAGCTGGGCGAATGTTAGTGGAGTTGAATATTTTACTATTATTTCTGGGGTAACGGAATGGACTGATTTTTCAGCAACTACTTTTTACAATTGCTATACAAGTGGAAAGATGCCAGTTGTCATCGATGGAGATAATGGTAATATACATTTTTACCCAATGAGTATAGCATCCGATAGTTGTATATTTGAAGGAATCACAGATATAGGAGATACAGGAAATGTATACTGCACCTATTGCGTGCTCTTTGCATATGAAGATTCTTCAGATAATTACATAGATACATATTCTATAGGTAGTGGTTCTAGTGTGTCCTATACGCCGACGCTTTCTTCTGGAACCAAGGTGGGTACAATCACCATCGATGGAACCGACAATGATATTTATGCTCCAACAAATACTGACGTTGATGTCACTCAAACAAAAGCAACTTATTCTACATACACTTATTGGAGGCCTGTAACTGTAGGTTCGAGCACTAATTCATCTGTCACTGGTGCATTTTCTACAACTACAAATGGTGAATATGCGTTTGATAATTTACGCTATCAGCCGTCTACAGGAACATTAAGAACCAAAGTGTATAATGTTTCTCCAACTGAAGCAGGAACTACTGCATCCAATAATCAAATGACCTCTGATAGCACGAACAATATTTACTTCAAAGTAAATAATGGTACAGACACTATTATGACCTTATATTCCAACGGAACCGATATGCAAGTAAGACCTGGTGGTCAATACGATAACCAAGTTGACCTTGGTAAATCAACGGTTAGATGGAAAAATGCATATTTGAGCGGAACGGTAAATGCTGCTGACTACGCAGGAGATATCACAGCCACTACAACGGTTGCAAGTGGAGACAAGATTATTGTTCATGATGCAAGTGCTTCGAATGTTGCTGGCGGGATTACACTTGGTAGTTCTACTACTCAGTATCTTGCCAATGATGGTAGCTGGCAAAATATACCCAGCAGTGGCACACAAGTGTCATTAGTAGATTGGACGGTTTAGGGAAGGAGGGTGAAAAATGTCTCAAACAACTAATTTAAATACTTTAACAATTAATAAACTTACTAAAGCACAGTATCAAGGAGCGACTCTCAATCCTAATGAGTTGTATTCTATCACTGATGATAAAATGGCTTTTGCTGGGGATGTACCACAAATTCCATCTCAAAGTGGACAAAGTGGTAAATTTCTTACTACAAACGGTAGCGCCATGAGTTGGACTACGGTTTTAACTCCTTCAAATGGAGAAAAATGGTATAGAGCTCCTTATCACGATTTAGGAGTAATTAATAACATAGTTTATGTTTCTGGAAATAGCCATTTTATTGCTGGAACTTCAACTGGTGTTTGGTATAGTAGTGACGGATTTAATTGGTCAAGCACTAAAATAAAACAAGATTGTTGGGTAGCTTATGGTAATAATTATTATGTAGCATTATTAATAGACGGCGTGCAGGACGCTCCAATGACATATGCTTACGCTAGTAGTGTTGACGGAAATTGGACTAAAGTTCAAACTACTAGATATAGTGATGATTTTGATTGGTGGGAAAAGTTATATTTTTGCAGTGGAGTTTTTCTTGTTTGCTCCTATATGGAAGATTATCACCTTGCTGCATCAAATCCTTCTTCTGCATCAAATTGGTCTTGGGTTAGTAATTTAAATTCTGAGCTTGTTGGTATTGCTTCCTCTCCTACTAGAACAGTTGCTATAGGCGGTCCCATAACTCCTTGGTCATCAACAACAACTGACGGAACAAATTGGACACTTAACGATAATAACCCATTTGGTAGTTGGTATAGCCCTTGCTGTATCGCTTATGGTTCAACAGGAGATTTTATCGCTATTGTTTGTGATGATGGAAATCGGCTTCATTCCGCAACGTTTACCAGTTCAAATGGGTCAACTTGGACAAAGCTTAATGAAGACCTTCCTTGGTCGTATGATTTTAGATTATTCTATGACAATGGTAAATATATTGTTATTGGAGGGTCTATTTGGACAAGTGTTGATGGTTCTTCTTGGACGGAGGTAACCTCTCCATTAGCTGAAGGAACAAAATGGACAGACTTTGGTCCTGTGGCTTCTAATTCCGATATAATACTTTCAGGATATAATTATTCAAGTAAATCAACTGATTTCGTTGTCGACTCCGCAACAGTAAATTATGTTCAAGCAGCTACCAGTTCTATTATAAATGAATTTCCTTCTCAAAGTGGGAACAGTGGAAAATTTCTCACCACTGATGGAACTGATATGAGCTGGTCAGATACGCCAATGATTAAAGGTACTGATTATGTAACAGCAGGACGAATGAGTGGAACTGCCTTGGGAACAAAAGCAACGGCGGAAGGGTATAATACAACGGCAAGCGGTTGGTATTCTCATGCAGAAGGATACAGTACGGTTGCAAGTGGGGATTATTCTCACGCAGAAGGGAGCGGTACAACAGCAAGCGGTCCCAATTCTCATGCAGAAGGGTACGGTACGATTGCAAGTGGAGAGTATTCTCATGCTGAAGGACGTTATACAACAGCAAGTGGAGATGGTTCTCACGCAGGGGGATATGACACGGCTGCACAACGCAAATCTCAGCACGTCTTTGGCGAATACAATGTTTTAGATACAACAGGAACAACCACAACAAGAGGCCAGTACGTTGAAATAGTAGGTAACGGAACTGCCGACGATGCCCGTTCCAACGCTCGTACACTTGACTGGTCAGGAAATGAGGTTCTCGCAGGAAAACTTACAGTAGGAACTGCACCAACCAATAATATGGATGTTGCTACCAAACAGTATGTGGACGGGGCTAATTTCCAAGCACCAATAATCGCTTCTGGTGTTTTACAAGGTGATGGAAATGGTACTATAACAGCTCGTTCAGTAACTAATAATACTTCAACAAGTACTAGCTTAACTGCAAATACAAATTTAATTACAGCAAATACTCTTCGTTATCACACCAACAGAACAACAAGTGTTGCGGCGGCAGATACAAACTACACGACTTATATGGCTCGGGGTACGACATTAAATTCTACAGATACGAACCCCACTGTTAATGGTACAATAGCTTGGACTTATGAGTAGGTGATGATATGGCAGGAAAAACTTTAATTGGAGGAACTGCATATACCATAACAGGTGGCAAAACTATGATTGGTGGTACTGTGCGTTCGTTAAAGAGCGGCAAAACTTTAATAGGTGGCACAGCGTATGATGTAAAACTTGGTGGCTCTCCATTTTTTGAACTAATGAGCAACGCTTCGTTATACGCTATCGCTGGACGAGATGCATCCTCAACCAGCACAGTTTTATCTTCAGACTCATCTGCTACTCGGGCAGGTACCTTTTATGTATTTTCATTTTACAATGGATATATGTCTATTAATAAGGTTGTATTTATAGGTGCGGCGCAATCGACATCATCTTTTTCCGCAACAGTATTAGCAGAAACTTCCAGTTCTTATGGACATATATACGTGGCGGAAAGAAACACCAGAACAGATGTATATTATGCTCATCGAAACGGGTCAAAACAATCCAATGTGTATGGCGCTACTATAGCAAAATTTCAATTTCCTGGTTATACCGAAACTGAAATTGATACTATTTTATCTTCCATATCATTAACTCGTATTGCAGGAAGAGCGACCTCAACAATGAGTACAGTATCGGGTGCGTGTGCAAGCAATGCTAATATATTTGCCGCAACCAATACATACATTGGTATTAGTATGCCTATTGGGACTTTAGTTTGGGGAAATAGGGCATCTAATCCATCGCTTATTTATTATAACGGTAGTAATGTTGGAATTTCCGTTAATCCGCCGTCGTTTCTTGATACACTTTACGGCGGGAGTTTGGTATCATTCACAGAGAATTAGGAGTAATATATGACAAAAGTAAAAGTTGATGGAAATGAATATCCCGCACTCATAGAGGGAAAAGTTCGTAATTCTTCGTGGGATAATCGTGAAACTAAAACCATAACTTTAGAAATGAGTTATGAAGATGTGATTGTATAAAAGTTTTTTATATTCTATTAAAAATAATTTTATTTACTGGCTGATATAAAAAATATCAGCCAGTTTTTTAATAAAAAAGAAAGGAGGCCAATATGGATAGTTTTGTTTTACAACAAAAACAGTATGACCGTACTCAAGAATGGAATGAGGCGGGCTGGGATGGTACTGGTGTAACTATTTGGGATGTAGAACCCTTAAATACTCACGGTACAATGACTATGAAACGTATTATTGATGCTGCCCCAAAAGCAAAAGTATTAAATTATAGCTGGGATAAAAAATATTCTAGTAAAGGAATTGAATATGAACATGTAACACTTGATGACGGTTCACAAGTTTCTGGAGAAGAATTTGTAAGAAATAACCATATTACAATTTTGTCTCATTCTCATAGTGGCCGTTACAATAATAAACCATACATAATTGATTTGTATGCTAATTTAAAAAATAAATTTAATGTTGCCTTATTTAATTCAGCGGGCAACGATGGTGCTGAAGGCGTTCAGGGTGGAGCGATTCCTGAAAGCATAGCAATTTATGTTGGAGCGGCCATTGTATATCAGGGTAATTTTAATCAGATTCGCATTGCAAATTATTCTTCTTTGGGTGATGAATTTGAAGAAGTAGATTTTACTACTTTTGTAGGGCCATCTAGTTGGAGTGGCACAAGTTTTTCATGTCCGTATTTGGCTGGAATTGCTGCTTTACTTCAGCAAAGATATGGTTTTGATACGACCCAGGAAGAAATGTATGCTTACTTTAAAATGATTTCTAAGCCTTTAAATACTAATCATCCCTCAAATACGCCCGATTATGATTATTGGAGCGGTTGGGGTATTCCCATTTTACCTCATGTAAATAAAAGATATGTAGTAATGGAAATTGGTAGAAAAGCATTTAAAATAGATGGCGCTTGGACAGAAATGGACACAGCCCCCTTTATTGAAAAACAACGTACTTTTGTACCAATTGCTTTTGCGGCTCTTGCATTGGGCGCTCAAGTTTCTTGGGACAACAATAATCGAAAAGTCACCATCGTAAAAGGCAATAAAACATTAGAAATGGTCATTGGGAGTAGAAAATATACAGTTAATGGAAAAGAACAAATGATGGACGTGGCTCCTTTTATTAAAGACCAACGTACATTTGTCCCCATCGCATTTGCGGCTTTAGCTTTAGATTGCAAAGTTGCCTGGGTACCAGAAGATAGAAAAGTTTTAATTTTAGAGCAGTAGAAGGGTAGGAAAAATAATGGGTGATAGTAAATTAGCGGCTTATATTTTAATTTCTCCTAATTGTAATCGTCCTCGTAATCATAAAATTGACACTATCACTATTCATCACATGGCTGGAAATTTAACCATTGAAACTTGTGGTAAAATATTCCAGAATACAAAAAGAGAGGCTAGTTCTAATTATGGAATAGGAACAGATGGTAGAATTGGTTTGTATGTGCACGAAAAAGACCGTGCATGGACGAGCGGTTCTCCTTCTAATGACCATAGAGCCATTACTATTGAAGTAGCCAACGATGGCGGCCCAGAAACAAATTGGCATGTTTCTGATAAGGCCATGACCTCGCTTATTAATTTATTAGAAGACATTTGCTTACGCAATGATATAGAAAAGTTAGTGTGGTCTGATAATAAAGTGGATAGGGTTGGACATAAAAATGGCTGTAACATGACAGTTCACAGAGATTTTCAAGCTACCGCATGTCCTGGACCATATCTTTTTAGCAAAATGCGTTGGATAGCCAGTGAAGTAAATAAAAAATTAGAGGAGGATAGAGAAGTGTTTACATACGAACAATGGAAAGAATATTATGAGCGCTATGTAAAAGAGTCTCAGAAAGAAATTCATAGTCAATGGGAAAAAGATTATGAACTTAATAAATCTGAAACTAAAATGCAGCCAGCCGATAAATATGCTGAGCCTGCATTACAGTGGGCAAAAGAAGAAGGTATTATGATTGGTGATACCACTGGTAATCAAATGCCTCAATCTTATGTGAAACGTGAAGATTTAGCCTGCGTGTTATATTCTCAGGAATTAAAGAAGGAGAAATAATATGGATACTTTAGTTGGAATTTTTGATATTATAGCAAGAATTTTAGGCGCTTTAATTGCGTGTGGAATTGTTTACTTAATTCCACAAATTAATGCGTGGTTAAAAGAAAGAATTGGAGAAGAAAAAACTGAAAAATTAGAACGCATTATTGGTGAATTGGTTGGTGCTGCCGAGCAAATGTATAAAACTGAAGACCCAGATGGTTCTATTCGTAAACAATATGTCGAAGACCAATTAAAAGCTTTAGGTTATGAACTAACCGAATATATCAACAGTTTAATTGAAAGTGAAGTATTACATATTAACTGGTTAAATAAATAATATAAAGGGGGACTTTTATAGTCCCCCTTTTTTATCTAATTAAATTTTGTGTTGACAGAGCAAGAATATGGTGGTATAGTATATATGAGCACCACTATAAAAGGGAGGTTTTTATGAGTTTTAAAATGTTTCGTTATTTGGAAAAACACTATGTAGGTAAATATAGAGTCAAAGCACGTTATGATGAATATACTGGTGATTTTCCAAGAAATGAAAATGGTGGTATAGACGAAAATTTTGACGAACAATATATTCCTTGTAAAAGAGGAGAAATTAGACATACTTATAAAAATACTAGAGGCAAAGATATTTTAGTTTGGTATTGTTCTGGAACTGGAAAAGGCAGAAATGTATATAAAGAAATTAAAGAAGCTTATCCAGATATTTATTTAGAGGTAGACGAAGAGTTAGATAAACATGGACTTCCTGATTTTGTGGAAGATTGCATGATTTATTTTGATGCTAAAGATATAGAAAAAATAGCCACAATCGTTTATCCAAGTACATATGGAGCGTCTATTAGACCTTATTCTGCTAAAAACTTACCTAAGTCACCATATACCATTCCAGAAAAAGATTTACAAAAGTATAAAGATACAGTAAATAAATTTAATATGGAGCCGATAGAATTGGCGATTGCAATAAAGACCACCAATAAAGAATTTTCTCAGATGCAAGATGATAAAGTAATCAAAAAGAAAAAAGATTATATTCATTTTTCTCTGGCTCAAAAGAATTCTAGATTAAAGTATAAAGAATATGTACATTCAATGGGTTTATGGGAAGAATATTTAGAGTTTTTATCTAAAGAGCTCGAAGGTAAATAAACATGAAAAAACAAATAAGAACAAATGTTTTTGAAACTAATAGTAGTTCGGTTCACTCTCTTGTTATTCGTTCTAATGATGCTCTCAAGGATTTAGAAGAAAAGCCTTTATATACAACAGAAGAAATAATTGAAGAATTGCAAGATGTGGGTTATTTAGATAAGGCCGCACTATTATTTCAGCCCGACAGAGAAGAAGATTGGTATTATGAAAGAGCTCCTTTTAGAATTCTTTCGTCTTTTTGTGATAAGTTAAAATATATGACTGCTTATCGTGCTTATGATAGAAACTGGATTGAAATGATACAGGAGATATTAAAAGAATTAATACCGTCTTTATTAATCGTTAATTTTCCACCTAATATGTATGCAGATGGTTTTCCAAGAATAAAGAAATATGAACAAAAAGAGGATTTAAAAAATTTTCTAATTAACAGAAAATATATTATCATTTGTGATGGCGACGAATATTGTGTTTGGGAAGATTTTGTAGACTCTGGACTAATAGATGATGCTTGTGTAGAAAATTTTGAGGAAATAAAATGAGCTGCTTAGACATTCTTGTAATTATGAAAAAAAATTGTTATGAGGATACAAAAAAACTTAAAGAAAAGTACAATTTTTTGTTTGAGAAATACAATTTTTCGACCGATTCGTGGAATAAAACTACAATTTTATTCTATAGCTCTTATGAAGGGGACGAGTCGTTAATTTTTAATGGTAGAGAGTGCAAAATTTGCTGTGACTTTTATAGTAAATTAAAATATGTCATGGCTGGGTTATATAATGATGATTTATTATTAAAAACATTACAGGAAATTTTTGGCGAAGACTACATTCAGAGTTTAGATATTCCTAGCGTAAGATATACAACTGATTATTATCTAAAACAATGGATGAAAAAATATGGTTTCGATTTAAAAGAATTTTTATTAAATCGGAAGTATATAGTAGTCAGTGATAGAGAATACTCTCATCATTTTTATCAATTAAACGATTTGGGCTTAATTAATTGGAAAGATATAGCATATTGTAGTGAAGAATTCGAGGAGGATTAGCACATGAAGAGAAGAATTAGAAAAGGGGTTTTTGAAACTAATAGCAGTTCAGTACATTCTTTAGTATTTCATGCACATGCAGAAAACGAACAGTATAATGATGCTTTTGCGGATTTGAAAACTCTTATTGACCCAGATGACAATAAAATTCATATTACTCCCGATGAATTTGGCTGGAGTTATTATGGTTCATATGAAGGGGCTATTC
>JAEEGL014782743.1_pt1 | contig 12167 bp, 11 predicted proteins | sample 9134231 | NCBI WGS metagenome assembly JAEEGL01 (sample SAMN16246548, study PRJNA631951) | gut metagenome | biome: gut microbiome; feature: rumen; material: fiber-attached | host: Bos | place: Iran: Karaj | collected 2018-10
CCTTCTTCTTGAAATAGAGTTCTTCCGGAACATCTCTCTCAATTATCTCATCCAATGTGGTTACTTTCATTTGATTCTTCTCTTCAATTCATTACCGATTCTCTCAACAATCCCACACACCAGGGCATTACCCATCAGAAACCCTCTCTTTTTGTCTGTAGTGCCCTCTGTATGGTTGTCTGGGAACATCTGTATCCTTTCCAGTTCAATGGGCACCAGACGCCTTAATCTGCCTGTTTCTTGGTCTTTTATGATATGGGTGAACCTGTTTGGTGTAGTTGATACCTCACTTGTTATCAATGTCCTGGCCGGTCTGTCAAGAGGATCAGGGAATGGCATAGCACCTTCTGTGTAAGTGTATGTATATCCTTCTTTACTTGTCCTCTCAAATGACTTATTTCCCTTGACATACTTCCACTTCTCAATCTCCTCATCAGACAGATAATAATCCTCTGTGATATACTTCCTGTCATCTCCTTTTACCAGGATGTCTCCAAGAGTTGTATATGGTCCAGAATAATCAGGAATGAGTTTGTCTGTACATATAACTCCATCAATGACAACACCACCATTCTCAAAAGGATGATCAACCACATTTCTTTCATTGAAATGGTCAGAAAGAGTAACCAAATCTGAATTCAATTTCCTTCCATCCAATCCCCAGAGACCTGGACTATCCTGTTCCTTCACCGGGAATGTCTTTGCCAGAACACCATCTTCATATAACCACTTATCCGGGGTTGTTATCTTGAATGTTCCTTTCAGGAATGCAAAGATGAAAATCCTCCTTCTCTTCTGGGGCATACCATATTCAGCAGCATTGATAATCCTCCACTCAATGTCATATCCAAGGTTTATCAATGACTGGAGAATGAGTGCAAAATCCCTACCCCTTTGTCTGGCAGGGGAGATGATCATCCTGTCCACATTCTCAAAAAGGAGATATTTGGGTTTGGAGTTCATTTCAGAGATGAGTCTAATTATTTCCCACCAGAGAACACCTTTCTTACCTTCAATACCCAATGCTCTTGATTTGTTGTTTGCTACACTGTAATCCTGGCAGCAAAATCCTCCAACCATAAGGTCAGCATCCAGGACTTTTCCAGAAACCTTACAAATATCATCATTTATCAACAAGTCATTTGGGAATCTCTTCCTGTATATATTTGCCGCGAACTGGTCTTTGGCACCAGGCTCCCACTGGTTGGCCATAACACACTGATAGAAGTCCTTGTCAGACCTGTCCAGACCGATATGGAAACCACCAACACCGGCAAATAGTTCTATGTATCTGCATTTTTCCATATTTAACATAGTAAATATAACAAAAGTCCACTTATATAAATAGAAGATTTTTTGTTATTTTTAATTTATAATTTATAAATCGCAAATCAGTATTATGGAAGTTATTCTGGATGAATTGACCCCTGTTGAGTTTTTCAGTCATGGTGGGATTGTGAAGGTCACTGTAGATGATGACCTTGCCAAAGAATGTGGTTTAAAGAAAAAGTACACCTTCTTTGAATACAAGACATACATCAGGTTCTTCAGGAATCTGTATATGACATATACCCACAACAGACCAGATGAAAACACCTATGACTTATACAAAGAGGTGAACAGTCTTGTCACTCTCAATCCATCAATCGGTACATCAGAGTATGTGGTTGACCTGAAGTATGATCAAGTCCGTTCCTATGAGATGGCAAGGTTCTATTTCTCCAGTGACAGGAGAGAACCGGAGGTTTCCCAGAGAGACCCATATGGTATTCCAAATGTCTGCTTCTCTCTTGTCGATGAAACTGATGACAGGTGGGAGGAATACACCAAGCAGAGACTGGAAAGAGGGTTTGATGATTCAGAGACCTGGAGTCTTGATGCAACCATATCCAGGTTCGTCTATCCAAGGCTCAAGGCATTCCTGGATGACACAAAAAGGATAAGGGTCCATCCTGCCAACATGACTTTCGATGAATGGATTGAAATCATTGAGAAAATGATAGAAGGGTTTGAACTCCTGGTGAAGGATGATATAAAGACAGATGATGAGGAGAAAATCATTGAAGAATCCCTTGACCTGTTCAGGAAACACTTCTTTGCCCTGTGGACATAATCATTAAAATTATTATATAACAAAGAAAGGAGGTGAGTAATCATCTCCTTTTTTCATAAATACCTTATATAAGATTAGCATATGACTACTTCACTGACAACAAATATAATCAGGAATGTTTACAACATAGGTACCGGTTCATGTGATGCCGGAACACAGTACTGTTCAGATGGATATGCACTGTACTTCCCTTGTCTGAAGGACATCACAAAGGGTCAGGATGTGTGTTTTGACTTCTATGTGGCAGATTATGCCGGAAGGAATGAATATCTGTTGAATGCAGCCAATACAGGAGATGGAACAAACCCGGATGGAACAGACGGTACTGGTGATAATGGCTCTGGAAAGGAACTGGCAGATTTGAGGGATGTGGATGCAATCTCCCTTAATCTCATAGGAATGTTCAACTGTCCATATGGTACATTCTCTTATCCTGACAATATATCATCATTACAGACAGAAGATTATCCTGTAGTATATAGTGATGATTTTGGCGAACGGACTCTTTGTCATCTTGATGTCATTATGATAGATATGGAAAGTGATGATTCTGAGACATTAAATGGTAAATCTGGTGATTTCTATTCGGGTACTGAAGTTGAAGTTGCAGCATATGACACGCCGACACATATTTTCGTTGGGTGGGCAATACTTGATACTGATACTGAAGAATGCCCTGATGAAACCTGGTCGGATTATATCATATCGACAAATAACATTTACAGATTTGTCATAAAAAGTGATATAATTCTTTTTGCAATATACAGAAAGAGAAAGGTATACAGTGTAGTATCGGATTCCACTAACAAGTATTCAATGTTCATTGTGGATTATAACCATGTCAAATATAATGTGTCCAATAGGGACAATGAGGTGTTTGATGAAACGGAGAGCAATGTATCTGGAATCCCTGTCGACAAGGTTGACAATGTATTGGAAGGTTATCATATGGTTGCGACCTGTGTTCCGAGTACCGATAAAATCGGTGATGGAGTCGATATGTCATACAAATTTGTCGAATGGAAAGACAATGAGACATCAAGGTGCAGGGATTTCATAGTGGGGTATGATACCACCATATTTGAATCCGGAAATGTCATTAAACTGAAGGCAAAATGTACAGGACCGTTTACTGATTATGAAGAACCTGATGTAGATGATATATTCTATATTGATGAATTTGATGAGGAAGGTATCCATATAAATACCGAATTCAATGAAGTGGCCATATATGATTATTATGGAGACTGTAATTATGTTATGTCTGCCAATGATGTTTATCAGCAGTTCATTGGAGAGAATGGTTATCTCTATTTCAACAATGGTACTCTCGTTCTTTCTTCAAAGGGAATTATGGATGGTATAAAAATAAATGTGCATGCCAAGACATATACTGAAGATGATGATTGTGATATAAATGTCACTGTGAATGGATACACATCAACAATTTCACTGTCCAAGACTGAATTCAAATTATATGAGTTTTATTTCAGGAAATGTGAAGGGAAAAACATAGAGATAACTACAGATGGCGAATGTCTTGTCGATATGATTGAAATCTGTAAGGAAGAAATCATTGACAAGGGTAAAGCACAGCTTTGTCTTCCTGCTGAAGTAACAGCAAATCTCCCTTCTGGTACATTGAGCGTGAATGGTGCGATTATGGTCAATGGTCAGTCTTATGGTCTTGCAACCACACAGATAGGAACAGTAAATAAATTACCAACAATAACTATAAACATATAAGATGAATAAGATTCTAAAAAGAGACGAATACATCCAGGAGGTCTACACTCCTATGATGGAAGAGAAAGAATATGAGGAACTTGTTGCTGTCAATGAAGGTCTCCTTAAAACCCTTTTTGGAATGGCAAAAAACCTTTTCAAGAAGGATTGGGATTCAATAAAGGGTGACCCTGGGATTATTGAAGCATATAGAGAGATGGATAACAGACTCACGGGATATTCAACAATGAAACTTGCAAAGAAGGATGTGTGTAACCAAATCCGTCAGGAACTGGTGGATTTTGCCTGTGATTGGTATGATATGAAAATGAACAAGGCAAAGGAAGATGATACAGATCCAATCCCTGCCAAGTCAATGAAATTCAAGAGTGACACATTGAGGGAAAATGTAGAAACAATGGAAAAGAGAATCAGGGATATTGCCGGAGATGATGAACAGATGTTGAAGTGGGCAAATGCTCTTAAAGACAGTATGAAGACTGTCATCAACAGGACAATCCTTGATGACATAAAGGATGAAGAAATCAGGAAAGAAACCGAAGAGAAAATCAACAAGCAGATTGAGGACTTGAAGAAGGAAAACAAAATGATGGAGGAATTCCAGAATGAGAAACTGAAGGAAATCCAGAAAGAAAGACAGAAACTCATCTCAAACACCAAATCCAAACCTATCAAGGAAGACCTTCTTGGAGATAAGGCAATCCAGAATCTTTGTAATGAATTCGACAATATCAGAAACATCAAAGATGTGGATGCCAGGAATGGTAAGATGAAACAGGATTCAACATTCGGTTTCAAGGCAATATTCAATGATGAAGATTATGCAAAACCTGAATTCAAGACAGCATATGAGTTGATTGATTCATTCTATACAGCACTTGGTGCAAGGGATGTGATGGAGAAATTCAATGAGACTCCTGGTCAGTCGGTACAGGCAATGTGCATAGCCATCAATTCATTCATCAAAAACTGTGTCTATGGTGGAACAGATTATGGTAAGACTCTCCCATTGATGGCCAAATGTGCTGTCATTTCAGATGGAACAGTCAGTTATAACCTTCCTTTGAATGACAAGACTGGTGATGATGCAGGAAACTATTTCACAGACATTGCAAAAATCATCACAGACGGTCAGATGAAGAATGCAAAGGGAAAAACCATAAAACTCAATAATGATTTCAAGAAAAATGCAAGTACCCTTCTCAACAAGATTGTCCAGGAGGCAAAGAAGTTGAAAGAAGATGCTAACAAGAAATACAATGATGAACTTGAAAGAAAGAAGTCAGAAACAGAAAAGGAGAGTGTTTAACTCTCCTTTTTTGTTGACCTTTTTGTAGTGGTCTGTGGTTGTTCTGGGACTGGTTGAGCCGAGACTGGTTGAGGGATTACACTCTCATAGTTCTCTGATGCCAAATAAAGTAAATGAGCATCTCTCAATGTGTATACACCTTTCTTCTGTCCTGTGGTTGCAATCTTAATTAAGATTTCAAATGCCTCTTTGTGTGACACATTGTTCTTCAAGGCATCAATTGCCTGCTTGGCATAGTATGCCTCATCAAGTGTCAAAGCTCCACTCTTCTGGGCCAGTTCAGCACCCTGCTTAAGAATGTCAAATCTTTCTTGTAGTTCCATAATGATTAAATTGTTTATATACTAAATATAACAAAATCTCCATAAATACTATAAATAAGAAAATTGTAAGATGATCAATAACAACACACAGCAAAATAACAGTGTAAATATTGGTACAAAGTCAGAATCAACTATTTACTTGAAGAAGAGTGAACTGCCTAAAAATGTGAGTTCATTCAGGAATGATGCTGGATATATTTCAGCATCTGCATTGGAAAATTGGTTGAAAATGCATTCATATCTTTCAAAGAGTGAGATTACTGCACTTATCAATAAATCCAATCTGGTTGTCATAGATAGTATCAATAATCAATATGATGAGGATGCCATCAACCGTCTCAATACTGATGTGGTTAGTATAAAAGGTGAAATCGTAGCGATCAAGGAAAGACTCAATGATGTAGAAAGTGGATACATTTCCATTGATAAGGAGGATGATTTTGCAACCCAGACTCAAATCAATACAATCACAAATAATATAACCAACATTACCAACAGTATCAATCAGATAACTTCAGATACATCATCATTTGCGAAGAAAAGTGAAATTCCAACAAAGGTATCACAATTGACTAATGATGCTGGTTATTTGACAAAACAACAGGATTTGAGTCAATATGCAAAGAAATCAGAACTCAAGGATTATGCAAAGAAATCAGATGTAAATAACAATTTTGCATCAAAGACATGGGTAAATGAACAAGGATTCCTGAAAACAGTGGATACTCCTGATTTAAGTGGTTATGCAAAGAAAACTGATCTTAAAGATTATGCCAAGACATCTTCATTGTCAAGTTATGTGAAGAAATCAGATGTCAAGGATTATGTTACCAAAGATTGGGTTGAGAGTCAGGGATACCTGAAGGATTCACCGGATATGAGTGGACTTGCTACCAAGAACTGGGTGGAGGGTCAGAAGTATGCAAAAAAATCTGAACTTGGACAATATGCAAAGAGTTATGAACTCTCACAGTATGCAAAGAAGGATACAGTCTATACAAAAGACCAAATAAATGCATCTTTCCCTACAAAGAAGGAAGTGAGTGATACCTATATCACCAAAGATGAAGTAAGGAAAGGATACTTGAGGATAGAGGACTACAGAGGTCTCAAGGATGCAACAGTCATCAATGATACTTATAAATATAAAACACAGGAAGATCTTGAAGCAAATTTGAATCACCTGATGAGTGGATTTTATATTGTTGATGGTCAGGATGTGGTTATTGTAAAAGACCATAAAATCATCACTATATTCAAGGATGGTATGCCTTCCACATCAGTTGAATGGGAGTGGGAAGATTAATTTTTAATTTCAATGATTGGCGTTATTGATTTCAGGAAAGCATCTGGAGAGAGTGTACCAGATATTATTCAATATGTAAAGGATTATGTAAACAAACATTCCAATATCCAGGTTGTTGTTACAACTGATTCGCAAACTAATGGTTCCAAGACCAATTTTTGTACTGCAGTTGTGATGTATGACAAGGGTGATGGAGAACATGGACATGGTGCGCATTGTATTTGGAAAAAGTGGAATGTTCCTAAATACAGGAAGGAACAAAGGCAGGAAAGACTTCTCAAGGAGGTTGAAGAATCCCTCAATGTGGCCAGGGATTTAAGAGAGAATGGTATAAATGTGGATTTGATAGACATAGATATCAATCCAACACCAGGTGACAAGAAAAAGAATAAATCCAATGAAGTGTTTGATATCGCCAAAGGATGGGTGGAAGGAGAAGGATTTGAATGCATTTGGAAAACATATGGAAACCAATTTGTATCATTTCCGGACCATATAGTAAAAAAATAAAATATAAATAAAATAACATAACAATTTATGAGTAGTTTTAGAAAAGACATTGAAAATTTTGAATTTGATTCAAGATATTCTATTATGGAACACAAATGGTGTCCTCTTTATACTCTGGAGAATACAAGGAAGTTCTATGAAAAAAGAGAAAAGCAGGCAATGTCAAGGTATAAGAGGAACAGAGTACAATCTAACCCAGAGACCACTGGACAGTATGGTTCTATGCTTAAATAGAAAAGGAGAGTTTTGCTCTCCTTTTTTCATAAATATATTATAATAACAAATCTATATCAATAATGAAAACATTTGAAAATTTTGAGCTCACAAACAAGCAGAAAGATTACTTGAAGAAGGCAAATGCAAGGAAGGAGATCAGAAAATACATTGCTGAAAACGGTGTTGAACCTGATGCTACAACCATTGAAAGTTATCACACATATACCCCAAAACAGTATGAAAGAAGTAAGAAGTACTTGTATGCAAGTGCAATTGTAGATTATGTTTCAGTTGTACCTGAAAAACCAGTACAGACAGAGAACACCGCTGCACAGGAACAGACAGCAACCAATATCTCTGAAACAATTGAAGGTGGTACTGTAATCTACACAGCCGGTGAAACTGAAACCATCAACAATGTAACAATTCCAGAATCTGCTCCAAAGGCAGTTACCATCAACGGTCCAGTCCAGAATGGTGCAACCATCACCAATGAAAGTCCAAAGGGTGTTACTATCAACAACACCAATGAGGATCCTATTGATGTGAATGTGTCCAATGCAAGTGCTACAACAACGGTTACCCTCAAGGGTGGTGAATACAATGACATCTATGCAGAGACCAATAAACTCACAGCCGGTGCAGTCAATGGTACAATCTCACTTGTTCCTGTTGATGAGAACAGTTCAATGAATGTGGGTGCAGAATGGCAGGATGGTTCAAGTCTTGTTTCTGATGCAGATGGTTCAATAACAATTTCCAACAGCAATTCATCAAATGAGCCTTCTGTAAACATCAATACTCCTAATGCAACACTTGTTATGTCTGGTGGTCAGTATGATGTATTGACAGTTACCTGTTCAGAGAACACCTTGAAGATTTCAGGTGCATTCCATGCCAACAAGCTCATTGTGAAGAAGGGTACAATTGAGTTTGCCGCTGCTGACATCCATGACCTTGTTGATGAATTGATTATTGATGATGAAGTAAAACCTACAACCTATGAAATCTCCAATGCTTCAATCTCAGGATTCTCAAAGAATGGTATCTCCAATGTTGTTGAGGATGTGGTAAGTACAAGCAGGGTTGGTTTCGGTATCTTTGCCAATGGTACATACAGATACAACTTCAATGGTCACACTGTTTCATTGAAGGGTGGTACTGCTGCTGCAATGTATTTCAGGGGAAGTAATCCTACAGTGAACATCTATGGTCCTGGTAAACTTGTTGAATCAAGTGATACTTATGGTATCTGGTCAGGTTCAGAAACTACAACCGTTAACATCTATGGTTGTGATGTTGAAGCACATACCCATGTACTTTATAGTTATTCTGGTACAATCAATGTCTATGGTGGTTCATTCAAACTCCTTGATGAGAATCCAGACCTTGATGCAAAGGGTCACTGCAAGTTCCTTTTGAACTGCTATGATGCAAACTACACAGCAGGAACAGCAAAGATCAATGTCTATGGCGGTAAGTTCTACAACTTCAACCCTGCAGAAGCATATGGTGAACCTGGTAGTCCTATCAGTTATGTTGCCGAAGGATACCATGTTGTTGAAACAGAAGAAGATGGTGTTCCAGTATTTGAAGTAGTCGCTGACTAACTTTTTTAGCAAATTTACCAAACAAAAAAGGAGAGGAATTAACCTCTCCTTTTTCTTTATTTCCTTTCATAAATCATCCTTGCATAATGTCTGGTATCCACAGGGAAAGATTCATTATCCATAATCCATTTGAAATAGGATTTCTCCACCTTGTCAACACTTGTTCCTTTCCACTTACCAAAATCCAAATAAATTTCCTTTACACCATCTTCAAGAATTCTTATCTTGAAGTTCCCAGGCATATCCAGTCTGTCATTGAAATAATTTAATTCAGAGTCTTCAAACTCTTGGTCATTCCCTTTCATAATCTTGTAAATTTCAAGAGTTGCCTCAATATCAGCAGTTGCATGGTGTGCATCATTCAAGTCTTTACCTGTTAATCTCTTATAAACATCACAAAGATGATTGGAATTGTATTTCCTATACAATGAAAAAATATCATAGTTCTTTACATTCTTGTAATCCCAGGTCAATCCTGCCCTGATGAATGAATAGTATAGGATAGGGATATCAAAGATGGAACAATAGTATCCACCCACATCACATCCCTGGAAGAAATCAAACACTTCCTTGGCATGTACACTGAATGGAGGGAAATCCGCCACATCCGCTTCAACCATACCATGTCTCTCTGTTGCATCCGGAGCAATAGGGACACCATCATTGTTACACTTGAAATAGATACTGTCAATCTCTTCAAGAGTGTCAGGGTCGACTTTCTTGGCAGAGATTTCAATGATTCTCACATCCTCATAATTGTTCTGGGTCTTACCTGTAGTCTCCAGATCAAAAAATACAATTGGTTTACTCATTATATACTTTTATTGATAATCACTACAAATATAACAAATTATTTTATCATTTCATCAGTCCAAAGCATAATTCCCACTACTTTCTTAAACAACCCCGGTGTGTTATCACTTTTTTTACTTCCAATTTCTGGTCCTATAATGATATATTCAGGTGCAATAACATATTCTTTGATAAGTTTATACCATTCCTTAAAACTAATATCACTCATTTCTTTTGGTGTACCATCCCAATGTTCAAATTTTTTTCCAAATGGGGGACAGCAAATACACACCTTATCTGTAACTATTTTCTGTGCCAACATATCCCTCTGTTTCCATCCATACCAATCACAGAATTTTTGATTGATGTCATATGTTTCAATATCTATATTTACATTATGTTCTTCACCCCACATTTTACATCCTTCAACAATACCTCCAAATCCGGCCATAGGTATATAAGCGCCCTTGGAAATGTCTATTCCTGAATCATCAATTATCTTCTTCAAATTCTTACTTGACAATGCTGTCACTTTTGGGGCAATTTTGGCAATGGTAAACCTATTAAGTATCATCTGAAGTAACTTATCTGTAGATTTGATTATTTCATTGTCCTTGACTTCACACTTTAGTATTTCATTGATATGTTTAACCCTGAAATCAGGATGAGTTCTCATCATAGAAAATATATTATTAACTGCCTTTCTAATATATTTTTCATCCTTCCAAGCATTTTTTGGTGATATTCTGTTTCCTACATTACATTCCCAGATAGGATGATTTGCCGGCCATTTGGTAACACCCGGAAAATCATTCTTTAAACACCAATCAACCAGTAAGTCTTTAAGATAATTTTCAAATATAGTGATACATTCATCTATATTATTGGAAAATATCTCAAGGTAATTCAATTGATTCTCATTTGCTGTTTTCCTTTTCCTGACATCTAAATCAGTCCAGGTATAGATGGCATTGTTATAATATTCATTATTCTTACTCTTCCAGTAATTGAGTTTTTCTACATCCTTTTTGTTATTGGAATCAAATGGATGTTTTCCATGTGTCCAACTACCTTGAATTTCTATAAAGAGATTTAATTCAGGTATAAAGAAATCACAAGAATATGGATAAGTATCATCATAATGTTGAGGAACAATATTTTCAAACCCAAAAGTATTAATAAGATACTTGTAGAAATCTAATTCAATTTTAGAAGAACCCCCATTAACAGATTTTCCATATAGTTCTTTTGCAGTTTTAATATTTTCTATAATTGTGCTTCTTCTTTTATTGATAATATCTACTTTCTTTTTTAAATATGATTTTTTTAATTTCTCAAGATTTTCATCTGTCCAAAACTTTCCACCATTTTTATTTAGAACTGTTTCTACTGCTTTTTTTCTTGATTCTGGTCTTCTGGAAACTTTTTGTGCTTTTTGTAATGTTAACTTATTATATTCAGTTAAGCAAGGACAATTTCTTGAACAATATTCTCTATAACCTTTTTTGAAATCAATAAAATGAACAGGGTTACCACACTTACATTTATGTATAGTAAAATCATCCTGTAAAAAATGCCATAGTTTTTGGATAAAAGTATATTCTTTTGGAAATTCAACTTTTTCCAATTCTTCATAAATTTCAGGATATTGTTTTTTAATTGAATCGGGTTTCTTAAATCCACCAGACTTATCCTCAATATTCTGTAAATATGTAAATAGTTCTAATTTTTCCATATAAAAATCAATTTACTGTGGATGTTATCCTATAATAAATATAACAAAAAAGAGAGAAATTTTTCAATTTCTCTCTTTTATTTTGTTACTATCAATTATTTGATAACCAATTAGTAAAGACTTACACCCTCACCAAGTCTGATGTCAAATGAGTAATAGTAAAGCTGTGGATGATGACCAGCACGAACAAGTGCATAGCGTGACTTCAAAGAAGTAACAGGAGCACCTTCCATACCCTCTGCAGGATATGAGAGCTTGTCAGCCATCAAGTAAGGCATGAATACGAGACCAGGCTCATTATCCTTACCCTTTCTACCAACAACAACCTTTGTTGAAGCCCAAGGCATGTTAGGATCAACATAGATAGAAACACCTGAAATAGCACCTACTGGATAGAGGCTACCAGCGTTCTGGTTGATAGTGTTGGAAAGTGGATATACTACGAAACCAGCGCAATCCTGGAGAGCAGTTGCGATAGCAGCTGAGCAGACTGCGAAGGTACCAGCA
>JAEEGL014836658.1_pt1 | contig 12167 bp, 12 predicted proteins | sample 9134231 | NCBI WGS metagenome assembly JAEEGL01 (sample SAMN16246548, study PRJNA631951) | gut metagenome | biome: gut microbiome; feature: rumen; material: fiber-attached | host: Bos | place: Iran: Karaj | collected 2018-10
ACAAGCTTTAAATTTTTACTTATAAGTACGTATGTTTCCGGCTTTTTGTTGTACTAAAAGGTTGTACCAAGCGATTTTCCGGCCAAGAAACCCAGTATTTTCAAGGCTTCCCGGGGTCAATGCTTTTGAGTGTCGGGAACAGCAGTACGTCCCGGATTGCCGGGCTGTCTGTCAAAAGCATTACCAGACGATCTATGCCATAGCCAATGCCGCCTGTGGGGGGCATGCCTATTTCCAAGGCATTGAGGAAGTCCTCGTCGGTGTGATTTGCTTCTTCGTCTCCTGCATCAGCCAGTGCGTCCTGCGCCGCAAAGCGCTCGCGCTGATCTATGGGATCATTGAGCTCAGAGTATGCGTTGCACATCTCCCAGGTATTTATGAATAACTCAAAGCGCTCCACCTTTGAAGGATCGTCGGGTTTCTTCTTTGTAAGAGGTGATATGGCAAGCGGATGATCCATTATGAATGTCGGCTGGATCAGATGCTCCTCACAGTATGTTTCAAAGAAGAGATTCACTATATCGCCTTTCGTGTGGAATTCCTCATATTCGATATGATGCTCTTTGGCCAGTGCCTTTGCAGCTTCATCATCTGCTATCTGGTCGAAGTCCACGCCTGCATATTTCTTTATGCAGTCATTCATCGTCATTTTCTCGAAGGGCTTTCCGAAATCGATCTCCACATCTCCGTATTTGAATTTCGTAGATCCGCAGACCTTCTCCGCAAGGTATCTGAACATGGACTCCGTGAGCTCCATCATACCGTAGTAATCGGTATAGGCCTGATACAGCTCCATAAGGGTGAACTCGGGATTATGTCTGGTATCCACTCCCTCATTTCTGAAGACGCGGCCTATCTCATATACTCTTTCCAGACCGCCTACTATAAGTCTCTTAAGATACAGCTCCAGGGATATACGAAGCTTTACGTCCTCATCCAGCGCATTGTAGTGCGTCTCAAAGGGTCTGGCCGCTGCCCCGCCCGCATTTGATACGAGCATCGGAGTCTCTACTTCTATAAAGTCCCTGCCATCCAGGAAGTTTCTGATCTCTTTTATTATCTGCGATCTCTTAAGGAAAGTATCCTTACTCTCTTCACTCATTATGAGATCAAGGTATCTCTGGCGGTACCTTGTATCCGTATCCGTAAGGCCATGGAATTTCTCGGGCAAAGGCTTTAATGCCTTTGTGAGCAGGGTAAGCTTTGCTGCATGTACGGATATCTCGCCTGCCTGGGTTCTGAAGACTTCCCCTTCGACTCCTATGATATCACCGACATCCATATATTTCTTGAAGTCGTCGTACTCGGCCTCTCCGACAGTATCACGCGCCACATATATCTGGATCTTCCCTGTGCGGTCCATGCAGTTGCAGAAGGATGCCTTACCCATCTTGCGCTTAAACATCATCCTGCCTGCTACCCTCACGCTCTGTCCTTCAAGTGATTCAAATGAGTCCTTTATTTCCTGTGCGTGATGTGTCACATCATATTTGGTTATCTGAAAGGGATCCCTGCCCTCTTTCTGTAATGTTGAAAGCTTTTCTCTCTTTACCGCGAGTATGTCTTCCTGTGGCATACAGCCCTCCGATCAATTCTTTTTCTTATTTGAGACTCCTAATATCTTGTATTTCAGTATTCCTGCTTTTGTCTCAACCTTCACCGTATCGCCTTTTTTATGACCCATAATGGCTCTTCCGACCGGAGATTCATTAGAGAGCTTATTATTCAGGCTGCTGGCCTCAGTAGGACCGACGATCCTGTATTCCATCTCATCCTTAAACTCCATATCCATAAGCTTTACCGTGCTACCGATTCCGATCCTGCCTTTTTCTATGTCATCCGGCGAAACAACCTTAGCCCCCTTCAAAAGCTGCTTTATTTTTTCAATCCGTCCATTGATCTCAGACTGCTCGTTTTTAGCAGCATCATACTCGGCATTCTCAGAGAGATCTCCCTGCTCCCTTGCCTCTCCAAGCTTTTTTGCTATTTCTTTCATTTTTACATTGACGAGCTCATCAAGTTCTGCTTCCAGCTCATCATAACCCTCCTGGGTCATCTCATATGTTTTGATCTGTGCTTCTTCACCCATTTTCCTTACTCCTATATATACAAAATATCTCATCCTACAATAAGGACAAGACATTTTATACTATTACATAGACAAAGTCAAATATTTAATATCAGTTCCCTCATTACTCTTTCGCTGTCTGATTTATTTATTCTGACTCTCAGTTTTGCAGATCCGGCTATCCCTGCTGTATACCATCCAATATGCTTTCTCATCTCACGTACTCCTATGAATTCACCTTTTTCCTGAATGATCTTTTCCAGATGTATTATCATTATTCTCTTTTTTTCTTCTATGGATGGAATATATTCTTTCCCGGCAGACAGCTCCCTAAATATCCACGGATTACCTCTTGCCGCCCTTCCGATCGCTACCCCGTCGCAGCCGGTCTCACTTATCATCTTCTTTGCACTTTCTATCCCTGTAACATCACCGTTTCCTATAACGGGTACATCCACCGCACGCTTGACCTGTGCTATGATATCCCAATCTGCTATTCCCTCATAGTACTGATCCCTGGTCCTTCCATGAACAGTCAGCATACTTGCTCCTGCAGCGCTTACTGCGCGCGCAACCTCAGCAGCGTTTATATTCGTCCTGTCGAAACCGGCTCTCATCTTTACAGTAACCGGCTTTTCGGATACTCTGACCATCGCATCCACTATCCTCCCAGCCAGCGCAGGATCCTTCATTAGGGCTGATCCCTCACCGTTATTTACTATCTTTGGCATAGGACATCCCATATTGACATCTATCATGTCATATGGGACTGTTTCCGACAGAATGCGTACTGCTTCGGCCATCGTATCAGGCTCCGATCCAAAAAGCTGCAGGGATACCGGATGCTCCTTTTCAGACAGCCTGCAGAGACTGTATGTTTTCTTATTTCCATAGGTGACAGCTTTGGCAGAGATCATTTCAGTAACCGTAAGATCTGCTCCCATCTCATGGCAGATCTCCCTGTAGCTCATATCCGTGACTCCGGCCATAGGAGACAGAACGGTATATATCGACCGTTCCTTCATAGATCTATGCGTTCCCCCAGAAAGACAACCTTGTAAAACAGTGATATTTCTTCAAACAGCTGCCTCTGTGTCATCTGGAGATTTTTGATCTCAAGCTCTGCTCCGATCTCATCATATAAAGCATCGGCCTCTTCTGCATCTGTTTCCAGCAGCAGACCGCCGTTTTCATCTATTTTTATGAGAAAGGAGCCCCCGCATTTCTCAGTAAATTCCACACATATTATTTGCAGCGTATCCTTAACCTGATCCGGAAGTTTCGAGAAGTCTCTGTTAAAATAGTACTTTCGCTCATAGGAGTTTGCTCCGCAAAGCACTATGCCATCTTTCTTATCAAACGTATCCATATATCCCCCGAACAGAGACCTCGCCAGCATAAACAATGCCTTCCGTATTGTCCTCCCTGGTGACCTTAAGCCTGCCCAGATTATCTATCCCGTGAGATATCCCTTCATATTCGCCTTTTGGATCCAGGACTCTTACCTTTTCATTCACGTTAACACAGGAATCGTTATATATATCGCAAAGACCGCTCATATCATCTGTCCTGCAAAACACCTCATAGTATTCCTCAAATGCGTCGGTCACTGCCGCTGTGATCTCAGCTCTGGAGAAGGTCCTTCCAGCTTCCATATACAAGGATGTGGCTTTGTCTTTGATCTCCTCCGGAAACTCCCTCCCGTTTACATTGATCCCAGTGCCTATTATCACCTCATGAATATAGTCAGGCTCTGCCGTCATCTCTGTAAGTATTCCTACTATTTTCCTGCCGTTCATCACAATATCATTGGGCCATTTTATCTTCACTTCAAGTCCCGATATTTTATTTATGCCTTCAGCGGCGGACAAGGCCATCACGAGTGTCATCATTGGCGCAGTATTCGGGGGAAACACCGGGCGAAGAAGATAGCTCATGGCTATATTAACTCCGGCTGGATTGTCCCATCCTCTGCCTCTCCTGCCCTTTCCCTTTGTCTGGACATCGGCAACCGCCACAAGGCCTTCCTTTGCACCTTTTTCAGCCCGTCTTTTCAATTCATCATTAGTGCTGTCGGTTTCCCTGAAATATATCAGCTCTCTTCCAAGCCATTTGGTATGAAGCGCTGCCTTTATGGATCGTTCTCCAAAAGCATCTCCCTCGTCAGCCAGTCTATAACCCTTCCCGCTGACAGCCTCAACCTCGATGCCTTCTCGCCTCAGAGCCTTTATCTGCTTCCATACGGCATTCCTCGAAACCCCTGTGGCATCCGCGATCTCCTGACCGGAAACAAATTCCTTTCTGTCTCTGAGATATGTTAAAAGATCCAAGGCTTTATCACTCCCTGGGTAGCCAATCCTGCAAAAATACAGGCTATAAGCGGCATGATAAGAATAGAAGTCCAATACCTCCGGGAGACGATCCCCCTTATGATATTGGCTGCAAACATAGCCGCTCCAAAGTAGAATACCAGCGTGAGCAGATTCATAAATCCGCCCATTATGGCTGCCATTGCCAGTACTATTACTACTATGGCAAAGATCATTGTTATAAGGTCTATCAGAAATTTGGGATTCTTTTTGTCAAAGCTCATATTTCCCAATCGTCAGCCAGAGTTGCTGCCATGACAGCCTTGATAGTATGCATGCGGTTTTCTGCTTCATCAAATACAGCTTCCTGATAGGATTCAAATACTTCATCAGTAACTTCCATACAGGTTAGTCCGAACTTCTTATTTATTTCTTTGCCGATCTCAGTATCAAGATCATGAAATGCCGGCAGACAGTGCATAAAGATTGCCTCATTTTTTGCATTCTTCATTATATCCATGGTCACTCTGTATGGTGTCAGATCCTCTATTCTCTCTTCCCATACCTCATCCGGTTCTCCCATGGATACCCATACATCCGTATACACCACGTCGGCGTCTTTGGTTCCTTCTTTTGCATCCTCTGTAAGGACTATCTCCGCCCCCGAGCTTTTCGCCCATTCACGGCACTTTGCCACTAGCTCTTCATCTGGGAAATACTTTTTGGGGGCCACGGCATGAAAATTAACTCCCAGCTTGGCGCATCCGATCATCAGGGAATTTCCCATGTTGTATCGGGCATCTCCCATGTAGGCGAGGGTCCTTCCCTCCAGGTCTCCCATATGTTCCCGTATAGTCATCATATCGGCCAGTATCTGTGTCGGATGGTACTCATTTGTAAGTCCGTTCCATACGGGAACTCTTGAATGTTCTGCAAGGCTCTCTACTATTTCCTGACCATATCCTCTGTATTCTATACCGTCAAACATCCTTCCGAGTACCCGGGCAGTATCCTCGATACTTTCCTTTTTCCCGATCTGCGAACTCTTTGGATCCAGATATGTCGTCCCCATTCCAAGGTCGTGCGCTGCTGTTTCAAAGGAGGATCTGGTCCTTGTAGATGTTTTTTCAAAGATCAAAGCCACATTTCTGCCTTTAAGCCTGTCATGTAAAACATGTTCCTTCTTTAGTTTCTTGAAATGTCCGGCCAGATCTATCAGATATAGTATCTCATCTTTCGTAAAATCCTTAAGTGTGAGAAAGCTTCTTCCCTTCAGTGATATCATCCCTTATAAATCCTCGCTTTGGTTTTCCACATCCTCTATTATCGCCTCTGTAGCTGCTGCCGCTTCAATGCCTCCTACTCCTGTATCGGGATGGATGCAAGGATCAGCCTCGTGCACAGCCTTCGGCTTTTCACTGTCATCTACCGGAGTGGCGTTTCCGATACCTATAGCTTCCGCTGCTACTCCGAGCGTTTCTACCACCGCAGAGATATCTGACGGCATGAATATCTTGGTAGCTCTTCCATCAGCGACATCCTTCAGGGCATCTATTCCCTTAAGTCTCAGAACCCCTTCCGTAGGTGCGGCTTTATTCAGCATGTTCACACCCTCTGCCTCCGCTTCATATACGAGTTTCTTTGACTTAGCCCGGCCTTCTGCCAACGCTATCTGAGCATCTCTCTCAGCCTCTGCTGCAAGGATCTTTGCCTTCTTGTCACCCTCTGCCCTCGCTACTACGGCTTCCTGATGAGCCTGAGCTTCAAGCACGGTCTGACGTCTCTCTCGCTCCGCCCTCATTTGCTTGGTCATTATCATCTCAATCTCTTTCGGAGGCGCGATATTCTTGATCTCAACCCTTGTTACTTTTATACCCCAGGGATCAGTGGCATCATCCAATATAGTCTGCATTTTTGCGTTTATTTGATCCCGTCCGGTCAGGGTCTGGTCCAGTTCCATTTCACCTATGATATTTCTTAGCGTTGTTGCGGCAAGATTCTGAAGACCTGCGATAGGGTGCTCAACGCCATACGCGTACAGCTTAGGATCAAACACTTTACAAAAGACAACGGAGTCTATCTGCATTGTAACATTATCCTTGGTTATAACAGGCTGCGGGGGAAAATCCAGTACCTGCTCCTTAAGGGACATCTTTACCGCAACCCTTTCTATAAATGGGGTCTTCACGTGTATTCCTGCAGTCCAGGTAGTCTTGTATTTTCCGAGCCGTTCTATTACAAATGCCTCAGCCTGTGGTACAATACGCACATTTACCACAATAAGTACAATAATTATCAGTAACAGCACTGCCAGTATTCCCATCACTTTTCCTCCTGTATATTGTTCTGCATTATTAGGTGGTGAAAAAATAATTATACAAAAAAAAAGCCACAGGTGCAATTTCCTGTGGTATAGGATAACTATGCTCTATCCCGTCAAATCGTGCCCGTGAGGCAGCCATCGGCTGTCTCACCAATACACGTGATTTCCTATTACTACTCCCGCATGACCGGATTTAACATTTCTGAAATATCTCGCACCACCTACATTTGATACTCCGCTTATAGCATCTTTGGCGGCCTGACGGGCGGAAGCTGATATAGCTCCGCTGGAAATAGTCGCTGCGAGCTTTCCTGAAGAAGCAGGTCCAAACTGATAAGGTGCATATATTGCATTTGATATTGAACCGTATCCGGCCTTAGCTCTGTTTACCACGACAGCACCGACAGCAAGCTGCGCATCATATGGACCGTTACATTCACACTGTATGAGCGCCGCCAGCAGCGTCTCATCATCTACTGATGCAGATACAGATCCTGAATTTGTTGTTGCAGGAGCACTGGTAGATCCTCCGTTATCTGACTTTGATCCGCTCTTCTTTTCTTCTTTCTTGCTCTTCTCTGATGCTTCTCTTGCTGCCTTGGACTTTTCCTCCCTGTCCTTGACTTCCTCTATGGTTTCACCTGTCTTATATGAAACCTTTATACTGATATATTCATTTGATACATATCCCGTATCTTCGCCGGAAGTTCCGTCTTCAAATGAAATCTTTGTCCACTCTTCATTTTCCGCATCTATCACATCTACTTCATCGCCCTCGGCAAGCATAGCTTTTACCTCAGCCTCTTCAGATGCTTCGGCTCTGACCCTGAGTCCGCCGGTATTGATAACGGCAATTTCCCTTACCGTCTTCTCTGTTCTTTCCTTTGCCTCATCTCCAAAATACAGATAGTCGTTCTTTGCCCATCCATCAAGCTTGCCTGACTTGATCTTTGTCCATCCGTCGCCACGCTCTACTATCTCACCGACGCAATCCTTGTACATATAACCGACGACTTTGGCTTCCTCGGATGCTTCGGCCCTCACATTCATCATATCCTCGACCTTGGCAACACAGAGTTCGCTTCCATCCGAAGAGTCCTCCGTCTCATCTTCGCTGCTGTCATCATTGGTTTCTTCCGGTTTTTCCTCGTCTTCTTTACCTTCAGTTTCAGCAGCATCGCCGTTTTCAGCAGGCTTTTCCTGCGGTGTCTCGATCACCTTCATCACATCGCCGCTTTTATCCTCTTCATCATTTTCATCCGGGGCATCTGTTCTGACGCCTGTATCCGATGAAACAGACGCCTTCTTGGCAGCTCCTGCCGAAATGGAATTCAGGATGGTGTCAGCCGCGTATGTATTTGTCGTTATCGCCGTTGTCAGTATAATGGCAAGGACTGATGATAATAACTTCTTTAGCATAGTAACAAACATTTAACATATTTGTAATCTTTTGTCAAATAAGAAAATCCTGTTTCTACATATAGTATATAAGAAAAAATAAACACCCCGAATGTTGTAACAAAATGGGACTTATAGTAAATCCCCTGCCTGCTGTGATATAATAGCTGGGAAGCGTATTGAGATTTTCCGGAGGCATGTTTATGGACGAGAAGGAAAGAAATATGAAAAAGATTGGCAGAAAAATGAGCATATGTATGGCTCTTACCCTGAGTTTCTTTCTTTCACTTATTGGAATGATAAGTTCCGGCCATTTTGAGCCAGTCGGCTGGATCATAAACTTTGCGGTAAGCGCGGTCATAAGTCTTATCATAGGTTTTTTGATCCCAATAAAAAAAGTCACAGACAGCGCAAGCGCGAAATTCAATCTTCAACCCGGCAGGTTCTCCACAAGATGCTTTGAGAGCCTGATATGCGATCTCATATTTACTCCGTTTATAACTTTATGCATGATCCTTCTGGCTTATAGCAGGATTGCCAGAACCGGAGCCAGATTTCTGCCGATGTTCCTTCCTGCTCTGGGGATATGTATGGCAGCAGGCTTTTTCCTGATCCTTATTTTCACCCCCCTTTTTCTCAGGATCATCGTTGGCAACCCTGACCGCTAACGTCTTTTTATTTCATTTTACCTGAGGGTATTATATAATCACAGTTTCTATCCGATAAACAATACAGATAAGCATATCGGGCTAGGATGGCATCTACTTTCAATGGAATGAATGATCGATAGGTGTCTTTTTTGTGCCCAAAAACAGGAACTTCCGCCAAAAATACGATCAAAAACCGGGCGGAAGTAAGAAACATGAGGCAAATGCCTCAAAGAAAGGAGAGCGGATATGAGAATATCTGAGAGCAATGTTTCAATGATGGCTGCAAGAGCATTCAGCCAGAAAGGCACCAGAGCAAAGGATCAAAAAAATGAGACTTCCTTTGAGGATGCACGGAGGACTCTGGGATTCGGAAAGCAGGCCAAGGATGGATTTGATGCATATAGCAAGGATAGCTATGGAAATATGTCAGGCAGTGATATCTTCAACAATTACACAAGACTGGGAGGTGAAACCATCGGAGATATAGGGGCCGGGAGGTATGAAGCGGAAGGCTTTCAAAACAAAGTACTGTCTATGCTGATGGGAAGGTTTATAAGCGCCGGCATGTTCGGGGGTACAACTCATCAGCTTGTGACATATGAGGAATATGAAAGTACCCAGTTTCATGCTGAAGGCAGAGCCAAAACTGATGATGGAAGGATCATTGATTTCAATATAGATGTAAGCATGAGCCGAAGCTATATGGAATATCTGAATGTATATATTCCGTCAGTACAAAATGCCCTTTGTGATCCACTGATAGTAAATGTTGGATCAGGTGTTGCAAATATCAAAGATCAAAAATTCTTATTTGACATAGATTCTGATGGAGTAAAGGATGAGATATCCATGCCCGGCCGGGGATCGGGGTTCCTGGCACTTGATAAAAATGATGATGGTGAGATCAATGACGGCAGCGAGCTCTTTGGCACAAAAAGCGGAGACGGCTTCGCCGACCTTAAGGAATATGACAGTGACGGGAACGGATGGATCGACGAGAACGACGACGTATTCAGCCGCCTGAGGATATGGTGTAAGGGAGAAGACGGGGAAGATATTCTGATGGATCTTAAAGAAGCTGACATCGGCGCGATTTATCTCGGCTCACAGGCTACAGAGTTTACTTTGAGCGGTTATGACAACGTAAGAGACGGAGTAGTGAGGTCAACCGGTTTCTTTCTTAAGGAGTCTGGTGGTGCAGGAACGGTGCAGCATGTCGATATGGCTATAGGAAGCGCCGGAGAGATAAATCATGAAAGCCTGGGACAGATAACCATCCATACTGTTAATCTGAGCATTTCTTCTTCGGAAACCCGCCAAAAGAGGTCACAACGGGCCCAGGCAAGAAAGCGGGAAGCTATTGCAAAAAAACATGCTGCCGAGCAGCAAACGAAGAAGCAGATGGAACTAAAGCAACTGGAAAAAAAGCTGTCCCAGGAAAAATTTGAGGAAAAACTTGATGAGCAGCGACATGAAAGGAGAAAGAAAGAGCGGGAGCGGCTGGAAGAGAATATGCTCGATATGCTGTTTGAGGACAGGCAATATCAGATAATCTGAACATCTTTATCAAAAAGATCCGCCATGCAGGGCATGGCGGATCCTCTTCTCTGTTATTTTATTTACCTGATCAAATCTTTCCGTTAAGAAATGAAAGGGGGCCTCCTATTGCTGCCTGAGATGCAAGCACTCTGTCATCCGCCCTCCAATTCTGCTGACCGGGCTGGAATCTGCCTGCAGCTCCCAGGACCTTGATATCAGCAATTATGTGGATCACTACTGCCACTATAGCGCCAAATCCGTCATCCGGGCTCTCAAGGCGCTCCATCATATCCTTATATATTAGTAATAATACAGCTATATTCAGAATCGTAAGAAGCATACTCAGGGCACTCCCGATTACCGGTACCACATTGATCACAAGCGCAAGCACATATGTTACGACAGGCCAAAGCTTCAGAACAATAGCCGGGGCTTCCCAACCGTAAATATTGATCTTGTCTCCCTGTCCATAGGTAGCTTCTACCAGGGCATAGATATTGATTATGGGAATAAAAGCCATCCACGCATTTTCGTAACTTCTCACCTTAAGATATTTATAGCTTGAAACGGCACCGATAATGTAAAATATCAGCGCTATAACTGTCATAACTGCGATGGCTATTCCAAATGCTCCTAATACTACTCCTAAATCATCGTAATCCATTATCATTCCTCCTAAATATTTCGCGCAGAGGGTGGGATTCGAACCCACGCACCGGAGACCGGCCTAAAGCATTTCGAGTGCCTCCTCTTGGACCACTTGAGTACCTCTGCACACAACAGATAGATCCGATACGGACTCTTATCCGAACAGTCCGTTGCAATTATATTATTTCAACAGGATACAAGTCAACCGGAAATGATCACTTCACATATCCTGTCAACATCCTCTACAGGCAGATCCGCATATATCGGAAGAGTAAGTATCTTTTTGCTGATCTGCAAAGCGACAGGTGTTTTATTTGGATCAAATCTGTCCTTATAGCAGTCCAATGCAGTGGTAATAGGGTAAAAATATTTTCTCGCTCCGATATTGTGCTTATTTAATATATCAAACACCTTATCCCTTGAAGCGCCAAAGACCTCCTCGTCAAACACCACGGGAAAATAGGCATGGTTGGATCTCACATCTGGCTGAAGCGCGTTTAACTGTATTCCTTTTATCCCTTCAAGTCTTTCCCTGTATCTTTGACTCACCTTCGCTCTCTTTTTTATTTCATCATCTACGTGCCTGAGATTGCATATCCCCATCGCCGCGCTGAACTCATGCATCTTTGCATTTGGACCTACATAGGATATCTTTTCCTCGTCTACGATCCCGAAGTCCCTTATCTGTGCCAGCTTTGCATCCAGATCGGGATCGTTGTAAGTCGCTGCCCCGCCTTCTATTGTATTATAGACTTTTGTGGCATGGAAACTGAAACAGCTGACATCTCCAAAGTTTCCTATACCTTTTCCCTTGTATGTTTCCCCAAAGGTATGCGCTGCGTCATATATTACCTTAATCCCATACCTCGAAGCTATATCCTGTATTTCTTCTATTCGGCAGATATTCCCGTAGACATGAACAGGAAGAATCGCCACGGTCTTATCCGTGATCAATTCCTCGATCTTTGAAGCATCTATTGTATAATCTGCCGGATCTATATCGCAAAATACCGGCGTCAGACCGCTTCTTACTATCGCATGTGTCGTCGACACAAATGTAAACGGTGACGTGATCACCTCGCCGTGGTCAAGCCCTAAAGCTGCAAGCGAAAGCTCTATGGCCATATGGCCATTTGTAAAAAGCTCAAGGTGCCCGACTCCCATATAGTCCTTAAGCTTTTGCCTTAGCTCCTCATGCTTTGAACCGGCGTTTGTCAGCCAATGACTGTCCC
>JAEEGL015275739.1_pt1 | contig 12167 bp, 4 predicted proteins | sample 9134231 | NCBI WGS metagenome assembly JAEEGL01 (sample SAMN16246548, study PRJNA631951) | gut metagenome | biome: gut microbiome; feature: rumen; material: fiber-attached | host: Bos | place: Iran: Karaj | collected 2018-10
GTAGTAGCCCATATCTGTTGGGTTGCAATTTTCCAAACCAAGTAGGCGTGCGGGGCCTGTGATGTGGCATTGGATGTCGTCACGCGAGGACTTTACGAGATTGCCATCTTTGTCCGTAACCTCCACGAGCAGTTGACTCACCTCCTTTGTGGCAAGTGGTGCAAGTGGGGTGACGTGCAACGCAGTTGCTTCACTGTATGTCACGATTTCATAATTCGACACGACATTGCCTGCTTGGTCGCATCCTTCAGCGCGCAAGGTGCCAGGCTTATAGGGAATGTCCCAATGAATGATGCCTGTGGAGTCGGGGCGTTGCTGTATTTGACCTACGATGCTGTCGTTGAGCAAAAGTCGGGCTTGTGGGGCATTGGTGTAGCAGACAACGCGCACTAAGTCGCCTTCGTGGAAGCCTTCCGTCGTTGTATTTCTGCGGCGAGGCATGATAGGTGGCCAGTTGTCTTCCGCATCGGCAGACAGGAAGTTGCGCATTCTGTTGTTCCCTCCATTCCTTCCTCCCCAGATGGGGTAGGTGCCAATGTAACAGACGGGTTCATCGCTCCATAGGGAGGCACGGAACCAACCGCGTGGCTTGCGGAAAGAGGCAAAGTCGAGCAAACCTGTGTTTAGACCACGTGAGGGCCAGCGACCCGACTCGCCAAGGTAGTCGGTACCTGTCCAGATGAACTGGCCAAAGATGTGTTGACGGTCGCGCACGGCTTTCCAAGCATCATAGCCTACGCCTGTTTCGCTTCCATAAATGACGCGTTCGGGGTATTGTTCATGATCGATGTCATATCGATTCTCTGTATAATTGTATCCCACCACATCTACGGCTTCGGGGTATTCCGTTTGATTTGACATAACCACTCCAGCCAAAGCTCCAGTGACGGGGCGAGAAGTGTCGATGGCACGAATGTCGGCAGCGATGCGTTTGGCAATCTTGCCTATGCGTTCGGCATTGGGCGCATCGGGTTTGTAGCCACCAAACATGGGTTGGTTGATGGCTGCGTTGCCACCATCGAGCACGGGGTGTGAATAGGGATCGTTAGGATAGTCAACCTCGTTGCCCACGCTCCAAAGGAAGACGGAGGGGTGATTGCGGTCGCGGCGCACCATGTCTGCCACATCGCGATCAATCCACTCCTCAAAGAAGTCGTATGTGCCGTCGTATGTAGGCTTGCCTTGGTTCCATCCTTCCACCCACTTGCGCTTGGGAAACTCCCATTCGTCCGAGGCTTCATCCATCACAAGCATGCCCAACTGATCGCAGATGTCGTAGAGCATAGGCGCTTGTGGGTTGTGGCTCATGCGGATTGCATTTGCTCCCATGCGTTTCAGTTCTTGTACTCGACGCATCCACACTTCACGGGGCACAGCAGCCCCCAATACACCTGCATCGTGGTGCAGACACACGCCTTTCACCTTCATGTTCTGCCCATTGAGGAAGAAGCCTTCGTTTGCATCGAAACGTAGTGTGCGAAGCCCGACGGCTATTTCAGTTCCGTCTATTTTCCTTCCTTCTTTGCTCAACTCCACTTTCAGCGTGTAGAGATAAGGATTCTTCAAATCCCATAGTTTGGCGTTCGGAATGGTGAGCAATAATGCTTGCTTGTCTTGGGCGGCCTGTGTTTGCTGGGCAACGATGCTGCCATTGGCGTCCGATAGAGAGATGCTTACATGGTGGCCCTTCTTAATATTGTCGATAGTGATGTCAACCTCCACGTCTGCACTACCATTCGCGTTGAGTTGCTTAAGGCGATAGGTCGTTCCCCATTGGGCGAGGTGCGTCTTAGGTGCACTTACCATCCATACGTCGCGATATATGCCCGAACCTGTGTACCAACGTGAATCGGCATAGAGACTATGGTCAACACGCACAGCAAGCACGTTGTCACCCTTTTTGAGGTATGGCGTTAAGTCGTACATGAACGAAGCATAGCCGTTGGGACGCTTGCCCAACAGATGACCATTGAGATAAGCCTCGCTGCGATTATACACGCCTTCAAAGTAGATATGGAGCCCCCTACCGTCTCCCCCCATAGGAGGGAGGGCTTTGTCTAACTGTTCAGTCGAAAAGTGTTTTCTGTACCATCCAATTCCCCCAGGCAGATAGCCTGTACAGCTTGCCCATTGCTGGGAGGGTTCGGCTTCAATGCTCCAATCGTGAGGAAGTGTAAGTATCTTCCATTCAGCATCGTTGTACTTAGCCTCCTTAAACTTTGGATTATCATCAAGGATGAATCTCCAATCGTTGTTGAACAATGTGGCTTTGCCAAATCCTTGGGCAAATGACGCACAGACGCACAATAAGCAATAAAGTAAGAAGAAGGTAATGCGTTTCATGTCGGAAAGTTGTTTGTTTTTATGTATTTCGAGGACAAATGTACAAAGAATCTTTCAGATTATCAAATAACTACGCTATGAAAGTCAATATGTTGTGCAAAAGCCGCTCCAAAAAGGAAAGACCTCCGAACTATTTGGCTAAGAGGTCTTTCGTTGTGCGTGGTCAATGGGCCGCGTTATGTTTTAACACATAAACAAAGGATGTATTCTTATTCTTTGTACCTATCTATCAGTTGCTGGGGAAGGCGCACGATGCAAATGTTCATTGAACGTCCATCCTCCGAAAGCATAGCTGACTGGATTTCTATCTCCGTTCCATCAGGCTTGAATGTGGGGTGAACATGGTCGCGGGCTGTAGTCTTGTGTCCAGCGGTCAAAAGAATGCGCTCTCCAGTATGGCGGTCAATGAGCCATAGTTCACGGGCAAAGTCATCGCCTGCCACCCAATGACCATCTTGTGAACCGGCAACATGCCAGAAATTGTCTCCTTTTACTTGTCCCTCCATTGTAAGTTCGCGGGTTCGCATATTTACCACAGCAATGCCTGTTGCATATTCTTTCGTGCCAGATGGTCCCCAATCATTAGAAAGTGCGAAAGACTCAAGTCCGGCAATGCTTTTCTGCTCGCCATTGTCGATAGGGCGGTGTCCAATGATGGCTATTACCAACTCGTCGGCGTTGATTACAGCCTCGTGAGTTACCCAGTCGTGTTCGGTCTCACGATAGATAGGACGGAGCCCTGTCCCGTCGGCATTTACCATCCATGTGCGCTGCGGAGCCTTTCCACCTGTCTCCCAGCAAAAGATGACCTCGCCAGGATGCCAGGGATTGCCTTGTATGTGACCCACCTGAAAGTGGACTGCTACCACAGGTTCGGCCTTACCCGTCAGGAGATCCATCTTGCCGATGCCGCCTGGGCCGCCTCCCATATTGCGGGGACCAAAGTTGTCGGCTATTGGTTCGGCCGTAGGCATTTTACGGGCATATTCCTTATTGAGGCGGAAATAGACGAACGTTTCACTGCCATCGAGCGCCATATCTCCCTCATTGCACAAATCGACGTGAATCATGCCACAGATGCGCTCATAGGTTGTCTTCTTTTTGAGTTTGCCTGACTCAGAGTCGGCAAATAATCGTTCTAAATCTACTTCAACGACCTCCATTCCTATGAGCTTGTCAGTTTTGTCTTTGACCTCGCGCATGTGGTAAAGATGCATTGACTTTCGTGCCACACAAAGCATACCCGTATAGCCACCTTCAGTAATCTGTACGATGTCGCCCGTCTCTTCGTTGACAGCCATAGCCTCACCTTTCACACGGTCGGAGCGGAATATCACCCATTGTCCGTCGGAAGTCCACTGATTATGGGTTTGGTAGATTTTTGAGTCGCCCGTGCCGCTCTTGGTTGTAAGGAATACAAGTTCAGTGCCTGTCTTCGGGTCGTTGATGACTTTGCGTTCTGAGGGGAAACGACGCCCCATCTGGGCAAACAGCGATGAGGCACAAAGTACTGCAAGGCTGATTGTGATTATTCTTTTCATACTTCTTAATCAGTTTAGAATCGTACCTGTCTGTAGCAAAGATGTTTTATGTTATTCGTACAGAACTATTCTAAGAAATAGTTGAACAGCATCCTAAGCCAGTTCTTGAGGTCGAACTTGTCAACTACGTCGTCGCCGTTGTAATCTGCCCCTTCCACATTGTAGTTGCCAGGCTTGCCCGTCATGATATTGATGATGGCGGTGATATCACCCAAACTGATTTTGTCGTCGCGGTTCACGTCACCGTAGGCAGAGCCTGCTGCCGCTGTGGTGAAGGTTTGGGTGTTCCAGTCGGAGGTGTTCTCTCCGATGACGTTTCGTAGGCGAATATCATAGTTTGTGCTTGCCGTAAGTCCCGTTATCCTGTACTTCTCACCAGAAGCAATTACAGAAGTCCACTCGGAAGCGGAAGAGGGCTTGTAGCTAATCTCGTAGGTGTCGGTATTATTTCTGGGGAAGACGTATGCTGACTGGGACATCTCCAGCACATCAAAGGCAGGCGCAGGGATGTGGGCGGTGAAGGGTATGATGTTGCACCAATTCGACTGGTCGCTGCCTGTAATTCCCTGAATCTGTACTTCGTAGCGAGTGCCCATCTCGAGGCCGGTGAGTTCGCAGGTCTTTTCTGTGGTGTTTATCGTTGTCCAAGGTCCTGCGGGAATACTTGGCAGGAGGATGGAGAAGTTTTCCATGAGGAGGAAACCCCATTCAGAACCTGTGTTTCCAAAGTGTCGGATGGCGATGTAGCCCTTTTGACCAGCGTATGAAGTAAGGTCGGCAGTATACTCCGTGTACTTACTTCCAGCTATAGTTGGGGGGATGAGGGCGGTGGTGAAGTCTGATATGCTGTCTCCTGTGGTAGAGAGGTAGATAGCGAACTGCCTTTCATCGCGAATATAGAAAGGACGCAGCCAAACGCTCATTGTGCCATCGAGAGTAATTTGGGGTGTTATAAGCCAACTATCGATTCCGCCAGCGGCATTGTCGCTCCTGATATAGGCATCGCCATATATTCTGGGATTGCCGTCCTCGTCAGTGTAATGTTCTGGATAGGGTGCTGAGATGAACCAGGCTCCTTTTTCGCTTTGTTTTATGTTAGTCCATCCATCAGGTAAGATGAGGCTTTTATCATTGAATCCCTCGAAGAAGGGACTTACGGTTTCGGCTGCCTTTCGGTAGCGGACGTTGTAACTTTGGCTGTCGCCCATCCAGTTGATGGTGGCTGTGGTTCCATTGGGTAGAATCTCTACATTGAAAGGCACAGGGTTGTACTCCAGCGTGGTGAAGGTTTCGGGAGCGCTCCATTTGCCTCGGTTCACGCCGTCGGTGGCGCACACCTTCACCGTGTAGTTGGTGGTGGGATTGAGGCCAGTCAGGGTGAAGTCATACGTATCTGCGCTCACCTCTGTGAAGCTTGTAGCGTTGTCGCTCTTGTAGGCAACCACCCAAGCAGTAGCCGAACCCCTCTCTCTCCAGTTGAGATGCACTTTGGCAGAACCAATCTCAGAGACGGCAAGGTTGGTGGGTTTCTTCAGGGGCGAAGTGGTGCAATCCACAACGTATTCGACGGGACTTGCTAAGGCTCCAACGCCTGCGAATATCTCGTCACCATTGCCATCATAGAAAGCATATTTGCAGATTGCCGGTGCGCGTCCGCTGACCCATTCAAAGCGGATGGTGTCGCCGATGCACACATTCTGGGTGCCAATGCCCGTTTCGTTATCGCCGTAAGTCAATGTGGCAAGCACCAGGTTGGCAGTAACATCTACCACACGAATGGCATCGTCATACCATCCAATGCCTTCGCCATAAGTGTCGGAGATTTCGTAACTGATGGCACATTGGTATTCAGGCATACAGGGGTCGGTGTTAAAGGTAATGGGCTTGCTCCAACTGCTGACATCGCTGCCGCTGACGGCGCGCACCTTCACTTCGTAAGTCGTACCAAGATAGAGGTCGCTGAGGGTGAAGGGATTGGACGTGGCGCTGACGATGTGAGCCTCGTCGCCGTTGAGGCAAATCTCCCAGGCGCTGGCGTCGTTAGACGTCCAACTTACTTGCACCGAGTTGCCTTGAATGTTGCTGACAGTAAGGTCTTTGGGCTTCGCCATATAGTGCGCACTTGTGTTGATTTCGAGGCGCAGACGGTTCTTGATGTTCAGGCGATCACCTTCCGCGGTGATGTTTGTCGGGTCGAAATCATTGGGGTCGTCCGGCGAATAGTTATAGATGTAGATGGACACGCTGTCGGCACCATACACATAGAAGGTGGAATAGTTAAATCGGCTCTCTCCCGTATTGTCATCGACCACAAACACCACATTGTCCGAGCCATTATAAGCGAAGGGAGTGGTCAGTTCGATGGTGGTCCATTCGTTCTGGCTGAAGGCGACTTTACCGCTATACACAAGGTCGTCAGCGGTCACATTTATCCAGTCGGAATCATTGTCGAAACAGCTCTTGGTGGTGTGCGCCAAGTAGATGTCGAGGTTTCGTCTCAAATTCTCACTTGTGCTGAACAGGTCGATGCTCTGAATGACACCTGCGGGGCCCAGTTCTTCAGTTGTATATATCTGCTCACAAAGCGCATGCGTGCTGTAGGGATAGATGGGAACAGTATTGTCGCCAGTTGCTGTACCTGTACCAATGTCGCGCTTGTCGGAGGCAAAGAAACTAACCGATTCGCTCCACTTGCTGATGTACTCGCCGTCGATGGCGCGCACCTTCCCCGAGTAGGCCGTCTCGGAAGCGAGACCCATGAGGCGGAAGGGATTGCTGTTGGCCACTACAAGGTTCGTCTCGTCGTCGTTCAGACAAATCTCCCAGGTTGTAGCGGAGCCGTTCTCCGTCCAACCGAGCGTCACACCTGTGGAAGAAACATTCGTGGCGGCAAGCGCTGTGGGAGTAGGAAGATAAGAAATGAGGTAGTAGGCAACAACGGTGGAACCCACGCAGCCTTTCGACTGAATGCCCGTAACGGTCAGCGTGTAAGAACCTTGTGTTGCGCCGTTTCCGCTATAGGTTACGTTGTAGCAGTCGGAACTGATGGTGTTGCCTTGGGCGTCCTTCACCACAGGCACAGGCTGGATGGGGCTGCCTTGCAGTTCGTATAATGATTCTACTCCGCTGACGATGGTCTGCTGATAATAGTTCTGATTATCGACAGCCTTATACACGCGGTTCATCATGTTCGCATATTGTGTTGTGCTTACTCCTATACCTTCGGCACCAGGCACACAATAGCCGCCCGTCGCTGTGGGCGAGGAACTGGTAAGGTAATATGTCTGCGAGACCGTTGCGCTGCAGGTTCTGTTGGTGTACTTGAGGGCAACAGGATGATACTTTCCGCTGCCAGAAGGCGTGAACGAACCCTTGAATAGGCAGTTCGTGATGCGGAATGTCAGATTGTCACACCAACCTAAGAATCCGCCCGCATAGTTGGCAAAGCCGCTGATGTTGCCGCTGAAGATGCAGTCTTGTATCGTGGGACCATGTGACGAGTCACCTGCGCCGCCGTGACCGATGAAGCCGCCAGCGTAGGTCGAAGCAACCACATTTGCCGTCACCGTACATCCTTTGATGAGGTTAGTGGTGTTGCTGATGCAACCTCCTACAAATCCCGAAACGTGATTGCCGCTGCTCGTAACAGTACCTGCAACCGTGAGATTTTCAATCGTTGCCCCGCCAATAAATCGGAAGGGTGCCGTATTTGCCTCGCTGGAGTTGATGTTGACAGTCAGCGTGCGTCCGTTGCCGTCGAAGTGACCCGTGAAAGGATGCTCCTGAGTGCCCGCCATAAGGATGGCTGGCGAACTGCTGTTATTGAAATTGTCTGCGAGCTTATAATATTTATCAGCACCTGTCCCGTCGTTCACCGCACCGCAAAACATATTCCATTCGTTGGTGTTATGGATGAGGTAGGGGTCGGAGGCCGTTCCAGAACCCAGTAGGGCATACACAAGGCGCAGCTCTCCCAACTGCATCAACGATGCCCCTTTCGTCTCGCTCACCATGAAGCGGAAGTAGCGAAAGGTGCCAGCTTTTTGCAAGTTGAACTTATAATCCGTAAAGTTCACATCCTGCAACGTTTGGTCGTTGCTGACGGTGGCGATGGTCGTCCAGCTGTCGCCCGCATTGGCCTTTGCCTTCAAGATCCATGACTTCGGGTTGCGATTAGGGCTGTCGCTGTTGTCGTTGGCCGTAGTCAAGATGTACTTGTTGATGTAAATTGGGGAGTTGGAATTGAAGTCCACATAGAGATAGCCGTAAGTCTCACCCTGTATGTAGGCCTCAATCATACTCACGCACCACTTGGTGTAGGCACTCTCCCTGAATTTCCCATCGACCAGATTGGGATAGTCCTCCGTATCCCTATAACCATCGGAACCTGCTGTGGCGTTAAATCCACTGTAGATTTTCTCCAACTGTGCCCACATTCCTATGGAAACGAACATAACAAGGAATAGGGTCAACATCCTCCGTACCCCTTGCGAAAAGAAATGTTTCTGTTTCATTATTATCAGATAATATGTCAGTCAATGTATTTTATTCGGTTGCAAAGATAGTGCAAAGTGAATGAAATACAAAATGATTATTTATTTTTATTGCCGCCGTCCTCGTTTCCATAACAAAGTTTCATACGTATTTGTTTCTACGGCTATATCGTATTCAATAAAAAAAGAAGGATGTTCGTTTAAACACCCTTCTTAGTACGCCCTCAGGGGCTCGAACCCTGGACCCATTGATTAAGAGTCAATTGCTCTACCAACTGAGCTAAGGACGCATCTTTTTGCTTTTGCGAGTGCAAAGGTACTACATTCTTGCGAATTGACCAAACCTTTTGCCGAAAAACTTTGAAAAATTATTTAACGCTCGAACTATATTGGCGTATTTACTTGTTATTCCAAGTCAAAAGTACCCGTTGGCGTTTGTCTGTTTAAAATCGTGAGAGCGAAGTCGGTACCAGCGATGATACCATAGCTGCGAAGCACAGCTTCTACGGTCTTGCGGGCCAGCTCAGGATGATTGTTCTCTTCGCTTAAGTGGCAAAGCCAGACATGCCGAAGATTGGGCGAAGCATAAGTGACGAGGGCATTGGCGCATTGGCGATTGGAGAGATGCCCGCGATTGGATCGGATGCGCCCCTTGAGGTAATTGGGGTAGGGGCCTTGTTGCAACATCTCTTCGTCGTGGTTTGATTCCAATACAAGATAGTTTGCCTCGCCGATGGCTTCTGCTACGGTTGGCGTGATCTCGCCGACATCGGTGGCAAGGCAAAAGATAAGTTCGCCTTGTTGAATGCGATAACCCACGCAATCACTGCTGTCGTGCGACACTTCAAAGGGGGTGATCTTCAAGTCGCCAATCTCCGTGGTTACACCTTTATAGAGGTAGCGGCGGCTGGGTTCAGTCACCTTTGAGGTTGTGCAATAGTTGTTGTTGATGCCGATGTGAACCTTCTCCGTTGCATAGATAAGTTTCTTCATGTCGTTGGCCAAAGCACCAACGGCCTTGATGTGGTCGGCGTGGTCGTGGGTTATAAAGACTCCATCCACCGCTTCCAAAGAGAACCCGTAGTCGTGAAGTGTCTTCTTAAGCGTGCGGATAGGGATGCCTGCGTCTATGATAATACTGCATTTTTCGGTTTTGAGGTAGTAGCAATTCCCACTGCTGCCACTCCCCAAACATAGGAATCGTATCATTTGGGTTGTTATTTACGGACGCAAATGTACGAAAAAAAATTGGATTAAGGAAGCAGTATAAGATTTTTTATGTTTTTAGGGTTTTATTTGCAGCGAGACTGTTCCGCGAACGTCCTCTGACGAGGCACAGACATAGGCACAATATTGAGCAGGTTCGATGGTCCAACTATGGGTCGTTTCATCCCAATAAGCTAAATCTTGTGGAGTAAGACGCAAGGTGACATGCTTCGTTTCGCCAGGCTTCAGAGCCACTTTCGCAAAGTCTCTCAGTTCTTTGTTGGGTCGTTCGATTAGTGATGAAGTTTTTGTAGTCTTCTTTGCCCCTTTGGCTTTAGGTGCAATGCCAAGGTAGAGTTGCACCACCTCCTTTCCTTCCATCTGACCAGTATTCGTTACATCCACACCGATTTCCCATCCGTCACCTTGTGGAGTGATGCAGGGCTCTCCGTAGCGGAAGGTGGTGTATGAAAGACCATAGCCAAAGGGGAAGAGAGGTTTAACCTTGTGGGTGTCGAAATGGCGATAACCCACAAAGATTCCTTCCTTATAATATACTTGTTTGTTCACACCAGGATAGGCCTCTGCCCCATATTGCACATAGGGATAGTCCTCATAGCGACGAGCGAAGGTCACAGGTAACTTTCCACTCGGGCACACCTTGCCGCTGAGCACATTGGCCAATGCTGTGCCTGCTTCGCTGCCCAGATACCAACAGTGGACAAGTGCTGCCACTTGATCGAGCCAAGGCATCGCATAAGGGTTGCCGCCAAAGGTGACGACAACAGTGCGTGGCTGTATTTTGGCAAGGCTGCCTATGAGTTCATTTTGGCCAAAACTTAGGTCGAAAGACTCACGATCGCCATCTTCGCAATCTTGGTGGTGGTTCTTGTTCATGCCACCAATGAAGAGGATGAGGTCGGCCGTGCGAGCCTTATCCAATGCCTCGTTGCGCAGTTGCTCTTGTTCTGCTGGCTCCACAAAGTCCACCTTGCCATATATGGCTTGTCCACTTGCGTATCCTTGGGCGTAATCGATGGTCGCCAATTGTCCGAATTCGGTACGCAATGCCTCCAATGGACTTGTGTCACGTAGGGTCTTCAGTTCTGACGAGCCTCCTCCTTTTGTAAGACTGCGTGTGGCGTTTTCGCCCACGATGAGGATATGCTTGTACTTCGATAAATCAAGGGGAAGCAGAGCCTCATTTTTCAAAAGCACAATTCCCTCTTCGCCAATCTCGCGACAAGCTTCGTAGTGTGCTTCAGAACAAAGGTTTCCAACGACCTTATTCGGGTTCATGGCAGTGCGGAAGATAGTGCGCAAGACGCGGCGAACCTTTTCATCGAGCATGGACATGGGCACTTTACCCTCATTGATGAGTTGCTCAAAGGAACGGCCCAAGTGGTAGTCGTCATAGGTGAAGTCTTTGCCCCATTTCTTGCCGTTGTGCGAGGTGCCCATCTCTATGTCCAACCCTCCTGTGGCCGACTGCCAGTCATCGGTGGCTGCATCCCAGTCACTCACTAGCGCTCCGTCGAATCCCCATTCGTGTTTCAGTATGCCGTTCAACAGCGAATCGTTGTGGCTGCAATGTATGTTTTGCCACAGATTATACGAACCCATGATGCTCCACACATTGGCCCTCTTTACTGCGGCTTCGAAAGCAGGCAGATAGATTTCACGAAGTGCCCTTTCGCTAACATTCACGTTCACCGTAAATCGGTCAGTCTCTTGGTTGTTAAGTGCAAAATGCTTCATGCAGCACCCCACGCCGTTGTTTTGAACTCCTTGGATGTATGGAACCACCATTCCGGCTGCCAAACGTGGATCTTCGCCCATATACTCGAAAGCTCGTCCGTTCATTGGCGTTCGCTGTATGTTCACACCAGGTCCCAACAATAAGTCCTTGCCACGATAGGCAAACTCCTCGCCAATGGACTTTCCGTACAATGCTGCACAGTCGCGATTCCAAGTCGCTGCCAAACAGGTCAACGAAGGGAAAGCCACGCAGAAGTCGTTTGTCCACTTTGCAACATTCCACGAGTTCCATTCCAATTCCTCGCGCACTCCGTGTGGTCCGTCATCCATGTTCAATTGGCGTATGCCCAATCGCGGTACGCCAGCACTGGTAAACTTCGACTGAGCGTGCACGACTTGAATCTTCTCGTGCAAGGTCATCTTTGCCAATGCGTCCTCCACTCGTTCTTCCAAAGGAGCCTTTGGGTCGAGATACTTTTGTGCACTCATGCTGTTGGCTGTCATTGCCACCAAGATAAGAATAAGAAATCGTTTCATTGTCGTTGATGTTTTCGAGACAAAGTTATTAAATATTTGTGAATTATGAATTCTTTCTCTGTGTTTTTTACGAAATCGTCACTTTTTCAAAGATGCCGAGCGGTGAATTATGAATTAATTATTATCTTTGACCTTCAGTCTTAGATACTCACGCTCGGAAAACATCAAATAAATTTGTGTTTTCGCTCACTTAATCGTATCTTTGCCAAAATAATGCTGTAATGAGATGAAATACAGAAATATTGTCCTTCTACTTTTGATGTTGTTTATAACATCTTGCCGCGAAAAA
>JAEEGL016665188.1_pt1 | contig 12167 bp, 16 predicted proteins | sample 9134231 | NCBI WGS metagenome assembly JAEEGL01 (sample SAMN16246548, study PRJNA631951) | gut metagenome | biome: gut microbiome; feature: rumen; material: fiber-attached | host: Bos | place: Iran: Karaj | collected 2018-10
AAAAAAGATAATATAATTCGAAATGTAAAATTTTTACAAATTTATTTTTTAGGAGGTATTGTTTTGAAAGGAAAAATTAGTGTTTTAGTAGCAGATGACAATCCAGATTTTGCAAACATGATTATTGATTGTCTTGAAGAAGAAGACGATATGGAGGTAATTGGGAAAGCAAAAGATGGAAAAGAAGCTTGTGATATGATAATAAACACACAGCCTGATATTGTTTTACTAGATGTTATAATGCCTTACTTAGATGGATTAGGAGTATTAGAAAAAGTAGGAATGACAGACATGCAAAAAAGGCCAATTTTCATAATACTTTCTGCAGTAGGACAGGCAAAAATAACACAAAAAGCAATTAGTCTAGGCGCAGAATATTACATAGTGAAACCATTTGATATTGAACTACTAATTCAAAGAATAAGAGATATTAAAAACTTCCAACCAACACAATCTAAAAATGTATTTATAAACAGAGAAATAAAAGCACCATATATTGAAATAGCAGACAAAAGTAAAAACACAGAAGATAATTTAGAAGCATTAGTAACAAATATTATCCATGAATTAGGAGTTCCAGCTCACATTAAAGGTTACCAATACTTAAGAGAAGCTATTATGATGGTTATAAACAACATTGACATTATTAATCAAATCACAAAACAGCTTTACCCAGAGATTGCAAAAAAATATAAAACTACTCCAAGTAGAGTAGAAAGAGCAATCCGTCATGCAATTGAAGTATCTTGGATGAGAGGAGAACAAGCATCAATTGAGAAGATATTTGGTTATACCATATCTGCTTCAAAAGGAAAACCAACAAATTCAGAGTTTATTGCGATGATTGCAGATAAGCTAAGATTAGAATTAAAAACAGCATAACAAAATATATAAAACAAATATTTTGAAGTAAACTTGTTTAGGTTTACTTCAATTTTTTTTATTTTGTTGTAACTAAAAAAACAATGTGATAATATATAAATGTTAGAGCATAAAAATAAGTTTATTTTAGATATAATAAAGTAGGTGATATTAATGCAAGGAATAGATGAAAAGAATATAATAAACGAAATTAAACTTTCTGATCCATATTTTGAAGAAGATAAATTCTTAGAAGCAGTAAAATATGAAGTTAAAAAAATATATATTACACTTTGTGAAGAAAATAAAGAAGAATATAATAATTGTAACTGTAGTCCAAATGTAATAAAAAAATTAACAGAAAACAAAGAAGAATATAGAATAAGTAAAGATATAGATACAATTAGTGTGCAATATGCAAGTTTACATGATTATGTTGCAGGATTTATACAAGTTTATTTATCAGTATATTTCTATGATAAAGCATCTAATAATGAAATTAATATAGAGGGTGGAAATAAATACTATAATGACATATGGATTGTAAGTTATAAAAAAGAAAGTTTAGAAGATGTCTTAAAATGTACTACATGTGGTGCAACTATGAATAAAGATGAGATAAACAATGTACTTGAATGTCCATATTGTAAAAACAAAAAATACTATAATTTCAAATTTGGAAATTGGAAAATAGAAGATATTAAAAAGGAAAAATAATAACAATAAAATAGTAATAAGATAATAATAAAATATGAAATGTGGAAAGAATTAATCTTCCCACATTTTTATAATTGCATTTAATTCATTACTTGTTTTAATAGATACTATGTGATCTTTTCCATCTTTGTTATTACTATTTTCTTCTTGAGAGTAATTAATAGAAATTACATCATTTAGTTTTGTTTCATGTTTATACATTATTTCAACATTATTTAGATCAACATTATCATATACATCTTGTGGAAGTACTTCTTCTGCAAAATATATATAGTTTAAGTTGTTTACATGGTAATTTGTATCTAAATCTCTTCTTAAAACCTTGTAATTAATAGTATTTAAAACTTCTTCAGGCTCTTTTATTCTAATATTTATTCTACTTCCAAATATTGGCTTGTTTTCCGTGTTGAAGTTTTCACATATTTTTTCAGGCATTTTTCTAATATGTTTAGTTTGATAATCTACAATTACCCATTTAGATGAAGCTTTAGCAACCAAATTTTGATCTTCATCTGTTATTTCAAAATCTCTAAAAGAAAATGTTTCTCCAAATACACTTGCATATGTTTTAACATTTAATATTTTATTCCAGCCGTAGTCTTTTAAATACTTTTAGTTTCCAACCTAATATAATCCAAGCACAGTTATTTTCTTTTGTATCTGCTGGCCCATATTTTATTGATGCACTATGAAGACTTGCCGCTTCTTGAAATATTCTTAAGAATCCAATATTACTTATAAATCCATTTGGATTTAAATCAGAATACTTTATGGTTGTTGTATATATAAATTCATTCATATTAATACTCCTTATCTAATTTACAACATATAATATATCATAAAAAAAAGAAAATAGAAAGAAAAATAAGTTCTTAATTTTTTGTCGAAATTTGCGGTGAATTATTGTTGAAAAATGTTAAATGGCAATATACAATAAAAATATATTTAGTTCAAAAATTTTAATTCTTTGTGGCAGATCGCCATAGTTTTCAATGGGCCAAAAATAATACTGGAGGAGTGATTAATATAGAATTTAAAAAAGTAGAAGATGGAATTGTTCAAATTTATGAGAATAATTTAAAAGAAAAATTAATTAATGCAAGAGAACTGTTTTACGAATTAAGAGGTAAAGAAACAAAAACAAAGTTTGCAGATTGGATTAAAGAAAAACTAATTAAATATAAATTTATTGAAAATATTGACTATATTTGCTTTCGTAAATTTACGAAAGCAAATAGATATGGAAATAAAACAACAAAGGAATACTATTTAACTATAGATACAGCAAAAGAACTATGTATGATAGAAAATAATGAGATGGGCAGAAAGATAAGAAGATATTTTATAGAAGTAGAAAAAAGATATAGAGAAATAGTAAGTAATCCAAGTAATATATTTGAATTTATGAGATTAGCTTTAGATGAAATAGAAAAGAATTCGATCGAAATAAATGAAGTAAAATCAGTAGTAATTGAAAACAAAAATGAAATTAAGAATTTGAAAAATATGATTGATATAAAGATTAAAAGTAATTATTGTTTAGCATCAGATATAGCAGAAGAATTAGGATTATATTCTGAAAACAAAATACCACATTCAAATTTAATAGGAGCAATAGCAAGACAGCTTGGATTTAAAATATCATATAAGCACTACTATGAAGATGAAAACGTAGCAATTGTAAAAGATATAAGTAAAAATGAATATTGGCAAGTATATTTTAAACCAAAAGGTGTAGAAGAAATAATAAAATGGTTTAATAAAAACAAAGAAGAAATATATTATGAAATACAATATATAAAGAATACAAAGAATGGAAAGGAAGGAGAAATAAAAGAAAGAGGATATAGAATAGAAAATATATGCTACAAAGTTATTAATTTGATTTAACAGTGTATCTGCGATATAATTAATACTAGAGGAGATTATATGAAAAGTGTAGAGTTATTATCACCAGCAGGAGATATGGAGTGCTTAAAATCTGCAGTGCAGTGTGGTGCAAATGCAGTATATTTTGGCGCAGAAGAATTTAATGCAAGAGTAAATGGTACAAACTTTGGAAAAGAAGAACTAAAACTTGCAATAGAATATGCAAAACTAAGAAATGTTAAAACACATTTAACATTAAATATCTTAATTAAAAATGATGAATTTGAAGATGCTTTAAATCTTGTTACTTATGCATATAAATGTGGAATTGATGCAATAATTGTTCAAGATTTAGGATTAGCTAAAAAAATAATTGAGCTTTATCCAGATTTAGAGGTTCACGCTAGCACACAAATGACTATATATAATCTAGATGGTGTAAAAAAGATAGAAGAACTAGGATTTTCTAGATGTGTGCTTGCTAGAGAACTTACATTAGATGAAATAAAATATATTTGTTCAAATACTTCTTTAGATATTGAAGTGTTTATTCATGGTGCACTTTGTATTTGTTATTCAGGACAATGTTTAATGAGTAGCCTTATTGGATCAAGAAGTGGAAATAGAGGAAAATGCGCAGGCACTTGTAGACTTCCATATACTCTTTTAAAAGATGGGAAAGGTGTAGATAAAGGTTATCTATTAAGTTCTAAAGATGTATGCACTTTGGATATCCTCCCAGAACTTATATCATCAGGTGTAAAGTCTTTTAAAATAGAAGGAAGAATGAAGTCTAAAGAGTATGTTGGAATAGTTACTTCAATTTATAGAAAGTATATTGATTTAGCTCAAAGTGGAAATAAATATATAGTTGATGAAAATGATAGAAAAATACTAATGCAGATCTTTAATAGAGGTGGATTCAGCACAGGATTTTTAAATGGAAAACTTGGAAAAGAAATGATGTTTAAAGATAGACCAAATCATATTGGTATTCCAGTAGGTAAGGTTATTTCATACAATCCAAATAAAGGATATGTAAAGCTAAAACTTAGTGATGAACTATGCCTAGGAGACAGCATCTCTATTTTAGATTCATCATGTAGGATTTCTGAGCTTATGGATGGAAACAATAATATAAAATCAGCAGCTACTGGTAAGATTGTAACAATAGGTAGAATAAAAGGTAAGATAAATGCAGGAGATAAAGTATATAAAACGGTATCAGAAAAATTAAATAATGAAATTGATTTATATATCTCAAAAGAAAATATAAAAAGAAAAGTAAATGCATTAATTTATTTAAAAGAAAATGAAAAACCAAAACTTGAATTAGAAGATAAGGAATCTAAAATTAAGGCTTCTGCAGAGGAAGAAATACTAGTTCAAAAAGCTGAGAATAGTGGAACATCTTTAGATAGAATAAAAGAGCAGCTTTCTAAAACAGGAAATACCCCTTTTGAAATGGATAATATTGATTTTGTAATAGATGAAAATATATTTATACCAATAAGCAGTCTAAACAATTTAAGAAGATCTGCTTTAGAATTGTTAGAAGAAGAAATTCTAAAAAGTTTTGAGAGAAAATGTAATGAAAATATAATTAATAACAATAAAAGTGTTAAAGAAGAGACAAGCAAAAATAATGAAAATACTAAAGTATCATTATGCCTAAATGATGTTAAAGATGATATTAATTATTGTAATTTAAGAAATGTTGATAATGTATATATTCCATTTAAATTCTTTATTACAAAGAAGGATATAGTAAGTAAAATTTGTAATAAGTTTAATACATATTTATTGCTTCCAAACATAACAAAAGGAAATTATGAAAAAATAATTAAGGATAATATAGAAAATATTTTAAAATTGGATTTAAAGGGAATAGTTGTATCTAATCTTTCTCATTTTAAACTATTAGAAGAATTAAATATTAGTAAAAATAATAATGATAAAAAACTTGAAGTTATTTCTAACTATACATTAAATATTGCAAATAATGAGACAGTAAATGAACTTGAAAAACTAGGAGTTACAAAATATATTATTTCTCCAGAAGCAGATAAAGAAGAAATTCAAAGTTTATCAAATAATAATATAGATATATGTAAAGAAGTAATAGTTTATGGAAGAGCACTTCTAATGACAACAGAATATTGCACAATTGGTACATTTAAAAACTGTGAAGCTCCATGTGAAAAAGGAAAATATAAATTAAAAGATAGAATGGGATTTGAGTTTCCAATATATACTGATAGAACTAATTGCAATAATTTAATATATAATTCTAAAATCACATCTATAAATTGGGATGATTTAAATGTAGATTTTATAAGAATAGATATATTAGAAGAAACAGAAAATGAAATTCAAAATATCATTGATAAACATTTAAAGAATGAGAGACTAGAAGGCGAAAACTATACAAATGGAAATCTAAATAGACCAATATAAGCAGTGAAAGAAGATAAAAGAATAAAAACTAATTTATAGTACAAAATATTATTGGTGATTAATATATGATTTCTTGGATTAAATCATGTAATGATAACAATAACTTTAAATTAGCAAAAGCATTTGGATTTGATGTTTATGAAATAGATAATGTTGAAGAAATAGATAATAAGCTAAAGGAATTAATAGACAATAATTATAGTACTATAGTAATTTCAAATGAGCTTTCTTCTTTTTCTCAAGATGTTATTACTAAATATAAAAATATGAACAACATTAATATTATAATTTCTCATAAATGATGTATATAAATGAAATAATTGGAAAAAATTTATTTAAGAATGTTTAAAATGTTTGAAAAAAATTTGAAAGAGGATCTATATGGGAAATGATAAATTAAAAAATATGATTGTTTTAAAAAATCTTCCTTCTAATGTTATAGAAGAAGCCATAGTTATTTTAAAACCAAATATTAGATTGAAAAAAACAGACTATGCAGACAAAAAAAGTAAAAATACATTAAGTGATAAAAAGCTAAGTTCAAAAGAATATATAGTAAATGAAGCTCAAATGGTTATATCTAGCTATATATCAAATATAGAAAAACCTAAAAGAGAAAAATTTAAACAGGACAGTAAGATTAGAAGTGAATGTAAAAAACTAAAAATAATGTCTATAGGATTATTTGTTCTATTAATACTTAGTTTTTTTATTAAAAGATGAATGATATTTTAACATATTAATATAATTAAAACATTAAATTTATTTAATGTTTTAAAGTTCTAAGCACTTATTTTTCGAATATATATTTAAAAAATATATTACGAAGGAATAGGTGTTTTTTTATGGATAGAGTATTAAGTGCAGATGAAAGAATAAGAAGAGCAGAAGAAATATATTACAGAAGAAAAATGATGGGAGAAAAAACTAGTGATGTTGCAAGGGTAAATGTAGGAGACAATAAAAGAAAAATTGGGCTTTTAAAAAAGACTATACTTCAAATTTTAATATGTGTAGTTATTTATTTAATCATTCATTTAGTACAAACTTCAAATTTTGTTTTTTCTAAAGATATTATAAATAAAACACAGGAAATTCTAAGCTATGATATCAATTTTCAAAATATGAATAATAACATTAGAGGAATATTAAATGGTATTTGGAACAATGAACAAAAAAAAGAAAATGAAAACAATGAAGAAGTAAATATGGATAATAAGGAGAGTAATATAGAAGAAGAAACATTAGAAACTGAAACAAAGCAAGAAGTTTTAGATGAATTAGATGAAATAGAAAACTTATCACAGGAGGAAAAAGATATTAAATATATATTAGAAAATGTGCCTATGATAAAACCATTACTTGGAACAATTACATCAAGGTTTGGAAATAGAGAATCAGACAATCCAAAAGTTTCTAAATTTCATACAGGAATAGATATTGCTGTAGATGAAGGAACTGTATTTGTTAGTAGTATGGATGGAACTGTAAAAGAAGTATCAAGTGAGGGACTGTTTCGGAGTTCATGTTATAGTTGAAAATAATGGTGTAGAAACCTTATATGCACATTGTAAAACAATTAATGTAAATACTGGTGATAAAATAAGTCAAGGACAAGAATTAGGATTAACTGGTGCAACAGGAAATGTTACAGGTCCACATTTACATTTTGAAATAACAAGAGAAGGAAGATATGTAGATCCTGATGCGATTTTACATTTTTAAATGTGGAGGTAAAATGAGAGTAAAAATAAATTTACAAATATTTCTTATTGTTATAATATTAATTCTAACAAGGCAAATACAAATGTATAGTTTCATAATGATATTTGCATTTATTCATGAAATAGGTCATATTATAGTAGGAATACTTTTAAAATTGAAAGTTAAATTATTGCAGATAAACCCATTTGGAATTAGTGTAAGCTTTGAAGATTATGGATATAAAAAATTATTAGAAGTAAAAAAGATTATCATTTTTCTTGCAGGACCAATTACAAATTTTTTAATTGCCTTAGTTACATATTATTTAAATATTAATTTTGAAATAAAGCAAATGATAATTTATTCAAATATTATTTTAGGATTTTTTAATTTAATTCCAATTTATCCATTGGATGGTGGAAAAATTTTAAAAAGTTTTTTAAGATTAAAATATAATTCATATAAAGTAGATAAAATAATTAATATATTCTCTAATGTACAAATGAGTTTAATTACAGCAATAGGTAGTATATTAATTATATACTTTAAAAACATAGGAATTTTTTTAGTTCTTACATATTTATGGATAATTATTTTAAAAGAAAATAAAAAATTTAATCAAAAAGAGAAAATATATGATATAATAAATAAAGAATTCGAATAAGCATAAAAACAAATTAATAAGAATTAAACTATTAAATTATTAAATAATTAAATAAATTGGAGGAAACTAATGAAAAGTGAAAAAGGTATAACAATGGTAGTGCTTGTTATTACAATAGTTGTAATGTTCATATTAGCTAGTGTTGCAATTTCACAAGTTAATTTGAATACAGCAAAAAATTATAAAAAGAAAATGGAAGCAGACATAGATATCATTTCTGAAAAAGTATTAGTATTTAACAATAAATATAAAGAAGTACCAGTAACTGAAAGAAGCATAGAGATTTCAGGTACAACATTTAATGAAATAGATTTAAATAAATTAGATTCAATGTCATTAAATTATGGAAAAGGATATGGAGAAAATTCAGAGCTTGAAAAAGGTAAATCTGATGTTTATGTTATAAACAATAATTTAAGAATTATATATTTAAAAGGTGTAAGTGTAAATGGCACAAAATATTATGAAAAAAATTCGTAATTACATAAAATTACTTGATTTTTGTTTAAAACCGTGATAAAATAGCAATGCTTTAAAAAAATAGCATTGCTATTTTTTCCTTACTCATATCAAGAGTATATGGGTTATAAACCAAGAGGAGGTGAAAGATAATGAATAAATACGAAAGTGTTATCATTATTAATCCAAATTTAGAAGGTGAAGCAGTTAAAGCTGTAACTGATAAAATTTCTGATTTGATTAATAAAAATGGTAAAGTTGATTCTGTAGAAGAATTAGGAAACAAAAAATTAGCTTATGAAATTAAAAAATTCAAAGAAGGAAATTACGTAGTATTTAAATTTGAAGCTAAACCAGATTCAATAGCAGAACTTGAAAGAGTTTATAGAATTACAGATGAAATAATAAAATTCATAGTTGTAAAAGAGGAGGAATAATATTATGAATAAAGTAGTTTTAATGGGCCGTCTTACAAGAGATCCAGAGGTTAGATATACTCAAACAAACAATACTTTAGTTGCCTCTTTTTCACTAGCAGTAAATAGAAGATTTGCAAAACAAGGTGAAGAAAGACAAGCAGATTTTGTAAATATAGTTGCTTGGAATAAAACAGGAGAATTTTGTAGCAAATATTTCAAAAAAGGACAACAAGTTGGAGTAATCGGAAGATTACAAACAAGAAATTGGGAAGACGATAAAGGACAAAAACATTATATAACAGAAGTTGTTGCAGAAGAAGCATATTTTGCAGATAGCAAAAGAGATTCTGATGGAAGCTCAAGCTTTGAAAATACATTTGGAAGCGAAGTTTCAGAAAATTCAGAATTTTCAGTATCTTCTGATGATGACTTACCATTCTAAAAAAAGAAATTATAAAAAAACGATAGATAGGGGGTAAGCTTTAAATGGCAGACAGAAAATCAAATTCTAAAAATAATAAAAGAAGAAATAATGGCGATGAAGATTATAATCCAAAATTTAGAAAAATGAGAAAAAAAGTATGCGTAATGTGTGCTAACAAAGATTTCGTTTTAGATTATAAAAATGCAGACCAATTAAAGAAATTTATAAATGAAAAAGGTAAAATATTACCAAGAAGAGCTACAGGTGCTTGTGCAAAACATCAAAGAGATATTACACTTGCTATAAAAAGAGCAAGAACTATAGCAGTTCTTCCATTTACACAAAATTAATTTATTTAAAGAACAGATATTATTTATATATCTGTTCTTTTTAAATAATAAAAAAGAAATCAAAAGAAAAAGAGAAAAGATAGAAAAAAATATAATAAAAAAATTGATTAAAAATTTTGAAATATTTTTTTAAAATATATGGTAAAAAAAATCATTATCATATACAATGATAATGTAAAAAAATAATATAATAAAAACAGTTGGGAGTGAATTCTTCGTGAAAATAAAAGATGTTAAAGAGCTTGAAAAAATAGCTAATAATGCGAGAATACGGAATAATAGAAGGAACGTATAATGCAAAATCAGGTCACCCTGGTGGATCATTATCTTCAGTTGATATTATTACCGTATTATTTTTTAACCAAATGAACATAGATCCAAAAAATCCAACATCTCCAAGTAGAGATAGATTTGTTTTATCAAAAGGTCATGTTGCACCAGCTTTATACAGTGTACTTGCTGAACGTGGATACTTTGATAAAGAAGAACTTAAATCATTAAGACATATTGGTAGTATGCTTCAAGGACATCCAGATATGAGAAAAACACCAGGTGTAGATATGTCTACAGGATCTTTAGGACAAGGATTATCTGTTGCAAATGGAATGGCAATGGCATCAAAATTAGATGGAGCTGGAATTAGAGTTTATTGTTTATGTGGTGATGGTGAACTTCAGGAAGGACAAATATGGGAAGCAGCAATGACAGCAAGTCATTATAAACTTGATAACTTATGTTTAATAATAGATAACAATAATCTTCAAATAGATGGAAAAGTAAATGAAGTAATGAGTATTTATCCATTAGATGAAAAATTTAGAAGCTTTGGATTTGAAGTAATTAAGATTGATGGACACAATATTCAAGAAATAATCGATGCATTTGATGTTGCAAAAACAATAAAAGGAAAACCAACTGTAATTATTGCAAATACAATTAAAGGAAAAGGTGTAAGTTATATGGAAAATGAAGTAGGATGGCATGGAAAAGCACCTAAAGAAGAAGAATACAAAATAGCAATGGAAGAACTAAAAAATAAGGAGATATAATGGAAAAAATGATAGACTTACATATTCATACAAAAAATTCAGATGGATCAGAAGATGTAGTTGAGATTTTAAAAAGAGCTCAAAAACAAAAATTAAACTATATTTCTATAACTGATCATGAAAGTGTAAATGGACACTTTGAACTAAAAAATATAGATGTAAAAAAATATTATTCAGGAAAAATTATTCCTGGTGCAGAACTTAAAAATTATTATAAAGATAGAGTAATAGATATTTTAGCATATAACATAGATGTAGATAAATTCAATGAATATTTAGAAAAAAATTATAAAGAAAAAACTCATAGAAAGCTAGAAACCAAAAATTTGAGACACTTCTATAAACAAGCACAAGGTTACGGACTTGTTCTAGACCCAATAGATAGTTTAGAGTGGGATAAGGATAAAGAATGGGGAAGCGTAGTTTTCTATAACGAACTAAAAAAACATCCAGAAAACGAAGCAAAAGTACCAAAAGATTTGTGGGAATCTTTTGCAAACTTTAAAAAAGATTATGTGTATAATAGAAACAATATGTTTTTCTTAGATAAAAAAGATGATTACCCATCACCTAAAAAAACAGTCGAAGCAATACATGAAGTTGGTGGCCTTGCATTTTTGGCACATGTTTATGAATATAAGTGGGTTGATGATAAAATAGAGTATATAGAAAAACTTGTAAAAGATAGTAATTTAGATGGAATAGAGTGTTACTACAGTAACTTTAAAGATGAACAAACAAAAGGATTATTAGAATACTGCAAAAAAAATAATCTATATACAAGTGGAGGCACAGATTTTCATGGAAAACCAAGACCACAAGTAGAAGTAGGAATAGGAAAAGGAAATTTAGCTATTCCTGATGAAATAATAAAAGATTGGTATAAGGAGAGAAAATAATGGATTTAGATAATTTAAAAGCTACAAGACAAAGCTATGGAGAAGAGCTTGCAAAAATAGGAAAAGAAAATAAAGATATAGTTGTTTTAGATGCAGATCTTTCTGGTGCAACAAAAACTTCTATATTTGCAAAAGAAAACCCTGATAGATTCTTTAATATGGGAATATCTGAGCAAGATATGTTTAGCACAGCAGCAGGACTTGCTACATTTGGTAAAACTGTATTTGCAAGTACATTTTCAATGTTTGCATCTGGTAGAGCATATGACCAAATAAGAAACAGTATTTGTTATCC